>Ga0187867_10000348_pt1 | contig 41572 bp, 33 predicted proteins | sample June2016WEW_13_1_FD_132976 | JGI IMG/M metagenome (GOLD analysis project Ga0187867, IMG submission 132976) | Peatland microbial communities from SPRUCE experiment site at the Marcell Experimental Forest, Minnesota, USA - June2016WEW_13_10 | ecosystem: Environmental > Terrestrial > Soil >... | reverse complement strand
CTTGATCCCGCCAAGAGTTTCCCGCACCACACGATGTTCGTCGATCGCTCCGGCCAACGCGGCGAACTTGATCATCGCGTATTCGCCGCTCACCTGATATGCGGCCAGCGGCAGCAGGCTGTGCGCACGCACCTGGCTCAGCACGTCCAGATAGGGCAAAGCCGGTTTCACCATCAGGATATCGGCGCCCTCTGCCTCATCGCTCAGCGATTCACGAATGGCTTCGCGGCCGTTCATCGGGTCCATCTGATACGCCTTGCGATCGCCTTTCAGATCGCATCCGGCCGCCGCGCGGAATGGTCCATAAAACGCAGATGCGAACTTGGTCGAGTACGCCATGATCGGCAGGCTCGAAAAACCGGCACCATCCAGCGCACCACGGATCGCCGCCACCTGACCATCCATCATCGCCGAGGGCGCAATCATGTCGGCGCCCGCTCGCGCCGCCACCACCGCCTGACGCGCCAGATTTTCGATGGTGTGATCGTTGTGCACGTCCTCGCCCTGAATGACGCCGCAATGCCCGTGCGAGGTGTATTCGCAGAAGCAGGTGTCCGAAATGACCAACAGCTCCGGCGCGGCGTCCTTGGCGCGTTTGGTCATCCGCGCCAACAGCCCATTCTCGTTCCACGAGTCACTGCCGCTGTCGTCCTTGTGATGGCTGACCCCGAAGGTCATCACCGCCCGGATCCCGGCTCGGCTGATCTCCTTGATCGCAGCGCCCAATTTACGCTCGGGAATGCGGTGTACCCCAGGCATGCTCTCGACCGGCGCAAAATCGTCGAGTTCTTCCTCGACGAAAATCGGATAGATCAAATCGTCCAGCGAGAGCCTTGTTTCCCGCAACATGTCGCGAACCGTCGGGTTGGCGCGCAACCGGCGCAGCCTGGTGATCGGGAAGGCCATTTCGAAAATTCTCCTATGCCAGAGGCGACGGGCGGGGGCGTGGCCGTTCGCTGAACCGGCTGTAGCGGAAAGGCGCCGGATCGACCACCGGTATCTGTCCGGTGACCAGCTGCGCCATCAGCCTGCCTGCGCCGGGAGATATGCCAAAGCCGTGCCCGGTGAAGCCGGTGGCGATAAAAAACCCCGGAATGGAGTCGACCGCGGAAATCACCGGAATGCCGTCCGGCGTCACGTCAATCGCGCCACCCCAGGTCGCAGTGACGCGCATCCCGTGCATCACAGGAAACGCCTCTATCAGCCGCTGTTTCGCCTGCTCCAGGATCGGCGCCGACGGGACCGGATCCAGGATGCGCAGCTTTTCAAATGGGGTTTCCTGGTCTGGCCGCCAATGCAACGGCACGGTGCTTTCCCGCAACCACGCGCGGCCAAGACGCAATTTGGTTTCCTTGCGATGCTGCCACCACATCGGCAGGAAGTCGCCGGCGAAGCGCACCGAGTCCGGGACGAGATCGACGCCATTGCGGCTCCAGTTGCCCACGGTGTAGCCGCCGTCGAGCCGCTTGCGCAGACCAAACCCCGGCCCACCGGTCGATGTTTCCGGCCCGCCCTCCACCGGATCGATCCGCATCACCGCCGAGGTCACCTTCAGTTGCGGCAACCGCAATCCCAGATTGGCGCAGAACAGGCGTGACCAGACGCCGCCGGCCAGCACCACCTGCTCACAGGCAATCGGGCCTTGCTCGGTGACCACGCCGGAAATCCGGCCGCCGGACGTCTCAATCGAACGCACCGCGCATCGCGTCAGCAAGACTGCGCCATGCCGCCGAGCTGCCGCCGCAATCGCCGGCGCTGCATTCCCCGGTTCCGCCCTCCCATCACTGGGCGTTTCGAGCGCTCCCGCCCAGGTGCCGGCGAGGCCGGGGGTGATCTGGGCCAGTTGGTCGCGGGTCAGCAATCGGCTGTCGATCTGGAACGGGCGGCCGACCTGCTCCAGCCATTGCGTGCGTTTGGCGAGGTCCTTTTCGGTGCGACACAAATAGACGATGCCGGCGCGGCGGAAACCGCTCTCGGCCTCGGTCAGTTTGTTCATGCTGTTCCACAGGCGGAGTGCTTCGATTGCCAGCGGCACCTCACGTGGATCGCGGCCCATTTTGCGGCACCAGCCCCAGTTGCGACTGGACTGTTCAGCGGCGATCTCGCCTTTTTCGCACAACACGACCGGGATGCCGTCACGCGCCAAAAAGAAGGCAGTGCAAACGCCGATGATGCCACCGCCGACGATCACCACCGTGGTGCGGGCTGGCAGTTCCGGATCGGAGGCGACGTGGTCGAGGGGTTGGGGCACTATCCCAACAACTCCAAAACCTTTTCGGGCGGGCGGCAAAGCCGGACGCCTTTGTCGGAGACCACAACGGGCCGCTCCATCAGGATCGGATGCGCCAGAATGGCATCGATCAATTGCTCATCGGTCTTGGCCGGATCGCCCAGGCCGAGTTCGTCGAATGGGGTGCCGCGGCGGCGCAGCAACTGGCGCGGGGTCATGCCCATTTGTTTGAGCAGGTTTTTCAGTTCGGCCTTTGATGGCGGGGTTTTCAGGTATTCGATGATCTTCGGCTCGTTGCCGGACTGGCGCAACATGCCGAGCACCTTGCGCGACGTGCCGCAACTCGCATTGTGATAAATGGTAACCATGTGCATTGCTCCTTTTGGGGCTCCATTTCAGTGGCCGGGAATGTAAGCCATTGTCCATGCGTCAATCGGAAGGACAAGAGGAGGTTTCCATGGATCGACATTTGTTTCTGGCCACGGGGTTGCTGCTGGCCGCAACCGCGGTAACGGCATTCGCCCAAACCACGCCTGCGGCTCCGGCTGCGCCCGCCCCGCCGGCTGCTGCAACTGCTCCACCGGCAGCTGCGCCCGCCGCTCCGGCCGCGCCCACCCCGCCGGTGGCGCAACCCGTGCGCGTACGCGGGACGATCACCGGACTGGCCGGCAATGTTCTCAGCGTTAAAAGCCGAGACGGGCAGAAGCTGGAGATCACGCTGAAAGATCCGGTCACCGTCGCGACCCTGACCAAGGTGAAGCTCACGGCGATCGAGCCGAACAGCTTCATCGGCACCGCGACCCGCACCGGCAAGGACGGCAAGCTGACCGCGCTCGAGGTGTTGGTGTTTCCCGAGGCGATGCGCGGGACCGGCGAGGGGTTTCATCCGTGGGACCTGCAACCCGGCAGCATGATGACCAATGGCACCGTTAAAGGTGCGATGAAATCCGCCAAAGGGCGGGAACTCACGGTCAGCTACAAGGACAAGGCCAGCGGGACGGATAAGACCAACACGGTTTATGTGCCGCCTTCCGCGCCAATCGTGACATTTGCACCGGCCACGGCGGCCGACCTTAAGGTTGGCGCGAAAATATTCTGCATTGCCACAAAGAGCGCCGACGGCAACCTGACAGCCGCGCGCGTGACGGTCGGTACCCATGGAGTCGTGCCGCCGATGTAATGGTGGCAGCTTACCCGACCAGTTCCGCTTCGACCAGCCCGAGCAGCCGCTGCTGTGTGGCAGTGTCTGCCTCGAGCGCGAGCGCAGTGCCCTCATAAGCGACCTGACCGTTGACCAGCACGTAAGTGCGGTCAACGATCGGCAGCACGGTCTCGGCGTGGTGCTCGACGATGATCATGGCGACCTTGCCGCGCAACGAGACCAGCGCGTCCATGACTTCCTTGACGATGGCCGGCGCCAGACCCTCGAATGGTTCGTCGAGCAGAATGATCCGCGACGGCACCACCAGAGCGCGGGCGATGGCGAGCATCTGCCGCTCCCCACCCGACAGGCTTTCGGCGCGCGAGCGTTGCAAAATCCGCAGTTTTGGAAACAGGTTGAACACGTCTTCCTGTGACGCCCCGCCTGGCCGTGCAGCGAGGCGCAGATTGTCTACCACCGTCAGATTGGGAAACAGCCGGCGGCCCTCCGGCACCAGCGACACGCCCAGTCGATTGATTTCGTAGGTGCGGGCCTGGGTTATATCGGTGCCGTCGATGCTGATCCGGCCAGCGCTTTTCGCCACTGTTCCGGTGATCGCGCGCAATGTCGTGGTTTTTCCCACTCCGTTGCGGCCAAGCAGCGCCACCGCCTCGCCCTCGTGCACCACAAGGTTCAGCCCATCGAGCACCGTGCTGCCACCGTAACCACCGCGCACGCCTTCCAGCACCAGCAACGGTTTTTCGTCGGTGCGCCGCGCGCTGCGATCGACAGTCGGTGCCACTGTTTCGCGAGAGGCGCCGAGATAGGCGGTGACCACCTCGGGGTCGCATGCGACGTCGGCCGGCGCCCCGTCGGCGATGATGCGGCCCTGGTGCAATACGGTGATGCGGTCGGACAATGCCAGCACGCGATCGATGTCATGCTCGATCAGCAGCACCGCGTGGGTCTTCGCCAGTTTCTGGATCAGTGCGCCGACCACCTCGCGATCCGCCTCAGCGAGACCGGCCAGCGGCTCATCCAGCAGCAGCAGCTTCGCATCCGTGGCGAGCGAAACCGCAATCTCCAGCAAGCGTTTTTCGCCATGCGAGAGGTTGGCGCAGGGTTCCGCCGCACGTACCTCCAGTCCGACATCGGCGAGCAGCGACCAGGTGCGATCGTTGACCTCCTGCATCGCATAGGCATCGCGCCACAGTGCATGCCGCTCCGGGCTTTGCGCCTGTACCGCGACCCGCACGTTTTCGAATGTCGTCAGATTGGGAAATACGCTGAGAATTTGAAACGATCGGCTCAGGCCAAGTCGAATGCGGCGATGCACGGGGAGGGCGGTCAGCTCCTGACCGCTCAACCGGATCGATCCGGCATCGGCCTTCAGCAGGCCGGTCAGCATGTTGAAGAAGGTGGTCTTGCCGGCTCCGTTCGGTCCGATCAGGCTGTGCAACCGATACGGATGCACATCGAGGTGAATATCCTGCGCCACGATCAGCGAGCCGAAGCGTTTGTTCAGGCTGCGTACTTCGAGCACCGGCTGGGCCGGGTCCAAACCGGTTGCCCCGCCTTCACGCGGCGCGATGACCGCGGGACGCGCGGGGACAAAACGGCGAACCAGAGTCCAGTCGGTCCGCCCCATCAGGCGGAACAGCAGACCTTGCATTCCCTCGGGCGACGCCAGTGCGAAAATGATCACCACCGGAGCGAACATCAGCCACCAGCTCTCGGTGATCGCGGACAAACGGTCTTCCATCAGAATGAACGCGATGGCGCCCCAAAGCGGACCGAGAAAGTGATGCACGCCGCCAAGCACCGTCATCAACAGCGCATCGCCGGCATGTTGCCAACCCAGATTGTCGGCATAGGCACCGCGCAGCATCAGTGCCAACAAGCCGCCGGCGAGACCAACGAAGCCTCCCATGATGACAAAGGCTTCGAATTTGACGCGGAACGGGTTGTAGCCAAGCGATTGCGCGCGTTGCTCGTTGTCGCGCACGGCCTGCAGGATGCGGCCGAACGGTGCATGCGCGATGCGCCACAGCACCCACATGGCAACGGTCACGATCGCGACAACGAAGGCATGGAATTCAAAATCACCGGGGAACCATGGGCGCGGCACTTGTTGCAGCCCATTTTCGCCGCCGGTCAGGTCGGTCCATTTGAACGCGATCTCGAATGCGATCTGCGAGAACGCCAGGGTCAGGAGTGAAAAGTACAACCCGCGCCGGCGCAGGATGATGACCGCCAGCACGGTGGCGAGCGCCAGCGAAAACAGCACCGAAAAGACCAGCGCCTCGACCTCGTTGCCGAGAAACGAACGCAGCGGGATCGCCACGGCATAGCTTGCACAACCGAAAAACACCGAGGCGCCGAATGGCACCAGGCCGGTGTAGCCAACCAGCAAATTCACCCCGGCGCCATACAGCATATAGATTGCGATTTGTGTGATCAGGCTGATCGGCGCACCGATCGCCTCCCACAGCACGGTCAACACGCTCAGCACCGCAATGATCCAGGGGATCGGATGGGCGAAAGCTTTCATTCGAAGCGCTCCCACCGCTCACCCAGCAGGCCGCGCGGGCGCAGCAGCAACATCAGCGCCATGAACAAATACATGACGGCGCCTGAGGCAGCGGACCAGAACTGATCGGTCAGTGCGATGACCACACCGACCATCAGGCCGGCGATCACGGCGCCGGGAAACGAGCCAAGCCCACCGATTGCGACAACGACGAAGGCGGGCATGATGGCGTTGGTCGCCATCGCCGGGGTGATGGTCCACAGCGGTGCGGCCAGCACGCCGGCGATGCCGGAGATGCAGCAGCCCAGACCGAACACCCAGGTCAGCACGCGCGGTAAATTGATGCCCAAAAGGCCGACCATTTCGGGGTCGCGCGATCCGGCTCGCAAAATGCGGCCGAACGGGGTGTAGGTCAGGAATGCCCACAGCAAAACCAGGATGGCTGCCATCGTGCCAAGCACCGCCAGCCGGTAATTGGTGATCAGCAACGGTCCCCAGATGAGAAAGCCGGACAGGAATGGCGGCGGGCTGAACGGCTGGCCGATACCGCCCCAGATCAACCGCACCGACGCCTCGATCAGCAACGCCAGCGCGAAGGTGACGATCAGACTGATCAGCGGTTCCTTATCGTATAGCCGGCGGATCAGAATCCGTTCCGCGATCATCCCGATGCCGCCGACGATCAGCGGCGACAGGATGACCGCCGGCCAGCCGAAGGTGTTGTACAGGGTCAAAGCGAAATAGGCGCCAAGCGTGAAGAACGTGCCGTGTGCGAAATTCACGATGCCGAGCAGGCCGAAAATAATCGACAGCCCGATCGCGATCAGCACGTAAAGCCCGCCGAGTACGAGGCCGCTCGCGATTTGCGAGAGGATCAGTCCTGGATCGAACATGTCTTGACTACCGTTGCGAAAATCTCAGGTGTGAAGCGGCCCCCTTTGCGTCATCCCCGGCCCCGCCTTTGCGGGGACTGGCTTCGTCCGGGGGACCCGATGTGCCGAGGTGCCGCGTCAGGTCCCCCGGACAAGCCGGGGGATGACGGGGAAAGCAAGACGGGGGACGACGTGCAGCTTCAAGGCAGCACTCACCCCATCTTGCAGCCGACTTCCTCCGGTGAACCAAACACCTTGTCGAGATCAGCAGGATTTTCCGGCAATGCCGCTTTTACGTCGAAATAATCCCACTTGTCGGTGATTTTGTCCTTCACCTGCACCACCAGGTTGCGCAACTCCATCTGATGGTCCCACTTGCGGTATTTGTAACTCGTGCTGCCGCTTTGGAACTTCCAGTTTTCCAGCGCCTCGATGATCGGCATCGTCTCAGTTGATTTCGCCGCTTCGATTGAATCGAACAGCGATTTCGCGGTGATCCAGCCCATCCACGCCTTGTCCGCGGCCGGCCGGTTGAACTTCTTTTCATAAGCCGCAGCGAAGGCTTTTTCCTCCGGCGGGTTGTTCGGGTTCTTGTACCACCACAGGCTGGTGAACACGCCGGTCGCTGCCTCCGGTCCGACAGCCCAGATGTCGGTATCGCCGATCGCGATTTCACAGAACGGGAGCTTGCCCTTCATGCCAAGCTCGTTCCATTGCTTGAGAAATGTCGACAGATCGCCCGCCGACAGCCCGCCCAGTACCACGTCCGGCTTCGCCTGACGGATCTTCAGAATGAACGAGCTGTAGTCCGGGGTGTTCAACGGTACCTCGTCGATGCCGGCCTCGGTGCCGCCGGCGGCTTTCAGCAACGCGCGGCTGGAGCTCAGGATGTCCTGGCCAAACGCGAACGACGCGGTGATGAAGTACCACTTCTTGCCGTAACTCAGTGCATAGGGGGCCAGCATCCGCGACTGTACCAGTACAGGCGTATTCAGCCGGAACGTGTAGCGGTTGCAGTTCTTGCCGGTGATCTCGGTTGCCGCGGCGTTATCGATCACCAACGGGATCTTCAGTTCGGCCGCAGTCGCTTCCTCCGCCAACGCGTTGGAACTCAGCGAGCCGCCCAAGATCGCACAGACCTTATTCTCCTGCACCAGCTTCTGCATGTTCTGCGTGGCCGCCTGCGGGCTTGGTTCGTCGAGCCAGACCAGCTCCACCGGCCGATCGCCGATCATGTTCTTCCGCTCCTCCAACGCCAAATAACTCCCCTGGGCGAGATATTCCGTTTGCGGCGCGATCTGGCCGGTCTTGGCCAGCAACAGTCCGATGCGGATCGGGTCCGCCGCAGCCGCCCGGCGTATGAACGGCATGCTCAGAGGTCCGGTGATTGCCGGAGCCGCCGCCAATGCGGCCGAGCCTAGAAGGGCATGGCGGCGAGATACCGGCCATGCCGGCGTACGAATGGTCATTGGTTTCCTCCATAAGGGAGCGGCGTTGGTGCGTTCTGGATGACCGCCGGCCACGTCCCACCCCCGGTCATGCGAGGCTGATACCAACACAACCCGCTTCCCGGCAATGCGCCCTGCCGCCAGGCTGTTTTTTGGATCGGTCCGCCCGCCGGCGCATCGGGAGTGCTCCGGGTGCGGCCTTTTGAAAGAGCATTGTAAGCATGGTGGTGAGAAAGTTACGTGGGCAGATCCACGGCGCCATGCCGGAACCAGTTTTGGTCCTCGGCGTGGTCCGGCGTGATGCCAAGGGGAGGGGCGCATTGCCTTTGGACGAGGTTGCTTCGCGCGGCAATGCAATGCCGCACTCCTGTGAGGTTGAGGGCCGCAAAATGTTTCGGACGATCAAAATTGGTGCGATCGTGGCACTGGCCAATGTGGTCGGAGCCCAGTCGGCTGGATCGGCAACCCTGACGTGGGGTATATTCCGCGAAAACGCACCCAATATCTCTGAATCTCTTCGCAATTGCTGGACGCAGGCGATGGTGTCGGGTCAAACCATCAATGGCGAAATCATGGCGCAGAATCTGACCGAGCAGAAAGCGCAACTCGAGCTGCAGAGCTTCGCCAAACGAGGGGAGTGCGCCGCCGAACGAACCAGCGCGACCTGGTCCGCACGCGGCCAGGGGCGCTCTGGTTTCGGTGAAGCCGATGGTAGTGCGTCATCCTTTGGCGATGCGTCGTCCTTCGGTGGAGCCAGTACCAACGGGCCAATGTCCGACTGGTCCGGCGCCGACCGGTTCGGTGGAGGCTCCGGTCAGTCTCACGCCGGCCCGATGGGCGGCCGCTGAGTAGTCCTTTGACGTAATCAAGGCCAGTCCTCGAAGTCTGGGCAGCCAAAGCGCGGATCACCCCCGGCGACGGTGCTCGGGTGAGCGATGGTGCTGCGCTGCAGGCGGTCGACCCTCATTCGATACAACGCCAGCGCCAGGTAAGCCGGCGCCAATCATCCCGTTCGGGTGCGTGATACGAAGTGGCTCAATTCGCGCCGAGATCGCTGAACCGGGGATGCAGTTCATCAGCCGGCGCGTGCGTATTAAAAAATCATACGAACGCACATCGAGATAATCTGCAACGGCGGTGAAAGATAATTGAAGGTATTCTGACGATATCGTCACAAAATCTCAGTAGGGAATTTCTCGATCTTGAGGCATTTGATGCAAAACATTGCTACGACCTTTGATCCGGCGATCCCATCTGCATCGCGGCCGGCGTGGCACCGACCGGACGCCTCGGCCGGTCGTGGCGGTCGCCGGGGACCCGGTGCGTGGCGCAATCTCGGCGGCTGCCGCAAGGCGGCCGCGGCCGTGGAGTTTGCCCTGGTATCGGGTCCGTTCTTACTCATGCTGTTTGGTTTCGTCGCCACCAACGCGCTGTTTTACTGCTGGTCGGTGATGCAAAATAACGTTCAGTACGCCGCCATGGCGATGGCAGCCGGGCAGGCCACGAGCTGGTCAACCTCGGGCGTCAGCTGCAGTTCATCGCTGACGAGCACTCAGGTTGAGTACTATGCGTGCGCCGGCCTGCCGGGTTGGACGACCTACACCGCCAAGGCCACCGAAACCTGCCCCTCGGTGTCGGTCACCCTGACGACCAATGCGTCAACCGCGGGTCTGGCCGACATTTATTCGCTCTTCTCAGGCGTAACGCTGACCGCCTCGGCAACCCAGCTGAAGCAACGGAGCTGTCCATGAAGGTCCTGCAGCATGTACCCAAGGTCGCAAGAACTCTGCGGCACGCCAAAGCCTCGTGGCAGGCACTGAGCCGCTCGAAGAAGGGCAGTATCGCCATTATGGCAGCCGTCTCGATCCCCACGCTGATCATGCTCGGCGGCCTGAGCGTCGATCAGTCCTATGTCACTGTGCGCGTCAGCATGCTGCGACACACGGCGCAGGATGCAGCGCTGGCCGGTGAGCAGTACATGGCAAATTATCTCGAGACCGGTTCATCAACGCAACTCGTCAGTGCGGCGCAATCGATTGCGACAGCAAACCTGCCGGTTGCACAATATGGCACGGTCGTGCCCGCCGCGAATGTGGTACTGGGCACCTGGAATTCCTCGACCCAGACGTTTACTGCGACGACCACCAACCCGAGCGCGGTGAAGGTCACCGCGCTCAACACGGTCGCCAACAGCAATCCCGTCTATACGCTCTTCGGCGGCGCCTACGGCCGGTCGACAGTCGATCTTACCTCCTCAGCGGTGGCTGTTTATGGAACCGGCCAGGCATTCAACACGATCCTGCTGAATGACCTCAGTATGTCGTTCAGTTCCGAGATCGCCGACCAAAGAACCGCCGATGTTGCAATTCTGAACTGTATAGTGAGTGCCGCGAGTTCGACTTCGCAGATCGGCCTGACTTCCTTCAATGGGCATTCCGACACGCTTTATGCCCTGGCCAATGCCGTTACGACCCAGTCGGCGATGACGACCTACATCAACAAGACGTTGAACTATTGCGGCAACAAGAACATGCCGTCCTGTTCGGGATCGAATCTCGCTGCTGGCCTGTATAGTGCGATCACGCAACTGACGGCCGCGAAAATTGCCAATGCCAATTCCAACATCATTGTGATCACCGATGGTGTGCCGAATGCAGACAATATAACGTATACGCAAGCAGACGGCACGTATCCGACGCCGACATCGAAAACGCCGGTCTGCTCGACTTCCTGCACCGACGCGGACCTGTGGACGATGGCGCAGGATCAGGCCGCGTATGCCAAAACGCTGGGGATCAACATTTCGACGATTTACTATTCCGGCGACACACAGGGTGCCTCCACACAGGCGGAATACGCCGCCGACCTCGCGTCGCTGATCTCCGGCACCGGGATTGCCCTGGTCGCGCCAAGCGCGTCAAAGATCGACTCATCCTTTGGCGCGTTTTGTGCGTCGATGGGGGCGGCGGTCGGAATGGTGCAATAAGCGACTGCCGCCGGCGAGGCGTCACGCAGCCGCACAGGTTGCCCTGCGGGATGTTCAGTTCAGACCGGTGGAGACGATCGCCGCCGCGGGAGCATCTCAATCAGTTCGCGTAGCCAGGACATGGCCGCGCGCCACAGCAACTTCGCCTCGAAGCCGATCTCCTCGGCGATGAGCCGGTGGCCTTCGATCGTCAGCTCCATGGCGACGGCGAACGTCTCCCAATGGTCCTCGTGTGCCTCGTCCTGGATCGGGAGTTCGCGGTTGTCCATGCTGTGGCTCCTTCTTCTGGAGTGAAGGACGTTCTCTCGTCTGTATCGCAGTGCAGCATGAGCGTCTCTTGCCTATTTCGCAAGCACGAAATAGGGGAGATTCGGATATGATTAAAATATAGGCGAAAACGTCCGAGGGGGTCCGCCTTGTTATGCTGGGCTGATCATCGACGCTGGGGGCGCCCTTACGAGCGCCGCCAGAGACGAAGACAACAGCGGATTGCGGTCATTAACGGAGTTGAGCGGCGGCACCGATCGCCGGCAGTCATGACGGCTGGCATAACACCGAACCGGCAGGCTGAAACGGGAGCAATTCGGCATCCGGCCGATGACTGCTTCGCCGAACGCCGTGAGACGGTGGTTTGCAGACCGCACGGGCCGTGCTCAGAATACCGCGATAACACCATCGTTGGCTGACATTGCAGCGGGGTGGAGGACACAAAATGGCGGTCCGTTCCGGTGCCTGCTGAGGATACAAGACCGGTGTACGCTTCGGACGCGTGCGAGATTGATCTCGCCCGCCGGGAGCTTCGAGTCCTTGGTTCTCCCGTGCCAGTGGGTGGGCGCGCCTTCGAGATCATAGGGCTTCTGGCCCAATCGGCTGGCAAGCTCATCACCAAAGACGAGCTGATGAACCATATCTGGCCGGGCACCATTGTCGGGGAAAACACGCTGCAGGTTCATGCGGTCGCAATCCGCAAGGCGCTTGGTCCGTATCGGACTTTGCTGAAAACGGAATCAGGCCGCGGCTATCGCCTGCTCGGTGACTGGACTGTCCGGCGCCACGAGGCGACGAGGCATCCAATCGGCATTCAGCGGATACGTGCCGACGACGAATCCCAGGTGACCAACTTTCCCGCGCGTGTCACGCGCCTTATTGGTCGATCGGCCTCCGTGGCGCAGTTGCAGGATCTCGTTTCTGCGTATCGTATGGTGAGCCTGGCAGGGCCAGGCGGCATCGGTAAAACCACCCTGGTGGCAGAGGTCGCTCGCAGTGTCGCCGGCGGGTTTGCCGACGGAAGTTGGCTTGTCGAGCTGGCGGGGCTGTCCGATCCCGCCTTTGTGCCGAATGCGGTGGCCGGGGCGCTGAGAATGGAGCTTGGGTCCAATGGCAACACTGCCGAAGCCGTCGCACGGGTCGTCGGTGACAGGAGGCTGCTCCTGGTCCTCGACAATTGCGAGCATCTCATCGGAGCCGCTGCGATCCTCGCCGAAACGTTCCTGGCGCTCTGCCCACATGTTACGATCCTGGCGACGAGCCGTGAAACCCTGCGGATTCGGGGAGAGCATGTTTATCGCGTGGCGCCGCTTGAGGTGCCGGCAATGGAGCAGATCGAATCCGGCGAAATCCTGGGACACAGTGCGGTGGAGCTTTTCCTGGCGAGAGCCGGCGCACTCGGTGCGGATTTCTCGTCAAATCCCGCGCATCCGCGCACGATCGCGTCGATTTGTCGCCATCTTGACGGCATACCCCTCGCAATAGAATTCGCCGCTGCCCGAGCGGCGACGTTGGGCCTCGAGGAGGTCGCGAACGGATTGCGGGATCGCTTCGCGATGTTGACATCTGGGCGCCGTACCGCGCTGCCCAGACATCGGACGCTGCGGGCGACGATCGACTGGAGCTACGATCTGCTTCCGGAAATGGAACGGATCGTATTGCGTCGCCTTGCGGTCTTTTCCGGTGACTTCACGATCGAAGCGGCCCAGGTGGTTGCCGGCAACGCGACGGTCTCGGGCACCGAGGTAATCGAGAGTGTGGCGAATCTCGTGACCAAATCGCTCGTTACGACGGACATCGGGACCGGGACCGCCTGTCATCGGCTGCTCGAAACAACGCGCGCTTACGCGCTCGAAAAGCTCGCCGAGGATGTCGACGTCGACCGGCTGAGAAGGCGGCACGCCGAGTACTTCCGCGAATTCTTCGAGCCCTGCGAAAACCCGGTCGGTTCGCCAGGCCAGGCGGAATGGTTGGCCATCTATGGCCGCCAAATCGACAATGTTCGCACCGCACTCGATTGGGCATTCTCACCGGACGGCGACGCAAAGATTGGTGTGGCGTTGACGGCCGCCGCTGTCCCTTTATGGATCCAGCTCTCGCTTTTGGGTGAGTGCCGCGATCGGGTGGAACGAGCGCTTGCGAACCTGAACGGCGGCGCGATCGAGCCCGCGCGTTCGCACATGCGACTTGCCGCGGCGCTTGCCTGGTCACTGATGTACGGCGTCGGCCGCGCCAGAGAGACTGGCACGGCATTGCACACCACACTCGAACTCGCGGAAGCCCTGGGCGATACCCACTACCAGCTACGCGCACTTTGGGGTCTTTGCATCGATCAGTTCAATAGCGGAACTGCTCGCGGTGCCTTGGCATTCGCTCGCCGATTCGCCGAACTGGCCGCGCATTCAAGCGATCCGATCGAGTTGATGATGGCGGAACGCATTCAGGGAACCGCGCTGCATTACCTCGGCGATCAAAATGACGCCCGCCGTCATATCGACCGGGCGCTCGCGTACGACGGCATCGCGAGCTGGCGGCCCAGGATGGTCAGTCCCGGGTTCGATCTCGTTGTTTCAACGCACTATTTCCAGGCGCGAATCCTGTGGCTGCAAGGCTTCGCCGATCAGGCGATGCGGGTTGTCACAGTCAATGTCGAAGAGGGACTTGCCCTTGATCAGGCCTTGACCTTTTGCAGCGTGCTCGGTCAGGCGGCATGTCCAATCGCGCTGTTCGCGGGCGACCTGGACGCGGCGGAACGATATGGTGCGATGTTGCTCGATCATACCGAACGGCACCAGATACGCCTCTGGAACATTTGGGCGCGCTGCTTCAACGGCGTGGTGCGGGCCCGGCGAGGTGACAGCGCAAACGGATTGCGTGGTTTGCGCGAGGGTCTCATAGAGGCGGGCGACGCGCGGTTGCTGCCGCGCTTCCTGTTTCTGGAAGCCGAAGAGGCGACCTGGCGCGGCGGCAGTGGCGAGTCCGAACTGGCGCTCGCGAGCGTGGACAAGATGCTGGCGCGGTGCGCGGCCCGCGATGAGCGATGGTATGTCCCCGAACTTTCGCGCATCAAAGGCGAACTGATGCGTATGGCGGGCGACGCGACCGACGTTGCCGCTATCGAGACGTTGTTCCTGCAGTCGCTGGAGGAGGCCCGGCAACAAGGGGCGGTCGCCTGGGAACTGCGAACCGCTACCAGCCTGGCGCTTTTGCAGCGGGACCTCGGGCGGGCGACTGAGGCCGCGGCGCTGCTGCGGCCGACCCACGCGCGATTGACCGAAGGTGTCACAACCGCCGACGCCCGAGCGGCGCAGGCTCTGCTCGATGAGTTGCCGTAGCAAGGCGAACCCGGCCATCGCACCATGCGGGTTCGCTGCGGCTTTCGCCGACGGGCGGACGTATCCGAGACATCAACCCGTCGTCGCAACGAGTCGGAAGTTCAGCTCAGGCGCTGCCCACTCGCGAGGTGTGGCCGGCAGCCGGGCGATGGTTCAGCCCGGCCCAGGCATTTTCGGGAAGCTTTTGAGATCGCCGCCCAGAGAGACCCACGGCATCTTGCTGTCGCAGTAAATCTCCATGGTCGGCTTCAACCAGCTTTGGTCATCCATCGTTCCGGCACGCAGCATCACCACACCCTCCATGACGTCGGCGGTGTCGGTTACCGGGGAGCCGCAGTTGGGGCAAAAGCCGGAATGCGTGCCTTTCCCTGAATCGCCTACGCTGTCATAAACTTTCAGATCGCCCGTTACGGTCAAAGCCGGAGCCGGGATCGCCACCACCACGGAAAACGACGTGCCGGTGATTTTCTGGCACGACTTGCAATGGCAGATGCCCGCGAAAATCGGTTCCGCCTCAGCACTGTAGCGCACCTTGCCACAGAAACAGCCGCCTTCGAACTTTGCCATGATTTGTCTCCCTGCGTTACGAGCCAGCAAGCCTGACAGAATTCAGCCTGCTGGCAAGCCTGATTTGCGCCGGTCACACAATCTTCGCCTCGAACGGCGGCAGCAGGTCGGGGGCTTCGAATTCAAGCACCCAAAGGTCCGGATCGAACTTTAGCTGGCGAGCAATGTAGGCGTCGGCGGCAGCCTGGTCGACTGGCGCGGCACCCGTGGCACGCATCCAGGCCACTTCGTCATTGGCACCGCGAACCTGCGACAACACGCCGAGACCCTCACGCCCGTGCAATACCACCAGGATGCCGCCGGCGTCCGGATCGCCCTTGCGCACCACGACACCGGGCCGCCCACTGCGGTCCCCCATGCGGAGCGCCATGCTGACCCACAGACCTGCCTTGAGGCGGGGTTCGGTCATGATATGGGGCCTGGCGGGCGCCGGGGCCTCGCCCTTTGACGGAGGTCCAGGATCGAGCCGCGAAGCGGATCGATGGGCCTCCTGGTGGGTTTCAGGGCGAAGCCCTGATCTCTGTCCGGCCTCATTTCTGAGCCGGGCCCGCATCGAGCAGGGCCAGGTTTTGTGCGGACAGTTCGGCGGCTTCGCTGTTGGGGTCGGCCGTTTGTGCGTGGGTCCAGTCCTGTCGTGCGCCCACCAGATCGCCAGTTTCCTGTCGCAGGATGCCGCGTTCCAGCAGTGCCTCGGCATCCTCCGGGTCGAGTGCCAGGGCGCGGCTGATATCCGAGCGTGCCTCATCCAGTTGGTCCATTCGCCGCCGGAGTGACGCACGCAGCACCAGTGCATCGCCGCGCGACGGGTCGAGCTGCAACGCGTGCGTCAGATCGTCGACGGCGTCGTTCGCCCGGTCCAGCGTATCGTTCGCGTTGGCACGGCTGATCAGCAGGTCGGTGTCGTCCGGACGGAACACCAGTGCTTCTGTCGTATCGTGCAGCGCCGGTTCGGCCTGCTCCACCATCAGGCGCGCCTCTGCTGCCTGGCCGAGCAAGACCGCCCGCGCCAGTCCCTGGACCTTACCGCCATGGACGAGATCTTCCAATAGTTGTGCGCCGACTTCGGGTTTGCCGGCGGCAATTGAGGCCAGCGCCTGACAATGGATGGCCCCTTCGCCGCCACCAGTGGTTTGCCACGAGGTGGCAATGGCTTCGGCACCTTGTGGATCATCGGTGATCATCGTCATGCACCTGTCGTATTGTTCACCGTCGGCGATGCGGGGAGGAAATGGCGGCACGGGCAGATCGTCGGCAGGTAGGTCGTCGGCCTGGGCGTCGGTTGCCTGGGGAGCATCCGCCTCGGGGTCAATCGCCGCGAGTTCCGCCGGCGGCGTATACTGGTGCGACCGCAGTGCCGGTGCATCCGTTCCACTGACCATCAGGAGCACCGCCCCCAATATCAAAACGGCGGCACCGACAAGCGCCAACAGGCGAGAGTTCATGCCGCTATCTACTCAGTCCGGCTGAAATGCACAAACGCGTTTTGCCCAATATGGGACCCGGCGGGCAACTGCCCGAACGGCGGGAACGGAACCGAGCCGAGCGTGCCGGTGAACACGCTGTCATGGATCAGGATCGAGTGGCAGATCGTTGGCCAGACCGTGTCGGACAGGATGTCCTGGTCGACATGGTTGTTCTCCACCCGCCAGGACGTGCTGGCGCGGAACAACTCGGTGGGCGAGGGCAGGATGTTGCCGACACCGCCCCACATGCCGGCCAGAATCAGGTCGGTATGACTGTGCCAGTCACGCATTGCGTGAAAGTAACAATCAGATTGCAACCACGCATCGACTGCGACGCGTTCTTTAATGTTCAGTAATGCATCGGCATCGCGGATCAGGAAGCGCTGCACCGAGGGGTCGCGGATTACCTCGAACCGCCACAGCAATCGCCTGTAGCCCGGCTGACCTTGTGGCAGAATCATTTGCCGCAGCTGGACGCCGCGCTTCCCCAGATCGGTGATGTAATGATGATCCACTGTCGTATCGTAATAAACCCGCATCGACCATGCCGGGAACAGATGCGGCAATATTCGCACGCTCTCCTGCAACGGTGCCAGGTAACGCGGCTCGTTGCCCCACAGGCAATAAGATATCACGTTTGCTGCCGGATTGCCGGGATTGAACGGTGGCGGCGGAGCCGGTGGGATGCGCACGATCGGCTCGCGTCCGCCGAACCGAAGATGCTTGGCCTCCAGCGCGGTACGGCCGGCCGCGATCCCGGCTTCGGTCTGGCCCAACCGGTTCAGGGCGTCGCACAGGCAGTCATGCACGTTGGGACTCGCCGAGCCGAGCGCGAGCGCCCGGTGGCAGGCGGCGACCGCTGCCTCCAACTGACCGGAGGTGACCAGGCAGACGGCCAGATTTTCATGCAGGGCCGGGTTGTCGGGAAACTGCACCAGGCTGTCGCGCAGGACCCCGATCCCGCCTGCCAGGTCGCGCGTGGCGAACAACATCAGCGCCAGGAACAGGGCATCGTTCGCGGTTGGCGGTCCCGCGGCAACCACTTTGAGTTGGAGGTCGATGGCTTCCGCCAGATCGCCACGAGAGTAGCTGTCGCGGGCGATCTGGCGCAGTTCGTCATGCGCCGTTGCGTCGAGCGCCGAGGCGGCCTGAGCACCACCCGCAGCCGGTTCGGCCGGCGTGGCCGACGGGCCGGTCCGATCCGGCATCAGCGAGGCTTCAGCACGACATCCGCCTCGGCGCTCGCGGTCACCGGCATGTCCTCGCCTTCGGCATTTGGCGGTGGAGCAGGTGCTGCCATCGTCGCGCGCGCCGCCATTTGCAGCCGTGGCAGGATCGGCGGCGGCGCCACACTGTCGAGCCGCACTTCGCGGAACGACTCGAAGCGTAAGCCGAGAATTTCGGCCGCCTCATCGGCTCGTGACCGCAGCGTGGACAGTGCCTGCCTGGTGGCGTCCTGCCGCGCCTTGCGCTCACTGTCTCGCGACAACCGCCAGAACAGATTGCTCTGCACCAGGCCCATTTGCTGCAGGTCGCCGACCAGTTTCAGCATTGCTTCGGCATCCTTGCCGGTGAGATTAAGGCTCTGTCCAGCTTGCCAGCGTTCGTTACGGTCGGTCGGAGAGGCAGCGATGCGCCAGACGTTGTAGCCGCCGGTGGACACGACGATGCCGTCGACCTTCTTCGCCGCCGCGATCGCCCCGGCCATCAGCTCATTCACTCGCCTCTGCGCATCCTGGGCGGTGGGCGCGACGGCCTCGGTCCGCATCGAGGCGGCGAGCTCATCCGGCGTCACCATGACGGTCGCGGTTTCCGACAGCTTCAGGATCGTGTCGTCGGCGAACGCTGGGCGGGCGGTGACGGCGCAAAGCAAGCCGAGGCTCAGGAGAGCGAGGCGATAAACCGAGGCCTGGCGAATCATGCGTGCGCTCCCTGGGCGGACCTTGTCCGATTTGGGCCGATCTGCGCCGAGGAACAAGAGGATGTGCAGGCAGCCTTCGCGCAATCTGCATCCGCGGCGTCGCGAACTCAGGATCCAGTTGAGCTGGGCTGACCGGCTGTGGCGGGCGTGTGCCGTTCCGTTACTGCGTCGTTCCCCGGGGCGTTGAAACTCCCGTAGCGGCGTGCAATCCAGGCGCAAAGCAGCAGCTGTATCGGGTAATACAGCATCATCGGCAACAGTAGCGGTCCGATCGCGGCGCCGGAGACCAGAGCATTGGCGATCGGGACGCCACTGACCAAGGATTTCTGCGTTCCGCAAAAGACAAGCGCCGCCTCATCGGCACGGTTGAAGCCTAACATCCGGCTGGCCGCCAGCGTCGCCGACAATGCGAAACCCAACAGCAGGATCATCAGCAGCGCCAGCAGGGCCAGCAGCGCCGGCGGCATTTGCTGCCAGATCCCGCGCACGACCGCTGCGCTGAATGCTGCGTAGACCACCAGCAAGATGGAACCTCGGTCGGTGATCGACAGCACGGCTCGGTTGCGCGTAGCCCAGTTGCCGAGCCAGGGCCGCGCGACATGCCCAGCGATGAACGGCAGCAATAACTGCGAGGCCACCTGCCAGACACCAGTCAGGTCAATGCCGGCGCCATGCAGGTTCGACATCGCGCCAAACAGCAAAGGCGCAATGACAATTCCGGCAATATTAGAGACAGTCGCGGCACACACCGCACCCGGAACGTTGCCGCGCGCGATCGATGTCAAAGCTATGGACGACTGCACGGTCGACGGCAGAGCACAAATGAACAGCACGCCAAGCAACAGCGGCTTCGGCAACAAATGCGGAAACCATGCGAGCATGGTCAGGCCAAGCAGCGGAAACAGCACGAAGGTCGTGGAGCCAATGGCGGCATGCAGTCGCCAATGCGTCATGCCGTGCAGGATGGCATCGCGTGACAACCGAGCGCCTTGCAGAAAGAACAGCGCGGCGATCGCCAGGATCCCGGCAAGATGAAAGGCCTCGGCGGTAATGCCTCGGCAAGGCAGCAAGGTGGCCGTCGCAACAACCCCGAGCAACCCCAGCACGAACCCGTCGACTCGAATTCGGCCCACACGCGCCCATAATGATTGAGGTGCCGGTGCGGACATCACACGCCACTCGCTGTGTAATGCCGCCACGCCATGATCCGGCGGTAGCACCTTTGGGAAAAGCGCTTCACGCATGCAACCAGGGAGGCCATGTGGCTGTTACACACAGCCACTGTCACGCCGCTGGTCATGCGTTGCACGGTAAGCTCCGACGGCGGAATGCCGACACTCCGACACATTAATGATTGTGTTCGGGGGACATGCGGCACGCAGCCCGTGTTGTCTCCGGATTTGTTGGATTTTGCGGAGTGACCAGGCACAGGCAGGAGGACCGGCGCCATCGCCAGAACCAGCGCGACATCAATGGTGCAACGATCTGACATGGATGAGCCCTTCGCCGCTGTATGCGTGTCGGAAGCAAACCTCGTCCGGCGGTTCTTGTCAGTTAACTAAATCACAGTTGCTGCATTTTCTGGCGGCGTTGGCAGAAGCGGGATCCCGGCGTCACGGGTGTGTCTGATTTGAGCAACGGGGACGCGTCGGTCGGGAGACCGGCAAGCGCAGCCTACTAATACCGCCGAGGCGGCAGCGCCCACCGAACGAAGTCATGGAGCGGCGGTGCAAACATCCTAATAGCAATGGCAGATCGCAATCTATCTCACATTCAAACTCTTGAAAGTGGGTCCGGATCATTGGATTCCTCCTGGCGACGGATGAAATCAACAACGCGACCCGTCTTCGTTTAGTTAGCTGTTCACTTGAGAGCTGCCTTCGCTTCCCGCCGCCGCCGATGCAGAATGAACTCCGTGTATCCGTTCGGCTGCGTGCGTCCCTCGAAAATCAGATCACAGGCGGCCTCGAACGCTGGGCCGGAAAATTCCGGGGCCATGGGCTTATACGCCGGATCGCCGGTATTCTGCCGGTCCACCACCGCCGCCATCCGCTGCATGGTCGCGATCACCTGATCGCGCGTCGTCACTCCGTGATGCAGCCAGTTAGCAATGTGCTGAGAACTGATGCGCAACGTTGCGCGGTCCTCCATCAGCCCGACATCGTGGATGTCCGGCACCTTGGAGCAGCCGACCCCCTGATCGATCCAGCGCACCACATAGCCCAATATACCCTGGCAGTTGTTGTCGAGTTCCTGCTGGATGTCCTCGGGCGACCAATTGGGCCGGTCCGCCACCGGAATGCTCAGCAGATCCTTCAACGGCGCCCGCTTACGTGACGCCAACTCGGTCTGCCGCGCCGCCACATCAACCTGATGATAATGCAACGCATGCAAGGTTGCGGCGGTGGGTGAGGGCACCCAGGCGGTATTCGCTCCCGCCATCGGGTGGCCGATCTTTTGCGCCAGCATATCCGCCATCTTGTCGGGCGCCGCCCACATGCCCTTGCCGATCTGCGCCTTGCCACGCAACCCGCATTGCAACCCGATATCGACGTTCTGGTCCTCGTAGGCCTTGATCCACTTCGTGCCGCGCATATCGTTCTTGCGGACCATCGGGCCGGCTTCCATCGAGGTGTGGATTTCATCGCCGGTGCGATCGAGGAACCCGGTGTTGATGAACACCACCCGCTCGCGCGCCGCCGCGATACAGGCTTTCAGGTTGGCTGAGGTGCGGCGTTCCTCGTCCATGATGCCCATTTTCAGCGTGTTCGGCTGCAGACCAAGCAGGATCTCTACGCGGGCAAACAGATCGGCGGTCAGCGCCACTTCCTCCGGCCCATGCATTTTCGGTTTGACGATGTAGACCGAACCGGCGCGACTGTTTTTCAGCGGCCCGGTACCTCGCAAATCGTGCAATGCAATCAGCGAAGTAACTGCAGCATCAAGGAATCCTTCCGGGATTTCCTTGTCATCGGCGTCGAGCACCGCGTCGGTGTACATGTGATGGCCAACGTTGCGCACCAGCATCAGGCTGCGGCCCGCCAGCCACAACGTGCCGCCTTCCGGTTTGGTGTATTGCCGGTCCGGATTGAGCGCCCGTGTCATTGTCCCGCCGCGCTTCTCGAACGTGTCCTGCAGGTCGCCTTTCATCAGGCCCAGCCAGTTGCGCCAGGCGAGGACCTTGTCGTCCGCGTCGACAGCGGCAATCGAATCCTCGAGGTCCTGAATCGTGGTGATCGCTGCCTCGACCAGGATGTCGGCGATCCCGGCAGGGTCGAGGCTGCCGATGCGGCGCGTGCGGTCGATCGACAACTCAAAGTGCAGACCGTGATGTTTCAGCACAATGGCGGAGGGATTGGCCGGATCGCCGCGGTACCCAACGAAGCCGGCCGGATCCTTGAGGCCGGTATGGCTGCCGTCCTTCAGGGTGACGCTGATCGCTCCCCCGGCACACGCATAACCCGTCGCGTCCACATGACTGCCCTGGGCCAGCGGGACAGCATCGTCGAGGATCGCTCGCGCCTTGGCCACGACGCGGGCGGCGCGCACGTCGTTGAAGCCACCGGCGCGGGTGGCACCATCATCCTCAGGCAACGCGTCGGTGCCATACAGCGCGTCATACAGCGAGCCCCAGCGGGCATTCGCCGCGTTCAGTGCATAGCGGGCATTGGTGACCGGCACGACGAGTTGGGGTCCGGCGATGGTCGCGATCTCGGGGTCGACATTGGCGGTGTTGACGACGAAGTCCGGGGGTTCGTCGGTCAGGTAACCGATGCTGCGCAGGAAGCTGATATATTCGCTTTGATTGATTGGTTTGCCGCGACGTTCGGTGTGCCAGGCGTCGATTGCTGCCTGTAGCCTGTCGCGGTTGGCCAGCAAGGCGGCACAGCGCGGGCCGAGGTCGGTGAGGATCGCGGCAAAGCCGACCCAGAAGGCGGTGGGGCCGACGCTGGTACCGGGGGCCGCCTCTTTTTCTATAAAATCAAAGAGGCAGCGAGCGATCTTAAGGCCACTAACGGCAATCCGTTCCATCTACGCACTGTCCTTCTGGGCCCCTCGGGCGAGATTTTCCGCGGGTGCGAAGAAGGATAGTGCAGTGCAGCATATGGAGGAAACAGAAAAGGTGACGCGACCGGGGATTGGGGACGCGGAGCCGGACATTCACGCGCCGGGTGTTACCACGAACCGCTCTCGGCTCAGCCTGGATTATGGAGCAGCGGACGACGCACCGAACCATGGACTGGCGTTTTATTCGGCCCGCTTAACCGTCTGCCAGGCCGCTTCCATCGCTTCGAGGGTTTCGCCTTTCAAGTCGCGGCCCTCGCGTGCCAGCATCTGTTCCATCGCGTTGAACCGCCGGGCGAATTTGTCGTTGGCGTGGCGTAAGCACGCCTCGGGATCCAGCTTCAGCTTTCGCGCCAGATTGGCCAGCACAAACAGCAGATCGCCGACCTCATCGGTCAGCCGCGCCGGGTCGGCGCCGGCCAGTTCGGCTTTCAGTTCACCGATTTCCTCGTCCAGCTTGGCCAGCACCGCCGCCGCGTCCGGCCAGTCGAACCCAACGCGCGCCGCGCGGTTCGTCAGTTTCTCGGCCCGTGTCAGTGCGGCGAGGCCCACCGGAACACCCGCCAACGTGCCGGTTTCCAGCCGAGCCGACCGCTCGGCCGACTTCTGCGCTTCCCACGCCGCCGTTTGCACCGCGGCATCCCGCGCGGCGCCCCCTGGGACAAGCCCGGGGGCAGGATCGCCGAACACATGCGGATGGCGTCGGATCATCTTGTCGCTGATCGCGCGGGCCACATCGGCAAAGGCGAAATAGCCGGCCTCCTCGGCCATGCGGGCGTGATAGACGACCTGAAACAACAGATCGCCGAGTTCATCGGGAAGTGAGGAAAAATCGCGGCGAGCGATCGCGTCGGCGACCTCATAGGCTTCCTCGATGGTGTACGGGGCGATGGTGTCGAAGGTTTGCTCCTTGTCCCAGGGGCAACCGGTCGCCGGCTCGCGGAGTGCGGCCATGATCGCGAGCAGGCGGCGAAGTTCGGCCTCGGCAGAATGCGCATCGTCCATGTTCGCCCGATACGGAAGCCGGTCCGCCGGCGCAAGGGGCCGCCGGAGCGTTTGGCATTGCAGCGGCCAGTTGTCGGTTGGACCGCATCTGTGGTCCACAACATCGCAGCGCGGCCGATCATATATTACGGTCTCGGAATGCCAGACGATCCATGCCATGCTCGACAGCCGCCCCCGCATCACGTCGGAAGCTCCGGCAACGATTGATTACCCTGCCGATCGGGCACCCTGTCGCAGTGCAAAGCGAACACGTTCAGAAATTCAATGGTTGCGGCCGTTGCGACAAAGCAGGTTTCATAGAGAGGCAGCGGGCCGGGAAGGCGCGCCTTCTCCGTTCCTCTGTACCTCTTAAATAAATTCTTACTTCGCCGATCGAAACGTTGTCGTTGGCCTGGGTGGCACTTCGTGATGGGCCTGATTGTGCGGAACCGGAAGGATCCGACGGTTTTCGCTACCGTGACGGCAAATTGCCGTCGAGAATGAGACCCTTCAACCGCTGCGCAGTCTGCTTCCAGGTCAGGTGTGTCATGCTGTTGGCCGCGCGCTGCCCGCGACGCCGCGCACCCTCCCGGTCGGCGAACACCAGTTCAAGAGCGTCGACCAGTTCCACAACGCTGCTTTCGCCCCACCCGGGCACGTCACCCAAAGCCGCGCCGTAACCATCGAGCGGCATCTGACTCTCCAGCGCAAAGCAATTGTCCCCGTCGATCAGGTCCAGGTGACCGGTGTTGCGCGACAGGATGACCGGCAGGCCGCAGGCCATGCACTCCATCGCAACAAGATTGGTGCCTCCCTCGCAACGGTTCGGAAACACGGCCACGTCCATTTCGCGTAAGATCGCCGGCATCTCGCGGTTCGGCACCGCGCCGAGATCGAGGATTTGTGCCAGTTCGATGCCATTCGCCGCAGCCCACCCGGTAACGTCGACCCTCCGGCCTGGATCGAACAGTACCGGGCCGACCAGACCCGACACATCCAACGAGCGGGCCAACTCTCCCCAGGGCGAGTGCCACGCCGTGACCAGCAACGCCTCGGGGTGGCGCGCGGCAAAGATACGAAACGCTGCCAGGACGATGTCCTGCGCCTTGCGATGTTCGAGTTTTCCGCCACTGAACACGCAAAACCGGTCGCTCAACCAGCCGCCGGCGGGGGCTGGATGGAACAGGGTCGGATCGATCCCCTGCAGGACCGTGACGACACGATCGATCCCGTGCTCGTTCAGAATGCGTTTGTTCCACTCCGAGCCCGCCACGATCAGCGGAAGCGAACGCGCGCGTGCAATGATCTCTGCAGCCAGATGGGCGGTATCGAAGAACACGATACCAATCGTTGGCTCTCCGGTGATCCAGTGGTCCAGACACCCGGGCCGTAGGTCGATATCGCTCAGCACCGGACATTCCAACCGATGGCGCGCCGTGCACAGCGGTGGCGAGGCGTCCTGCAACGCTTTCGACAACGCCAGGAACGGCCGCAGCGCGCGGAACCGGATTGGATCCACAGCGAGCTCCTCCAGGTTGATCGGGACGGTGCTCATCGGCTCGATATCAGGATCCGCCGACCATTGCAGCGCCAGATTGAGGGCGTAGACGCCCCAGCCAAAAAAGCTGGAAACGCTCCAGTTGACGGCAACGCGTTGGCGCATCGCGGGTGACCTGTACTGACTTAGGGAAGGCTGTAGAGCGGCGGCTTTAACGTGCCGTTAAAACCACCAAACTGGCGCGTGTTCCCGCGCTGGCCATTCATCGCCTCGACAACGGCGTCCCACCGCCGTCGGCGATCGGCCGGGGAACTTTCAGCCGCGCGTCATCTTGTTCGGCAAAGCGGGCGTCTATAGGTTGCGGCAAACTTCGCCGGACGCCACGAAACATTCCAGGGGATGTCAGTCCTTCTGGCCAGATGACAGGGAAACCATGCCCCAGGCCCCTCACTACCAGCGCGTCCTGCTCAAGCTCTCCGGTGAGGCGCTGATGGGCCATCGGGAATTCGGTCTCGACAATGAGACGGTGTCCGGGATCGCCCGCGACATTGGCGACGTGGTGGCCATGGGCGTGCAGGTCTGCGTCGTCATCGGCGGCGGCAACATTTTCCGCGGCGTCTCCGGCGCCTCCATGGGGATGGACCGCGCTCAGGCCGACTACATGGGAATGCTGGCGACGGTGATGAACGCGCTCGCGATGCAGAATGCGTTGGAGCGCGTGAACGTCTCCACCCGGGTGCAGTCCGCCATTCCGATGGCCAGCGTCTGCGAGCCCTATATTCGCCGCCGCGCCCAGAGGCACATGGAAAAGGGCAGGGTGGTCATCTTCGGCGCGGGTACTGGCAATCCGTTTTTCACCACCGACACCGCGGCGGCTTTGCGGGCCACCGAAATGGGCTGCGACGCTTTGCTGAAGGGCACCCAGGTGGACGGTGTTTACTCGGCCGATCCGCGCAAGGTGCCCAATGCAACGCGGTACGACCGGCTGACGTATCACGAGGTGCTGGCCAAGGATTTGCAGGTGATGGATGCGGCGGCGATCAGCCTGTCGCGGGAAAACCGGCTTCCGATCATCGTGTTCAATATCCACGCTGCCGGCGCCTTTGCCCAGGTGATGCGGGGCGAAGGCAAGTTCACGCGGATTGTCGACATGGGAGACGGCCGGTAGGGTGGCCGATCCGGCTTTCTTCGGGTTTCCGGCTGCCTTAGGTCGTGCCGGCGTTGTCATTGCGCGCAAAGCGCAGCAATCTCCCTCCGCCTGGGCTCGCTCGTCCTGGCTCCCTTCGGTGCAACGACACAGCAAAGCGCCGATTCCGGCTGGCCGGCCCGATTGAACGTCGGGTCGCGCCGATTGCCGAGCAACGCCGGTTTTCGACTCGCACGAAGTTGCGCCGAAAGGAGGCCTGGGACGAAAACAGCTTCGGGACGACAGGAGACCCGGATATCCGGAAAGTTTGGAACGCCGCACACCGCTGACCTGAATGGATGGGAGGGACGCAAATGCCCGCCGATGTCAAAACCCTGAAAGAAGACCTGTCGCGCCGCATGGACGGAGCACTGGAAACCCTGCGCCGGGAGTTCGCCGGCCTGCGCACCGGACGCGCCCACCCGGGCCTGTTGGAACCGGTGAAGGTCACCGCCTACGGGCAGGAGATGCCATTGAATCAGGTCGGCACCATAGGTGCGCCGGAGGCTCGGATGCTCACCGTGCAGGTTTGGGACAAATCGATGGTCTCAGCCGTTGAAAAAGCCATCCGCGACTCGGGCCTCGGTCTCAATCCCGCCGCCGACGGCATGCTGGTGCGGGTTCCCATCCCGCAGTTGACCACCGAACGGCGCAATGAACTGGCCAAAATGGCCCACAAATATGCCGAGGGCGCAAAAATTTCGGTGCGCGCCGTGCGCCGCGACGGCATGGAACAGATCAAGGGATACGAGAAAAAGCATGAAATTGGCGAGGATCTTGCCAAGACGTGGTCGGACGAAGTGCAGAAACTGACCGACCAGTACGTAAAAAAGGTCGACGACAGCCTCGTGGATAAGGAAAAGGACATCCGCCAGGTCTGAACAGCCCCGCTTGAACGGACATAATGTCGACCACAACCGAACCCATCGCCGCGAGGCGACTCCAGCCGGGGGCCTCCGGGCCCCCGCCCGCGCATGTCGCCATCATCATGGATGGCAACGGACGGTGGGCTGCCGCCCGCTTGTTGCCCCGCATCGCCGGGCATCGCGAAGGCGCGCGCGCGGTACGGCGCACCATCGAGGCCGCGATCGCCGAGGGTGTGAGCTGGCTGACGATTTACGCTTTCAGCAGCGAGAACTGGCGCCGGCCGGCCGATGAGGTGCTCGATCTGACCGGTCTCCTGCGGCAATATCTGCGCACCGAAATCGCCGAGCTGACCGCGAACGGCATCCGGCTGCGTTTTATCGGCGATCGTTGCCGGTTTGACGACGGCATCCAGAGCGACCTGCGCGATGCCGAGCGGGATACCAGACATAACGCACGGCTGAACCTGACGATCGCATTGTCCTATGGCGCGCGGGCCGAAATTGTCGAGGCAGCGCGGGCTGCCGCGACCGCCGTGCGGGATGGCGTGCTCGATCCCGCCAAACTGGATGAACAGGTATTTGCCGGCTTCCTGGCCACTGCCGAAATGCCCGATCCGGACCTGATCATCCGCACCTCGGGCGAGCGGCGGCTGTCGAATTTCCTGTTGTGGCAGGCAGCTTATGCCGAGCTGGTGTTCCAGGACGTGCTGTGGCCCGACTTCGGCGCCGAGCATTTCGCCGCCGCGCTGGCGGAATACGCGAGGCGGGAGCGGCGCTTCGGGGCGCGTCCTGGCTGACCCTCTCTCTCCCCCGTCTGTCGGTGGGGCATCCCGCTGGAGCGACCTGAGCCGGCGGGTAAAGACCGCTGTTGTCTTGCTGGCCATCTCGCTTTTCTGCGTTTTCGCGGGTGGCATCGCATTTCTGCTGTTGGTTGGTGCCGCATGCATGGCGTTGTCGGTCGAATGGACGACGCTCTGCCGTGGCCCCGACCCGCCTTACGACATCTACGCGGTCTGCATGTTGATGGTCATCGTGACCGCCTGCGTCGCTGGCGGAACCGGGGGGCCAGCAATCGGATTGTTGCTACTGTTGGGCGGGACCGTGGCAGCCCTGATCTGGCAGGGTGGCGTCGGCCCCGAACCGGGCCACGGCCGCTTCGCCTATGCCATGGGTTTTCCCTATCTCGGCCCGGCGGCGGTGGCGCTGCCCTGGCTGCGGTCCGATCCGGCCGTTGGCCTTGCCAACACACTGTTTGTCCTCTGCATCGTCTGGGCCAGCGATATCGGTGCGTATCTGATCGGGCGTATTCTCGGCGGACCGAGGCTGGTACCTGCGATCTCCCCCGGGAAGACCTGGTCGGGCGCGATCGGCGGACTGGTGTCGGCAGCACTCGCCGGCCTTGCGGTGGCGGCGTGTTTCGCGCCGAAATTCTCCTCATTACACGTGACTGCCATGGCGATTGGCCTCGGGATTATTTCGCAGGCGGGTGACCTTTTGGAGAGCGCGCTGAAACGCCATTTTGGGGTTAAGGATTCTGGCCGTATCATTCCCGGCCATGGCGGACTGTTGGACCGACTCGACGCCTTGCTGGCCGTCGCGCCTGTCGCTGCTTTGCTGGCACTCACTGTCGGACGAGGAGTAGTCCTGTGGCAATGAACGCAAGACCAGACCGGCCGACCGCCGCCGCGCCGCGTACGGTGACCGTGCTTGGCTGCACCGGCAGCGTGGGCACGCAGACCATCGATCTGCTTCTGGGCTCCGCCCGTGAGGACCGGTCACGCGATATCGGGCAGGCCCGCTTCAAAGTCCGTGCCCTGGTCGCCGGGCGCAATGCCAAGTTGCTGGCCGAGCAGGCCATCGCACTCGGTGCCGAACATGCCGTGGTTGCCGATCCGGCCGCCTTCCCGGTCCTGCGCGATGCTCTGGCCGGCTCCGGTATCACCTGCGCCTCGGGGCCCGAAGCCGTGGTCGAGGCAGCCGAACGCGACGCCGACTGGACCATGGCGGCGATTACCGGCGCGGCCGGCCTTGCCTCCACGCTGGCCGCGATCCGCCGCGGCAAGGCCATTGCTCTGGCCAACAAGGAAGCGTTGGTCTGTGCCGGTGAGGTCATGCTGCGCGCGGTGGCCGAGGCCGGGGCGACATTGCTGCCAGTCGACAGCGAACATAACGCCATTTTCCAATCGATGGCCGATGGCAATCATGGGGCCATCGAGCGGATCATTCTCACGGCGTCGGGTGGACCGTTCCGCACCGCTACGTTGGAGGAAATGGCCCGCGCCACGGTGGAAACTGCGCTGCGCCATCCCACATGGTCGATGGGTGCCAAGATCAGCATTGACTCAGCGACGATCATGAACAAGGGCCTGGAACTGATCGAGGCGGCCCGCCTGTTTGGCCTGGACGAAACGAAAATCGATGTCCTGGTGCATCCGCAATCAGTGATCCACGGTATGGTTTGTTATCACGACGGATCGGTCATGGCGCAGCTCGGGTCCCCGGATATGCGAATTCCGATCGCCCACACGCTGGCCTGGCCGGAGCGGATGGCAACGTCGTCGCCCCGCCTCGATCTGGCCGCGATCAGCCGCCTGACCTTCGAGGCGCCCGACCTGGAGCGCTTCCCCGCGCTGCGTTTGGCGCGCGACGCGCTGCGGGCCGGCGGCGGGACGCCCGCCATCCTCAACGCTGCGAACGAGGTTGCAGTGGAAGCTTTCCTGCAACGCCGGATTGGTTTTTTGGATATCGTGGCGACCGTTGAGCGCGTGCTTGAGGCGATGGGCACCCCGGCCGCTAGCACGTTGGAGCAGGTCATCGCCCTTGATGCGGAAGCTCGCCAGGCGGCGCGGACTTTCGCCACTGCGAAAGCCGCATGACGCGAGCTTTCCTCTGCCAGGTCGGCAATTCTGTGCTACAATGGTGTAACCTCGCCTCTCGAAGCACCGTTGACCCGCTGATCCGTGACCGCGCCCGATCGCTGGTCGCGCCAGGTTGCCGTTGCCTCAAACCGACACCAATTTTGCAACCGAGTTGATCTGAAAAAGGCCCGATCCCTTGCCACATCTTTTCCCCGACCTCGCGCGCACTATCGTCGCCTTCGTCGCTGTTCTCGGCGTTCTCGTTTTCTTCCACGAACTGGGCCATTATTTGGCGGCCCGCTGGCGCGGCGTTTACGTGGAGGCGTTCTCGATCGGGTTCGGCCGCAGTATCGCCGAATGGTACGACCGCCATGGCACGCAATGGCGCATTTCCTGGCTGCCGTTGGGCGGCTACGTGAAGATGCACGGCCAGGAACGGCCGGAAGAGGTATCGGAAGACGTTCGCGCCAGCTGGAAGCCGGGCCAGACATTCCATGAGAAATCCGTGCTGTCCCGAGCCATTATCGTCGTCGCCGGGCCGGCCGCCAATTTCGTGCTGGCCATGGTGCTGTTTGCCGGATTGTTCATTGCGGTCGGCAAACCGGTCACCTCGCCGGTGGTAGGTGAGGTGCTGCCTGACAGTGCCGCCGCCCATGCCGGACTGGAGGCCAATGATCGGATCGTTGCAATCAACCATGAGCCGATCCAGACGTTTGAGGACATTCAACGGATCATCATCGCCCATCCGCTCGAAACGCTGAGCGTGACGTTGCAGCGCGACGGCGCCGAACAGACCGTCACCGTGGTGACCGGGTCGCGGGAGATGGGTGGCCACAAGGTCGGACTCCTGGGCATTCGCGGCGGCAGCGTCGACTATGAGCCGATGAGCGTCCCGGCGTCGCTGTTGGGCGGGGTGACGCAGACCTGGAACGTTACTGCCGATACCTTCGCTGGCCTCGCGCAGATGATCTCCGGCCAGCGCGGCACCGATGAACTGGGTGGGCCGTTGCGCATCGCTCAGTTGTCCGGACAGGTCGCGGAGCTGGGGATTTCGAACCTCATCTCGTTCATTGCCGTGCTGTCGGTCAATCTGGGGTTGATCAATCTGTTCCCGATTCCGATTTTGGATGGCGGCCATCTGCTGTTTTACTTCTTCGAGGCGCTGCGTGGCCGGCCGCTGCCACGCCGCGCGCAGGAGTACAGTTTCCGCGCCGGCGTGGCAGTATTGGCGGGCTTGTTCATCTTCGCCACCTGGAACGATCTGACGCATATCGGGCTGTTTCGCTGGGTGGCCGGGCTGATTGGGTGAGGCTGTGGCGCGGCGCCACCGGTTTGGGATAGAACAGGTCAGCCGGAGCCGGTGACATGAGCGTTGCCCGAGTTCACCCGATGAGTCTGACGGAGTTCCTGGCGTGGGAAGAACGCCAGGAATTCAAGTATGAATTCGATGGATTTGCGCCGGTTGCGATGGTTGGCGTGACCGTTGCGCACTCCCTCATCCAAATAAACCTCTTGACTGCCCTTGGTACACGGCTGCGTGGCGAACCATGCCGCCCGCATGGCAGCGAGTTGAAGATCCAGGTTGTCGGCAGGATTCGCTATCCAGACGCTTTCGTCACCTGCACGCCTAGAGCCAACACCGAAACGATCATCACGGATCCAGTGGTAATATTTGAAATTGTATCGAATGAGAGCGACCACCGGGACCGGATAACCAAGAATGACGAATATCGCCTGACACCGTCGGTGCAGCGTTACGTCATGCTGGAACAGGATGAGCCGGCAGCCATGGTGTTCGCACGCGAGGGCGAACGCTGGATTGGCACATTGCACAAGGGTGACGCGATCCTGGCGATGCCGGAGATCGGCATCGAACTCCCGATGGCAGAATTTTACGAAGGCCTGGACTTTACCCCGAGCGAACCGCTCGCCTGAGCGGCCAGGCGCTTACCAGCCGCGCACCCCGCCTGGCCGCCGCACATCGGCGCCGCCTTCGAGCATCCCGGTCTCCTCGTTCTTCACCACCGCGCAGACGCACCCAGCTTTCCACTCCCACTCGCGCCACCAGTTCACGTCGTGACCCATCCGGCCCAGAGCAGCAGCGGTTTCGTCGGTGAAACGACGCTCCATGCTCATGCGACGCGGCGAGTAGGTGTGCGGATCGGATGAACCCGGGAAACTGGATGACGCAAAACGCGGCTGCTCGATCGCCTGTTGTGGCGTCATATTGAACACCGCCATGTTGAGGAACACCTGCAGCATCGCCTGCGGCTGCACATCGTTGCCCGGAGTGCCGAACGGCATCGTCCACTTGCCATCTCTTTGGGCGATCGCCGGGCTCGGCGTCAGCCGAGGCCGCTTGCCCGGCGCAACGCACGCCGGATGCGCCGGGTCGGTCCAGGACTGCATGCCACGCGAGGAGGGCGCAATGCCCGTGCCCGGAATGATCGGCGTGTTCAAGGCGCCATCGCTGGGTGTGGCGGCGAATGCATTACCATGGCGATCGATGACACATACGAACGATGTGTCGGGTTCGGGTTCGGCATAAACTTTGTCAGCCTTTGCAGCGGGCAACAGGCGCGGTGCCAAACCGAGTTCGGCAGGCGTGCCAGCCGGCGGCATTTCTGGCCATGCGCGAGCCGGATCGATGCGCGCCCGCCGAGCAGCGTTGTACGTTTCGCTCAACAGCGCATCGATCGGCACATCGACGAATTTCGGATCGCCGTAATACGCATGACGGTCGGCGAAAGCGAGTTTCAGGGCTTCGATCAGAGTGTGGATGTAGGAAGGTGTGTTGTGGCCCATTGCAGCGAGGTCGATGCCGTCGAGAATGCTCAGGGTTTGCAGCAAGACGGGTCCCTGGCACCACGGCCGGCAGCCGTGCACCGTGATGTCGCCGAACCGCACGGCAAGTGGCGTTTCAACATCAACATGGAATTCAGCGAGGTCGTCTTCGCGGATCCAGCCGTCATTTGCTTTGTGATACGCAACGATTTTCTGCGCAATGTCGCCCCGGTAGAAGGCATCGCGGGCGGCGTTCAGGCCGGCGCGGCGGTCGCCCTTGGCGGCTTTCTCCTGGTCCGCCATGTACTGGATCGAGTTCGCCAGATCGGTCTGAAAAAATCGTTGCCCGGCAACCGGGGGCTTGCCATTTGGCAGGTAAATCGCTGCGTTCTGTGGCCATTGGCTAATTGAGGCGACGCTCTCGCCGATGATTTCGGCGGAAATCGATTGCGTGCCGAAACCTTCTCGACCGAAACGAATTGCCGCGGCGGCAACCTGGGCGAAGGTCATCGTTCCGTAACGTTCCAGCGCAGTGATCCACGAATCGGGTGCCGCCGGGATCACGCTACGCTTGATGTTGGAGAGTATGCGGCCGCCCTGATGCTCACGGAACCATGCGGCCGAGGCAAGTTTCGGCCACGGCCCCAGGCCGCTGATGGAAACTGTTTCTCTGGTCTCTGCAAGCTGGATCATGATCGGTGCCACGCCGCCAAAATGCACGTATTCGCATTGCAGCACGCCGAGCGCGATGCCGGCAGCCACGCCGGCGTCGATCGCATTGCCGCCGGCTTCGAGGATTTCGAAGCCGGTTTGCGCCGCGAGATAGTTGGCCGACGCCACCATATGGCTGGTGCCGAAAATGCGCGGATGGTGCGTGGGCATGCGATGCTGGTCGGCCATTTCGGTCTCCTGTTAAGGGCGTGTGGCGACATTGCTGCCGGCGCTTCCCATCGTCATCCCCGGGCTCGTCCGGCGAACCTCTCGCGGCACGGTGCCGGAACAGACGCCCCGGTCAAGTCCAGGCCGGCGGATGATTGCGCCGCCGTGATGTCTGCGGGGGCCACATACCCGCCGGGCGGGTGGTGCAGTGGGTGCCCGGGATCAATCCTTCGATGCTGAACTGAAGTGCGCCGGCACCGTGACGCGGTCGTGGTATGGCACCGACACTGCCCGGGGCCAGCTCGGGCAAGGTTGAATTCGCTGCGTCAACATGCTGCATTTACGGCCAAACCGCCCTGGTACGGGCGCAAACCACTCCGCCCCATCGCCATGGGAGGGCCAAACAAATGGCAAAAATCGCCTTCACGCAGAACATCCAGCGCCACGTGACCTGCCAGGACACCGAGGCCACAGGTCACGATGTCCGCGAGGTGTTGGACAACCTGTTCGCCGGCAATCCGCGCGCCCGGAGCTACGTGCTGGACGACCAGGCCGCCTTGCGCAAACACATGAACATTTTCATCGACGGCGAGATGATCCGCGATCGTTTGCACCTGTCGGATCCCGTCACTGAATTCAGCAGCATCTACGTCTTCCAGGCTCTGTCAGGAGGTTGATCATGAGCGACACACTCTTCGTCTCCACCCGCAAAGGCCTGTTCCGGGTTGGCCGCAGCCGTAGCCAATGGACCATCGATCAGGTCGATTTCCTTGGCGACAACGTCACGCTCACGCTGACCGATCGACGCGACGGGCGCACGTATGCGGCGCTCGATCATGGCCATTTTGGCGTCAAGCTGCATCGTTCGACGTCGATCGGGTGGGAGGAGATTGCAACACCTACCTATCCGCCCAAACCCGAAGCCCTGGAGGACAACGACATGTGGGGCAACCCGCGTGTCTGGAGCACGGCGCGGATCTGGGCTTTGCAGCCGGGTGGGCCGGATGAGCCTGGCGTCCTGTGGTGTGGCACGATGCCGGGCGGGCTGTTCCGCTCCAGCGACCACGGGGCGAGTTGGACGATGTTACACTCGCTGTGGGACCACCCGAAACGTCGGCAGTGGAATGGGGCCGGCTTCGATGGGCCTGGCATCCATTCCATCCTCGTCGATCCGCACGATCCGAAGCATGTCGCCATCGCCGTATCCACCGGTGGCATCTGGTTCACACCTGACGGTGGCGCCTCGTGGGAACAACGCGGCGAGGGCATGCGCGCCGACCACGTGCCACCTGAACTTACGCATGACCCGATCGCCCAGGATGTGCATTGCCTGGCGCAGTGCCGGGACGCGCCGGAGCGGATGTGGGTGCAGCATCACAACGGTATTTTCGTGTCCTCCGACGAGGGGCGGAATTTTACCGAAATTACCGGCGTGCAGCCTTCGGTGTTCGGTTTCCCGGTGGTGGTGCATCCGAAGGATAAGGACACCGCCTGGTTTGTGCCGGGGATCAAGGACGAAAAGCGGATCCCCTGCGACGGGCGTCTGGTGGTGACGCGGACCCGTGACGGTGGAAAGACGTTCCAGATGCTGACCAACGGTCTGCCGCAATCGCATGCTTATGACGTGGTCTACCGCCATGCGCTGGCGATCGATGACAGCGGCGACCGGCTGGCGTTTGGCTCGACCACCGGCGGGCTTTGGGTCAGTGAGGATGGCGGTGACGGTTGGTCGATGATTACCCATACGCTGCCACCGGTTTATGCGGTGCGTTTCGCGTAAGTCAGCCTGACGATGCAGTATCAAAACAGTCAGCAGTGTTGCCTTGCGGCACCCCCTCCTGGCTCAGTGCGTTCAGCAATGCGTTCAACAACCCTTCTCGGGTGACCGGTTTCGTCAGGAACTGGTTCATGCCGGCATCGAGACAGGCCTGTTTGTCCTCCGGCAACGCATTGGCGGTCAGGGCGATAATCGGAACTGTCGCCAGCGCGCCGCCACGCGAGCGGATGACGCGGGACGCCGTCACGCCATCCATTTCCGGCATTTGCATGTCCATGAAAATCACATCGTAGGCGATCCGCGAGGCGGCTTCGACCGCTTCAGCGCCGTTGGCGACCATGTCCAGATGAATATCCAGATCGCGCAACATCCGGCGGGCGACGAACTGGTTGGTGGTGTTGTCTTCGGCGAACAGCAGGCGAGGGCTGCGCCCAAGCGCTGCCCGCATGGCGTCCCAGGCGGCAGGCTGGCCCGGCATTTGCCGGATTTCTCCCACCGGTGCCGCAACGATCGGCAGCGTCAGCCGCACCCGGAATGTGCTGCCCTGGCCGGGCGTCGATGTCACGCTGATCGAGCCGCCCATCTGCTCGACCAGCCGCTTGCTGATTGCCAGCCCCAGACCGGTGCCGCCAAACCGGCGGGAGATGGAGTTATCCGCCTGTACGAACTCGCCAAAGAGGTTGCCGATACGATCTTCTGGAATGCCGATGCCGGTATCGCTGACGGTCCATTCCATGACCGCCGTGGCGTCGTCGTGGCTGATGCAATCGACATTGACCGTTACCTGACCGGCGGCGGTGAACTTGATGGCATTGGAAACGAAGTTGATCAGTACCTGGCGAATGCGCCCGGAATCACCTTGCAGGCCCGGCGGCAACCAGGTTCCGCTTTGGACCACCAGCCGCAGACCTTTCTCCTTGGCCCGAACCCCGAGAATACTGACCACGCCATCGGCGAGCGCCACCGGCAGGAATGGCACATTTTCGAACGTCATCTTGCTGGCGTCGAGTTTCGAAAAATCCAGAATGTCGTTCAGGATCCGCAATAGATCGTTGCCGGAATCGCGAATTGCCTCGACCACCTTGCGTTGCTGCGGCCTGAGGTCGTCATCCAGCAACGTGCTTGCCAGGCCCAATACTCCGTTCATCGGTGTGCGGATTTCGTGGCTCATCATTGCCAGAAATGACGACTTCGCGGCGTTGGCCGCCTGTGCGGCGACGGCAGCTCGCTCGCGCGCCTGCCACCAACGTGCCACCACGAAGGCGGCCAGCAGCACGACGATGGCAAACGCGGCCGACATCATTGTCATCAGCGCCGCGGTGTGGCGCCAGCTGGCCAGCACAGCCTGTTCGCGCAGGCTGGCGGTGACCCACAAATTATAATTGGGCAATGCGCGGGCTGAACGAACCGTCATCTGACCGGACTCTTCCCGATCGCGAATCACACCGCCCGCCGCAAGCGCGTGCCGGATCGGCGTCGCAGTCCAGTTTTCGTGAGCATCGCCTGCTGGATAGCGCGCGATCAACGCACCGTCCTGGCGAACGATCGCGACCGCGCTGCCCTCGCCGAGCGATGTCGCGGCAAAGAAGTTTTCGAAATACCGCAGTGAGATTGTGCCGAGAACCATGCCCAGAAATTGCCCGTTCGGATCGTCGAGACGACGGGCGAGGTAGATGGCCCAGCTACTGTCGCCGCGATTTTGCACCGGTTCGCCAATGAAGGATTCCAGGTTCGGATCGGCAGTCAGCGCCTTGTAGTAGTCGCGATCTGCGACGTTGACTGCAGGGATCGGCCAGTAGCGTGAGAAATTAAGTAGCCTGCCGGTCGCGTCAATCAAGGTGACCGCATCGACCTGCTCCATACCAGTGATTTTTTCCCGCAAAAACAAATGCACATCATGATCCGTTGCGATCCTGTGGTAGGAGTCGTTGTCGTTGATTCCTTTGTTGCCCAGGTATTCGCCGACTCGCGACAAAACGAGGTCAAGCGACTGGAACGACCGTTCGGTCTGTTCGGCGAGCAGGGTGGTGTGGCGCGCGACGTCGGTCTCTGCGTTACGCAATGCGTTCTCGCGTAGATTGCGCAGCACGATGACGTTGGCGCCGACCATGCAGGCGATCACCAGAACAGCGCCGAGCAATGCCATCGCTCCAACGCGCCAGGTCCGGACAGCGCGCCGGATCCGCGCCGGGTAGGCGGTGATCGTCCGCGTTACCCAGCCCAGTACCGTGTGCCAGCGCAATACAGTCTGGTCGTTGCCGGAGGCGACTGGAGCCAGACCGTGCTGTGCCTCTGGCCCATAAGCCGCGGTCAATTCTTCGCCTCCATTGGGTGCAGCACGGCCATCCATTTGGCGATTTCGCGTTTGACCAAAGCGGCGAGCGCTTCGGGAGAGCGCTCCGCCGGATCCGGTATTTCGCTGCCGAGGTCGAGCAGGGCTTTGCGCACCGTTGCGTCGGCCAGTGCGGTTCCGAGGGCGGCGTTCAGTCGGTCGACGATCGGCCGCGGCGTGTTCTTCGGGGCGAATAAGCCGTTCCATGCCGAGACATCGAATTGCGGTAACCCGGCTTGTTCGGCGGTCGGAACATCGGGCAACGACCGGTCGCGTGACGGCGAGGCGACCGCATAGACCCTGATCGCGTGAGCTTCCGCCTGTGGAACAACCGAAACCACCTGGTCGCACATATAATCGGCCTTACTCGCCAGCAACGCTGCCATCGCGGGTTCCGAGCCTTGATACGCTGCCAGTTTCGGGTTCAGACCGAGGATGGAATTGAACAACTCGCAGGTGACATAGGACACCGACCCAAGACCGGCATGGGCCATCGTCAGCTCGTTGGCATGCTGGTTCGCATAGACAATGAATTCTTTCAGATCACGCGCCGGAATGCCGTTGCGCGCAATGACCAGCACGGGCATCTGTACGACCAGCCCGATCGGCGCGAAATCGGTTGCCGGGTTGTAAGCGAGCTTCGGATACAGCGCGACCGCGGCGGCGTGAGTTCCCATGTGCCCCAGCATGATCGTATAGCCGTCCGGTGCGGCCCGCATCGCTCGCGTGGCGGCCGTTGTCCCGCCGGCCCCGACGACATTCTCGATGACGATCTCCTGGGCGAGTGTGCGCGACATGCTGCCCTGCAAAGCGCGCGCAACGATATCGGTCGGTCCCCCGGCGGCAAACGGAACGATCAAAGTTATCGTATGCGCGGGGTAATCGGGCTGCGCATAGACGCGCGGCCAGTCGAAGATCAGCAGCAAGGCAATGACGGCGAGATGCATTCGAAACATTCTGGTGCGCATTCCTGATTTGCGAACGGCAGCACTGGAGACGCTCGCCACGGTGGCGTACGTGGCTTCGCTGTTTCGCGACCGGCCCGTTGAAACGTCGGTGCGCCATCCATCGGCCGTTCCGGTTACATTATGACCGGACATGGCTAAGGGTCCTGGCGCAATCTGAACCAATGGGCGGCATCGGACATCCTGACCAGAAGCCTGGTGGCTTGCCTGGTCGCCACCATGTCAGAATGATGTTAAGGAACCGTTAAAGTCAGCCGACGGTGGCCTGACCGTCCTCGGTCATTGACGTCACCAGACGAATCAGGGCGGCCGCCAGCGGAATCCCCGACTTTCTGTTCGGCCGCCGCCTGACCTGCTGCGACTGACCGCAACTCAACATGCGCATGTCGGACAATTTGAAAACCACCCCATAGTCCAAGTCCACCCATGATCGCGGCCACCGCCACATCCGGCCAGCCCGTCCCGGTGCCAAATACGCCCAAAGCGGCGAGCAGTACCGTTGCGTTTCCGATGGCGTCGTTGCGCGAGCAAATCCAAACCGAACGCATGTTCGCGTCCCCGGTGCGGAAGCGGTAAAGCATGAACGCCACGCCGCCATTGGCAACCAGAGCAGCAATGCCCACCACTCCCATGACCCCGGCCCGTGGCAAGGTGCCGAAAACCGCGTGCCACGCGGTGTAGCCCAGTACCCACAGGGCGAATCCAATGAGCGTGCTGCCCTTGGCGAGAGCAGCGCGGGAGCGCCAGGTAATCGCCATTCCCGCCACGCCGAGGCTGACCGCGTAGTTGGCTGCGTCACCGAAGAAGTCGAGCGCATCGGCTTGCAGTGCCGTCGAGCCCGCAGCGGCACCGGCCGCGAATTCCGCCACGAAAAAACCGGCGTTGATGAACAATGCGATCCACAGCGCACGTCGCCACTGCGTGCTGTTCAGCTGGTCGGACGTCATGGCTGAACAACAGGCATCCTCATCACAGCAGGCCATTGCGTCACCTCGGCAGATGATGTCGCCCTTATGATACAGACCTTGTGGGCCGATGAATATTGGCGAGTTGGCTTGCGCAGAGGATACCGACGGCGAAATCGTTTCTTGCCATCAACGGATTGGCCTGTGCTGACACCGACAGGCCGGGTGGGGCCCCCAACGATCCGCTGATGACTTCGCCGCCGAAACGGTTATGCTGTTTGCGGGTATCCGTGGGCAGACCTCGATGAACGTCTTCATCAGTTACAATCGGCGCGACGCCGGGCATGCCGCTGCTCTGAACAGTTTTCTGGGGGAGCAGGGTGCCAGCACGTTCTTCGACCAACGTGATCTTGGCGCGGGCCAACTCTGGCTGCCCGATCTTGAACGCAGCATCGAGCATGACGCAGATTGCATCGCGGTGTTGGTTGGTCCGGCAGGTTTGGGCAACACCCAACAATACGAATACCAGCTCGCGCTGACCCGACAGGCCGCCGATCCGGCTTTCCCCGTCATTCCGGTGATCCTGCCGGGAACGCCGGACTGGCGGGTGCCGCGCGGCTTCCTCGGATTGCAGACCTGGGTCGATTTCCGTTCCACCATCGATCCTGCCGGCCTGCAACGTTTGCTCGCCGCCATCCGCCGCACGCCGGCCACCGATGACGCCATCCGCGGCACCATCTGCCCCTACAAGGGCCTGGGCTTTTTCGAGGAAGCCGATACCCCGGTGTTCTTCGGCCGCGACGCCGAGGCGCAGTCGCTGATGACCACCATCACCGCCCAACGCGTTGCCGCTCTGATCGGCCGATCGGGGTCCGGCAAGTCGTCGCTCGTGCGCGCCGGCCTGCTGCCTCGCCTGCGCCAACAGGCCGGTGGCGTGTGGGACAGCCTGGTGATCCGGCCCGGTGAGGAGCCGCTGCTGGCTCTGGCCGATGCTCTGTCTCCGCCGCGGCCGCAGGAAGAGCCACTGGACCGCCGCCGCCGGCTGCTGGAGCAGGCCAAGGCGTTGCGCACCGACCATCCCGACATCCTGGCCGGCGTGCTGCGCGATCGACTGGGCACGGCGAGGCTGCACGTCGACCGGCTACTGATCGTCGTCGATCAGGCCGAGGAGTTGTTCAATCCGCCCTGGCGCCTGACCTCGGCCGCGGAGATCGCGCAATTCAACGCCGATACAGAAACGTTTGTGCGGCTGTTGCTGGCTGCTGCAGCGCCGGGTCAGCCGGCCAGCGTCGTGCTGACCATCCGCTCGGATTATTTCGATCCACTTATGCACAGCCCGTTTGCCCCGGTGCTTACCGGCGCGCTGGTGCAGTTGGGCCGTATCGCCGACCTGCATCCCTGCATCGAGCGGCCCGCCGAGTTGGTCGGGCTGCGGTTCGCTCCGGGCCTCGCGGACCGCATCGTGCAGGAGGTGGGCTCCGAGGAGTCGAACCTGCCGCTGCTGCAGCACGCGCTGGAACGCACCTGGCGCCAACGCTCGGGGCCGGTGTTGACCTCGGACGCTTATATTGCCGCCGGCGGAGTGGCGCAGGCGATCAACCAGGCGGCGAAGGACTGCTACGAGGCACTAAACCCTGACGAACGCGACGCGGCGCGCCGGCTGTTCCTGCGCCTGGTGCGCCCCGGCGAGGGCAGTGCGCATGTTCGCATCCG
>Ga0187867_10000339_pt1 | contig 42047 bp, 37 predicted proteins | sample June2016WEW_13_1_FD_132976 | JGI IMG/M metagenome (GOLD analysis project Ga0187867, IMG submission 132976) | Peatland microbial communities from SPRUCE experiment site at the Marcell Experimental Forest, Minnesota, USA - June2016WEW_13_10 | ecosystem: Environmental > Terrestrial > Soil >... | reverse complement strand
CTCCGCGGCCTGGCCGGGGCGCCGGGATCCGGGCCCTCGGGCGCCGCGGCGTCAGGGCTCGCCTTGACCGCATCACCCTCGCCGGCGACCGGCGGGAGGCCACCGGCCGCTGGGTTGGCAGCGGCGGCTGGCTCGTCACCGGCGGCTGGATCGTCACCGGCGACCGGGTTGGCGGCGGCGACTTCGGGCCCGGCGGCCCGCGTGGCAACCTCGACCGCTTCGCTCTCGCCCCTCGGCGCCGGCGCCGCGATGGTGGGCGGCCGGCTGGCGATGCCGTGACCGCCGGGCAGCGTGGTGGTGTCGCCCCGCGCCGCCTGGGCCACCCCCCAGGCCACCCGCGGGTCGACCCCCATCTCCGGGAGCTCGCGACCGCGCTGGTCCGAGCCGGCGCCGCGCGGCGCGATCGGTCCGCGCCCCTGCTCGAAGTTCGGCCAGGCCTCGAGCAGCTCCGCCTTGGTGACCACGGTGTGCTCGCGCCGGTAGTCGGCCAGGTCGTAGCGGGGCCCGAGGGTGATCGCCTCGGTGGGGCAGGCCTCCGCGCAGTAGCCGCAGTAGATGCAGCGCATCAGGTTGATCTCGTAGTGCTCGGCATACCGCTCGCCGGGGCTGATCGGGTGGTCCTTCGGGTTCTCGGCGGGCCCCACGTAGATGCAGCCGACCGGGCAGGCGGCGGCGCAGAGCTCGCAGCCGATGCACTTCTCCAGGCCGTTGTCGTAGCGGTGGAGGATGTGGCGGCCGCGGTGGCGCGGCGGCACCAGCCTCTGCTCCTCCGGCCACTGCACCGTGATCGGCTTCTTGAACATGCTGCGGAGCGTCAGGCTCAGCCCCTGGGCGATCTCGCGGAACATCAGCCGGCCCTCAGGGCGACCAGGGTCCCGGTGATCATGATGTTCACCAGGCCGAGCGGGAGCAGCATCTTCCAGCCCAGGTTCATGAGCCGGTCGTAGCGCAGCCGGGGGAGGGTCCAGCGGACCCACATCATCACGAAGATGAGCACCGCCACCTTGATCAGGTACCAGATCACCCCGGGGATCCAGCCGACGATCACCCAGCTGGTGGGCAGCGGGGAGAGCCACCCGCCCAGGAAGAGCGTGGTGGCGATGGAGGCGACGATCACCATGTTGATGTACTCGCCGAGGAAGTAGAAGGCGAAGCGCATCGACCCGTACTCGGTGTGGTAACCGCCGACCAGCTCGGTCTCCGCCTCGGGCAGGTCGAAGGGCGCGCGGTTGGTCTCCGCCAGGGCCCCGACGAAGTAGAGCAGGAAGGCGAGCGGCTGGAGGAAGACATACCAGAGGTGGTGCTGGTTGCTGACGATCTGCTCCATGTCGAGGGAGCCGGCCAGGATCACCGGTCCGATCAGCGCGAAGGCGACCGCCATCTCGTAGGAGATGAGCTGCGCCGAGGAGCGCAGCCCGCCGAACAGCGAGTACTTGCTGTTGGCCGACCAGCCGCCCAGGAAGAGCGAGTAGACGCCCAGCGAGGTGACCGCGAGGATGAAGAGGAGGCCGACGTTGACGTGGGCGATGTCCCAGTGGAGCGCGTACCCCGACGGGCAGGTGAGCTGAGCCTCGCCGATCGACGGGCCGCCGATGCAGTTGACCGCGCTGATGGGGATGGCCGCGAAGGCGAACATCGCCGCCGCCCCGGCCAGGCCGGGGGCGATCAGGTAGAGCAGCTTGTCGCGGCCCGACGGCGCGGTGTTCTCCTTGAAGAGCAGCTTGACCGCGTCGGCGAGGGGCTGGAGGAGGCCGAGGGGTCCCACCCGGTTGGGGCCGATCCGCAGCTGGATGCGCGCCGCCACCTTGCGCTCGGCCAGGGTGAGGTAGGCGCCGGCGGTGATCAGGAAGAGCAGGACGATGACCGCCTTGACCAGGATCACCCACCACCAGTCGGGGCCGATGAAGTACTCCCACCAGGCGGAGGCGATCATCCTGCCGCCCCGTCGAAGAGGGCGCGCCCGCCGTTGCCGGCCGCGGCATAGGCGGGCAGGGCGGCCGCGATCTCGCGCTGGACGCGGGCCGGGTCGACCGTCCAGCCCTCGGCGCCGAGCGCCGCGGCGAGCATGCCGAGGACGCGGGTCTCGGTCGGGGTGGGGGTGGCCGGCGGGAGGGCGGGACGGATCCGCTGAACCCTCCCCTCGGTGTTGGTGACGGTCCCCAGCTTCTCCATCAGGGTGTGCCCCGGGATCAGCACGGTGGCGCTCTGGCTGACCGGGCCGGGCACGCTCTCCATTGCCACCACCACCTCGGCCCTGGCGAGCGCGCGGCGGAGCAGCTCCGCATCCTCCCCCTCGACGGCGAGCGCCGCGCCGTTGACCAGGAGCAGCCCGGCGATCTCCCCGGCGACCGCCGCCCGCAGGATCTCCCGGCCGGAGCTGCCCACCGGGGTCGCCCTGACGTAGCCGGGCCGGAGCCCGGGCAGGAGGCCGAGGTCCTTGGCTCCACGCCCGTTCATCCCGCGGGTGATGGTCAGGCGCTTGACGGTCGCCCCCGATGCGGAGAGCGCGGCGGCCAGGGCCGCGGCGGCGGGGCGCCCAACCTCGTCGGCGATCACCCCTACCAGGCCGGCGCCCCCGCCCACCGCCTTCACCACCTCGGCCGGGGATGCCGCCGCGTCCACCCGGTGGATCGCGACCCCCCTCTTGGTCCCGGCCTTGAAGAGACGCAGGGTGAGCACCGGGTCGAGCTGCTCCGGCGCGGCGCCGAGCACCACCACCGCCCGGCACCCCTCGATCTCGGCGATGCCGAGGGCGTGCTCGGCGGGGTCGAGGTCCGCGAGCCGCTCCAGCTGATGGTCGATGTGAGGGGTGCCGAGCACCTCGCGGGCTAGGCGCTGGAGCAGCCAGAGCTCCTCATTGGTGCTCTCGGGGGAGCCGAGCACCGCCACCGCACCGGCGCCGCGCCGCTCCCTGACCCCGGCGAGCTGGGCGGCCGCCGCCGCCACCGCGGCCTCGACCGTGGCCGGCCCGGCGGGCTCCCCCTTGCCGCTCGCCACCATCGGCCGGCGCACCCGGTCAGTGGAGTTCCAGCGCGGGAACGCGTACCGGCCCCGGTCGCAGAGCCACATGTCGTCGACCAGCGGGTTGTCCCGCGAGGCGAACCGCCGCACCTCGAAGTCCCGGGAGTCCACGTTGATGTTGCAGCCGTAGGAGCAGCCGGGGCAGATCGACCGGGTTCGCTGCAGGTCCCAGGGCCGCGCCGTGAAGCGGTACTTGATGTGGGTGAGGGCACCAACCGGGCAGACCTCGGGGAGGTTGCCCTGGAAGTCGGACCGGAGCGGCTGCCCGTTGAAGGGGGCAACCAGGGTGTGCACCCCGCGCTGCTGGAGCACCAGCTCCTTCTCGCCGGTGATCTCGTCGTAGAAGCGGGTGCAGCGCCAGCAGAGGATGCAGCGCTCCTGGTCCAGCTCGATCCGGTCGGAGAGCGGCAGGGCCTTCTCGAAGTGGACCTTGTCGGTGATCGGGAAGCGCGAGCTCTGCGGCCCGTAGCGAACCGTGAAGTCCTGGAGGTCGCATTCGCCGCCCCGGTCGCAGACCGGGCAGTCCAGGGGGTGGTTGAGGAGGAGGAACTCGAGAACGCCCTCGCGCTCCTTGACCACCGGCGCCGTCTGGGTCCTCACCACCATGCCGTCGGCGACCACGGTGGCGCAGGCGGGCTGGAGCTTGGGCGCCTTCTCCACCTCGACCAGGCACATCCGGCAGACCGCGACCGGGTCCATCTTGGGATGGGCGCAGTAGATCGGGATGTGGATGCCGGCCTCGGTGGCCGCGTCCAGCACCAGCGTGCCGCGCGGCACGCGGAGCGCCCGGCCGTCGATGGTCACCCCCACCCGGCCGTCATCGGGGGCCTCGGGGGCGGCGTCCTGGGGCTTGGGGTCAGCCACCGGCGCTCTCGCCAGCGGGCACGGACTGCTGGTTGCGCCGCTTGACCGGGCAGCCGCCCGCCCCGCAGTGCTCCTCGAACTCGTCGCGGAACGCCTGATACGCCGACATCACGAACCAGGTGGCGGTGTCGCCCAGAGGGCAGAAGCACTTGCCGTTCATGTTGTCGCAGATGTCGCTGAGGGTGGTCAGCTCGGCGCTGCTCAGCTCACCGCGCTCCAGCCGGTGCATCAGGTCGGCCTCGAAGTAGGTGCCCTCGCGGCAGGGGGCGCACTTGCCGCACGACTCGTGCTGGTAGAAGTCGACCAGGCGCATGGAGACGTCCACCATGCAGGTGGTCTCGTCCATGAAGACCATGGCGCCGGCGCCGAGCGCGGATCCGGCTTTGGAGACCGCGTCCATGTCCAGCGGAAGGTCGAGATGCTCGGGAAGGAGCACCTGCATCGAGCCACCGCCGGGCTGGAAGGCCTTGAGGGAGCGGCCCCTCCAGACCCCGCGGCACTCCTCCTCGAGGAGCTCGCGGATCGGGGTGCCCAGGGCCATCTCGTAGGTGCCGGGGCGGTTGATGTGCCCGCTGCAGCAGAAGAGCCGGGTCCCGGTGCTCTTCTCGGTGCCCACCGAGGCGAACCAGGCACCGCCGCGGAGCACGATGTGAGGGAGGTTGGAGAGCGTCTCCACGTTGTTGACGACGGTCGGCTTGCCGTACAGGCCCTTGACCGCCGGGAAGGGTGGCTTGAGCCGGGGCTGCCCGCGCAGCCCCTCCAGGGAGTCGATGAGCGCCGTCTCCTCGCCGCAGATGTAGGCGCCGGCGCCGCCGTGGACGATGACGTCGCAGCTGAAGTCGGAGCCCAGGATCCCCCGGCCGATGTAGCCGGCGGCCCGCGCCTCCTCGACGCAGCGCTCCAGCAGCAGCCGCTGGTCGTGGTACTCGCCGCGGATGTAGATGAAGGCGATCGGCGCCTGGATCGCGTAGGCGGCGATCAGGGTCCCCTCGATGAGCTGGTGCGGGTTCTCGTCGATCAGGGCCCGGTCCTTGAAGCAGCCGGGCTCCGACTCGTCGGCATTGACGCAGAGGTAGCGGGGGTGGATGTCCTTGGGGAGGAGGGACCACTTCATCCCGGTGGGGAAGCCGGCGCCGCCGCGGCCCCGGATGCCGCTGGTCTTGACCTCGGCCACCAGCTCGTCGGGGGTGAGGCTGCGCAGCGCCTTGCGCAGTCCCTCGTAGCCGCCGCAGCGCTCGTAGACGTCGAGGGTCTGGAGGCCGTCGGTCCCGAAGTCCTTGGTGAGGAGGCGGTGCTCGGCCATCAGCGACCCGCCCTGCGGGCCCGGGCGGCGGCGGGGGCGTGGCCCGCGGAAGCGCCATCCGGTTCGGATGCCGGCGCGGCGCGCACCTCGTCGAGGATGGCGTCGACCCGCTCCGGGGTGAGGTTCTCCTGGAAGTGGTGGTCCACCTGCATGGCGGGCGCGCCGCCGCAGGCGCCCAGGCATTCGACCGTCTGCTCCCAGGTGAACTCCCCATCGGCCGTGGTCCCGCCCGAGGGGCAGCCGAGCCGTCCCTCCAGGTGGGAGACGATCTCGTCGGAGCCGCGCAGGGCGCAGGAGACGTTGATGCAGACCAGCACGTGGTGGCGCCCGCCCGGGTGGTCGAAGTACATGGAGTAGAAGCTGGCGACCGCCTCGACCTCGCTGGGGGTGATCCGGAGCAGCTCGGCCACCTCGGCCATCCCCTCCGGGCTCAGGTAGCCGAGCTGGTGCTGCACCGCCCAGAGCGAGGGCAGCACCGCGCTGCGCGGCTGCGGAAAGCGGTCGCGCTGCCTCTCGATCTCGGCGCGGGTCTCGGACGTGAGCACGGGCATCAGAGGCTCCCCCGGAGGCGGCCGGCGCTGCGCAGGCCGTTCATCGGTCGACGTCCCCGAGGACGATGTCGATGGAGCCGATGACCGCCACCAGGTCGGGGAGCATCTCGCCCACCGCCATGTGGGGCAGGGCGCTGAGGTTGCTGAAGGAGGGGGCCCGCACCTTGCAGCGGTAGGGCCGGTTGGTCCCGTCGCTCACCAGCAGGAAGCCCAGCTCGCCGCGCGGGGACTCGACGGCCTGGTAGACGGTGCCGCGGGGCACCCGGAATCCCTCGGTCACCAGCTTGAAGTGGCGGATCAGCGACTCCATGCTGGTGTTGATCTCGTTGCGCGGCGGCAGCGCGACCTGGCGGTCGCTGGTGTTGACCGGGCCACCGGGCAGGCCCTCCAGCGCCTGGTCGATGATCCGGAGCGACTGGCGCATCTCCGCCATCCGCACCAGGTAGCGGTCGTAGATGTCGCCCCGCTCGCCGATCGGCACGTCGAAGTCGAAGTGGTCGTAGGAGCTGTAGGGAACCGCCTTGCGCAGGTCGTAGGCGACCCCGCTGCCCCGCAGCGACGGCCCGGTGACCCCGTAGTTGATGGCGTCCTCGGGGCTGATGACCCCCAACCCTCGGGTCCGCTCCCGGAAGATGGGGTTGCCGGTGATCAGGGTCTCGTACTCGTCGATGTGGTGGGGGAAGGTCTTGGCCACCTCGGCGACCAGGGCGTAGAACTCGTCGGGCACGTCGGCGAGCAGCCCCCCCACCCGGATGAACGAGGTGTGCATCCGCACCCCGCTCACCAGCTCGTTGATGTCCAGGATCTTCTCCCGCTCCCGCCAGGCGTAGACGAAGGGGGTGGTGGCGCCGAGGTCGAGGGCGCTGGTCCCGTACCAGATCAGGTGGCTGGCGATCCGGGCCAGCTCGCACATGATCACCCGCAGGTACTGCGCCCGAGGCGGGACCTCGATGCCCAGCAGCCGCTCCGCCGCCAGGGAGAAGCCGAGGTTGTTGCTGAGCGGCGAGAGGTAGTCCATCCGGTCCGTGTAGGGGATGCACTGCTGGTAGTTGTGCCGCTCGAAGTCCTTCTCGAAGCCGGTGTGCAGGAAGCCGATGTCCGGCCGGCAGCCGCGCACGATCTCGCCGTCCAGGTCCAGCACCAGGCGGAGCACGCCGTGGGTGGAGGGGTGCTGGGGCCCCATGTTCAGCTCCATGGTCTGGTCGTCGAGCTGGACCAGGTCGATGGCGTCGAGCTCGGGGGCCACCCCGAGCAGCTCCCGGCCGTGCTCGTACTGCTCGGAGACGGGGTCGCGGCCGGGGGGGCCGAGCGGCGGCAGCACGCTCATCGCCGGATCACACCGAGCTGGGCGGCGGTGAGCGTCATCGCCGACCCACCCCGATGACGCTCAGGCCGTCCAGATCCAGGAAGCGAGCCGCGCAGCGAGGGAGCGCAGCGTGTGGGTGTGCATGCTTCCCTTGGGGGTAGGCGCGCAATCTCGCGCGCCGAAGGGGGGCGGACGCCCCCCTGAAGCTGACGCCGAGATGGGCGGAAATGAGCGTCATCGCGACTCGCCGGGCATGTCGGGCGGCCGTTCCTGCGCGGGCATCGCCCACTCCAGGTTGTGGGTGAAGGCGATCGGCTCGCCGAAGGAGACGTAGTCCTTGCGCAGCGGGTGCCCCTCCCAGTCGTCGGGGAGGAGGATGCGGCGGAGGTCGTGGTGACCCTCGAACTCGATGCCCAGCAGGTCGAATGCCTCCCGCTCGTGCCAGTCCATCCCCGCGAAGACCCCCTCCAGGGTGGGGACGCGGGGGTCGTCGCCGGGCACCTGGACGACCAGCCGGACCACGTCGTTGTGCTGCAAGGAGCGGAGCTGGTAGACGACGTCGAAGCGCGGCACCTCGGGCTCGCGGTCGGGCCAGTCGACCGCGGTCACGCAGAGGGGGAGGTCGTAACGCGCCTCCGGGTGGTCGCGGAGCAGCCGCGCCACCTCGACGATCCGCTCCCGGGGGACCCGGATGGTCACCTCGCCGAAGCCCTCCTCGCTCATCACCACGGCCTCGGGAAGCTCCCGCCGGAGGAGGTCCAGTGCCCTCGCTCCGGCCACAGGGTGAGACCCGGCGGTGTCCTCCACGCTGGTCATCGCCCGCTCATCCGCGCCAGGAGGTCAGGTGGGTGGCGGCGATCTTCTGCTGCAGCTTGACCAGGGCGTCGAGGAGGGCCTCGGGGCGGGGCGGGCAGCCGGGCAGGAAGACGTCGACGGGCACCACCTTGTCGACGCCCTGGACGATCGCGTAGTTGTTGAACATCCCGCCGCTGGAGGCGCAGGCGCCCATGCTGATGACCCACTTCGGCTCGGGCATCTGGTCGTAGATCTGGCGGAGGACCGGGGCCATCTTCTGGGAGACCCGGCCCGACACGATCATCACGTCGGACTGCCGCGGCGAGGCGCGGAACACCTCGCAGCCGAAGCGGGCCATGTCGTAGCGCGCCGCCCCCGTCCCCATCATCTCGATGGCGCAGCAGGCGAGGCCGTAGAGGGCCGGCCACATCGAGCTGTAGCGGCCCCAGTTGATCAGCTTCTCCATCGTGGTGGTGATGATCCCGGTCTGGACCGCGGCGCGCTCCCTCTCCCCCACCCGCGGCAGGGGCAGCGCGCCCGCGTCGCCCAGCGGGGTGGCCAGCCGGGCCCGGCCGAGCTCGAGGTCGCCGCTCAGTCCCACCGGAGCGCCCCCTTGGCCCAGATGTAGACCAGCCCGATCAGCAGCACCAGGATGAAGATCCCCATCTCGATGATCCCGAACACCCTGAGCTGGCGGACGATCGTCGCCCAGGGGAAGAGGAAGATCGACTCCACGTCGAAGACGATGAACAGCATCGCGGTGACGTAGAAGGCCACCGAGAACCGGCGGCGGGCCGAGATCACGGGCACGATGCCGGACTCGTAGGGGAGCTCCTTCTCCGGGCTGGGCCGGCGAGGCCCCAGGGCGCTGCTCAGCAGCGGCACTCCCGCGCCGAAGAGGATGCAGATACCCAGGAAGACGAGGATCGGCGCGTAGTCCGAGAGCATCTCGGTGGCAAATGCTACCAAGCCGGTCATGCCCCACCGCGGGCTCGCGGGGGCTTTGGGCGTGGTGCCGCGCCGCGCGCGGTCCACCCTCGTGCATCACGCACGATGCGCGATTCGAGGTGCATTTCGAGCCGTCTCCCGCGCGCAGCCCGAGACCGCGATTCGCGTCTCACGGACTGAAAGCGTCTATCGAATCACCAGCGGCCACCGCGTCTCCGCCGGCCATCCGCCCCCACGCCGGTGACGGCGGGCGGGGTCCCTCCCCGGCGGCCTCAGGGGGCCGCGCGGACCTCCACCCTGCCGTCCCGGACGCGGGCCTCGTAGACCACCGCGGGCGCGGACGCCGGACCGTGCACCGCCCGGCCGTCGCTGAGCCGGAAGCGGCTCCCGTGCCAGGGGCAGGTCACGCAGAGGTCGTCGTCGACCTCGCCCTCGTGGAGCGGTCCGGCGGCGTGGGGGCAGACGTCGGAGAGCGCGTAGATCTGCGAGCCGCGGCGGTAGAGCAGCACCCGCGCCCCGCCGGCCTCGGCGAGCGTCGGGGTCGCCTCCGCCAGGCTCTCCGCATCGAGGGCGTCGGTCCACTCGGTGGGCCGCTCCACCAGGATCTGGTGGTCGACCCCGAGCCCGCGCGCATAGGTGAGGTGGCCGCCCAGGTAGCCGCCGGTGCCGACCGCCATTAGCCCCAGCAGGCGCAGCCTCCGGGCGCGCCGGCCGTTGCCCAGGGAGAGGGCGAAGAGGGTGAGGCCCGTGATGTTGACAGCGGCGTGGACCAGGCCGACGCGCCGCTCCGGACCGTAGGAGTCGGCCCAATCGCTGAGCCCGGTGATCGCCGCCGGCAGCGCTGCCAGGGTGCCCAGCGCCACCATCGGCCGGACGGCGGCATAGCCCGCCTCGCCCCCGAGGAGGTCGAGGATCACCGCCCCACTCCAGCACCCGAGCGGCGTGCTGACCAGCGCCGGATGCAGCGGGTGGTCGAGCCAGGTGCCGCTCAGCAGCGTCTTGACCGGCGCCACCGCGGAGTTGACGGCGCCGGCCAGGCGGTCGGAGAGCCCGTCCAGGACCTCCAGGCCCTCGAGCTTGTCGGTCAGGTCCCGCGGTCTCATGGTGCCAACAATATGGCACCGGTACCGGCCGGCGACACCGCGGCCGCGAGGCTCCGGAGGTGGCGCCGCGCGCCGGCACGACCGGCGGCGGCACCACCCAGAGAGAGGCTAGGCGGCGACGGGCGCCGGCACGAGCTCGGCCTCGATCTCGAGCTGGATCCTCTTGCTGACCAGCATGCCGCCGGATTCGAGGGCGACGTTCCAGGTCAGGCCCCACTCCTCGCGTTCGATCTCGGCGGCGGCGGAGATCACCGCGACCGAGGTGCCCCACGGGGTCTTCTCGGTGCCGAGGAACTCGACGTCCAGGGTGAGCGGCCGGGTCTGGTCGCGGATGGTGAGGTCACCGGTGACCGCGAAGTGGCCGTCCCCGCTCGCCTTCACGGCGCTCGAGTGGAAGGTCATGGTGGGGAACTTCTCGACGTCGAAGAAGTCGCCGGACCGGAGGTGGGCGTCGCGCTTCTCGTCACGGCTGGTGAGGCTGGCGACGTCGATGGTCACCTCCACCGCCGACGTGGCCAGGGTCTCCCCGACCGTGATCCGGGCGTCCACCTTCTCGAAGGTCCCCCGGACCTTGGTCACCACCAGGTGGCGGGCCAGGAAGCCGACGTGGGTGTGGGACGGGTCGAGGACGTACTCCCCGGCTGCGAGCGGTGGGCGGGTGGTGGTGGCGGTGGATTCAGTCATCTCTCTCTCCGATAGTTGCTTGGTCAACGGTTACTTTGGCAACTATAATGTGGCGATGGTTGCGCTGTCAACCTTTGTGAGGTAGGCTTGGGGCCGTGGTCACCTCTGAATTGAATCAATCAGTCCACCTGCAGGCCTGGCGCGCCCTCCTGCGCGCCCAGGCGGGCCTCGCCTGCAACCTCGAGCGCGAGCTGATGGAGGCGGAGGGGCTGCCGCTGGCCTGGTACGAGGTGCTGCTGGTTCTCGACCGTGCCCCCGAGGGGGCCGTCCGGCTGCAGCGGCTGCTGGACACGGTGCTGATGACCAAGAGCGGGGTGAGCCGCCTGATCGACCGGATGGAGGCCGCCGGGCTGGTGGCCCGGACCGGCTGCCCGTCCGACCGGCGGGGGGCGTTCGCGGTCATCACCGACCTGGGGCGCGAGAAGCTGGGCCGCGCCTCCCCGGTCCACGCCCGGGGGATCGACCGCCACCTGGCCAGCGTGCTCGACGACGACGCCGCCGCCCGCCTCCGCGATGCCCTCAGCGCCATCGCCGACGGCCTGGGCGGGGACGACGGCGGCTTCCTGGGCTGCACCTCGGGCGATGCCGAGGACCGGCTGGAAGCGGCGGGGGAGCTCGCCGGCTAGGCCCTCGAGCCTTCCCGGCCCGCCTTCCGAGCGCGCCGATTGGCGCCGGAGGGGACGAGACGCCCACAATGGCCACCCGTGGCCGGACGCATCACGAGTGACAACCTCACCGAAACCGAGGCGGCGGAGCGCGCCGCCCTCATCGGTGAGCTCAGCTACCGGGTCGAGCTCGAGGTGAGCGACGACCCCACCGCCCCAACCTTCCGCAGCACGACCCACCTGGGCTTCTCGTGCCGGCGGCCCGGAGCCGAGACCTTCCTCAACCTCACCGTCGGGGAGCCGGGGCGGCTCCGCGAGGTCGTGGTGGACGGGCGGCCGTCGGCCGCCGCCGTGGAGGGGTACGACGGGGCCAGGATCCCGCTGGCGGGCCTCCCCGAGGGGCCGGTCAGGGTCGACGTGGTCGCCGACTGCGCCTACGAGCGGGTGGGGGTCGGGCTCCACCGGGTGGTCGATCCCGTCGACCAGCAGGTCTACCTCTACACCCACTTCGAGCCCTTCGACGCCCACAAGGTGATCGCCTGCTTCGACCAGCCGGACCTCAAGGGCACCTTCACGGTGGCGGTGCGCGCGCCGGTCGCCTGGGAGGTCTGCGGCAACGGCCGGGTGCTGGGCCGGGACGAACACGGCGACGGCAGCCGCACCTGGCGGTTCAATGCCACCCCTCCCCTCCCCACCTACCTGATGGCGGTCGCCGCCGGCGACTACCGGGTCGTGGAGAGCGAGCACAAGGGGGTCCGGCTCGGCCTCTACGCGCGCCGCTCGCTCGCCCCCCAGCTCGAGGAGCAGGCCGGCGAGCTCTTCGAGATCACCCGGCAGGGCCTCGACTTCTTCGCCGAGGAGTTCGGTCTCGAGCACCAGTTCGACGAGTACAACCAGCTCTTCGTACCCGAATTCAACATGGGGGCGATGGAGAATCCCGGCTGCGTCACCTTCAACGAGATGTACATCTTCCGGAGCCGGGCCACCGAGCTGCAGCGGGCGCGGCGGGCCGAGGTGATCACTCACGAGATGGCCCACGTCTGCGGCTTCGGGGACGTCGCCACCATGCGCTGGTGGGGCGACCTCTGGCTCAACGAGACCTTCGCCACCTACATGGCCAACAAGGCGATGGTGACCGCCACCGCCTACACCAACGCCTGGGTGGACTTCGCCAACACCATGAAGTCGGCGGCGGCCCGCCAGGACCAGCTCCCCTCGACCCACCCCGTCTCCACCCCCTGCGCCGACACCAATGAGGTCCGCCAGAACTTCGACGGCATCACCTACCAGAAGGGTGCCGCGGTGCTCAAGCAGCTGGTCGCCTGGGTCGGCGACGCCGCCTTCACCACCGGGGTGCGCGAGTACTTCCGCCGCTACCGCTGGGGCAACGCCAGCCTGCGCGAGTTCCTGGCCTGCATCGAGACCGCCTCGGGGCGCGACCTCGGCGCCTGGGCGGCGGAGTGGCTGCGCACCGCCGGCATGAACACGCTGATCCCCGAGATCGAGGCCAAGGACGGCCGCATCGAGAGCCTGACCATCGTGCAGAGGGCGGCCCCGGCCCACCCCACCCTGCGCTCCCATCACGTGAGGGTCGGCCTCTACCGCCTCGAGCAGGGCCGCCTGGTCCGCTACCGCCAGGTCGACACCGACGTCTGCGGCGAGCGCACCTCCGTGGATGTGCTGCGCGGGGAGGCGCTCGCCGACCTCACCCTGGTCAACGACGACGACCTCACCTTCGCCAAGCTGCGCTTCGACCCCACCTCGATCGGGACCCTGCTGCACGATCTCGGCGGCCTCGAGGACCCGCTCGCGCGCTCGCTCTGCTGGGCCGCGCTCTGGGACATGACCCGCGACGCCGAGCTGCCCACCCGCGACTTCGTCGACGCCGTGCTCCGGCACGCCAGGGTCGAGACCGAGGTCACCGTGCTCGAGCGGCTGCTCAGCCAGGCGGTGGCCGCCATCGAGCAGTTCGGTGACCCGGCCAACCGCGCGGCGGCGCGCGCCCGGGTGGCGGCGGCGGCCTGGGAGCAGCTGGCCGCCGCCGAGCCCGGCGGTGACGTCCAGCTCACCTGGGCCCGGGCCCGCATCATGGCCGGCGATGCCGATGCCGACCTCGACCGGCTGGAGCACCTCCTCGACGGTGGCGAGAGCGTGCCCGGGCTGGCCATCGACAACGACCTCCGCTGGATGATGGTGGGCCGGCTGGCCGGCTCGGGCCGCGACGCGGAGTCCCGGATCCAGGCCCAGCTCGCCATCGACGACACCGACTTCGGCCGCCGGCGGGCGGCCGCCTGCCGGGCCGCCCGGCCCAACCCCGAGGCCAAGCGCACCGCCTTCGACCTGGTGGTCGGGGGGACCGAGCTTCCGCTCCAGATGCAGCACGCGCTGATGGGCGGGTTCGGGGTGGGGCCCTTCGCGGTGGGTGGATTGATCCAATGGGGCGACCGCCAGATCGCGCTCCTCCGCCCCTATGTGGAGCGGTGGATCGAGGAGGTGCCGCGCTTCTGGGCCCTGCGCAGCTCGGAGGAGGCGGAGAGCTTCACCGAGTTCCTCTACCCCCGCGAGCTGGTCGAGCCGGGGACGCTCGACGCCGCCGACCGGGCGCTGGCGGCGATCCGGGATTCCACCGAGCTCTCGGAGTCGACCCGGCGCGCGGCGTCCCGGCCGATCATCGAGGGACGGGACGGGACCGAGAGGGCGATGCGGGCCCGCGCCTGCGACACCGCCGCGTCGCGCCGCTGATTTCTGACCGGCTCCGCGGCGCTCAGGCGGAGACGAGCGGGCGCCGGGGTTCAGACGGAGGCGAGCGGCGCCTCCGCCGCCAGTGACATCTCGTAGCCGCAGGGGAGCTCGGCGGGGATCTCGGGGGAGCTGACCCGCCCGTAGATGGAGAGCAGCAGGTCGACCATCCGTCCCCAGGAGAAGGTGGCGGCGCGGCGTCGAGCGGCCTCCCCCATCCGCTCCCGGCCGGCCTCGTCGTGGAGGATGGCGGAGATGGCGGCGCAGTAGTCGCGCGGCGCGCGACCCTCGACCAGCTTGCCGGTCACCTCGTCGGCCACCACCTCGGGCAGGCCCCCGACGCGGGATGCCACCACCGGGGTCCCCTGCGCCTGGGCCTCCAGGGCCACCAGGCCGAAGGTCTCGACCCGCGACGGCACCACGCAGACGTCGGCGAGCGCGTAGTAGCGGGCCAGCCGCTCGTGGGGCACCGCCCCCAGGAACCGGATGCGGTCCAGGATCCCGGCGCGATCGGCGAGCCGCTCCAGGCGGCGCCGCTCCCCGCCGTGGGTCGATCGGGCGCCGTCGCCGCTGTCGTCGCCGATGAAGAGGCAGACGACGTCCTGCAGGTGGGGGTCCCGATCCATCTCGGCGATCGCCTCGATCAGGGTGTCCGCCCCCTTGAGCGGCTCCAGCCTGCCGGCGAAGAGGACCACCCGGCGGCCGGCGACGTCCAGCTCCTCGCGCAGCTCGGCGACGGCCCCGGGATCGGCGGGGTGGAGGTCCACCCCGGGCTCGGCGACGCAGATCCGGTCGGGGTTCGCACCGTACAGCCGCACCAGCGCCCGGCCCTCGGCGCGGCTCATCGCCACCATCCGGTCGCACTCCGCGGCCAGCACCTCCTCGACCCGGCCGCGCTCGAGCTCGGCCGGGAGCCCGGCGGCCTCCTTCATCCGCCCCAGCGAGTGGAAGGACTGGACCCACGGGATGCCCAGCCGCTCCCGGACCCGGCGCGCCGGCGGTCCGCTCAGCCAGTAGTGGGCGTGGACCAGCCGGTAGGAGCGCCCCTCGGAGGCGGCGTGGGCCAGCAGGGCGTCGGCGAAGGGCTCGAGCAGGGGCTGCAGCTCCTGCTTGGGGATCGGGTGGGGCGGGCCCACGTCGAGCAGGACCAGCCGGCTGCCCGGGGCGATCAGCCGCTCAGCAGGAAGGCGGGGGTCGTCCCGGCGGACGAAGACGTCGGTCGGGACCCCGCGCTCGGCCAGGCCCTCGCAGAGCCGGCGGACCCCGATGTTCATCCCGCCGTTGTCGCCGCGACCCAGCTCGCTGAGGGGGGAGGCGTGGACCGAGACGACGGCGATCGCCCGGCCGCTCGACTCGATCATGGATGCCAAGTCTACGCAGGGAGGCTCGTTGCCCCGTCAACCACCCCGAAGGGCCGGGGCCACGACGGTGTACGGCGGTCCCCACCGGGGCGCCGGCCGCAGGCCGCACCCGTCAGTTCCGGGTGGTCGGCACACCCACCGTCGCCCGCCCTACCACACTCGCGGGGGCCTGCCCAGACGCAAACGGTCAGGCGCACATCGGTACGAGGCCCGACGACGGGGTCGCAATGACGAACCCGCTCGGCCGAGAGATCTCTCGCTGTTCCCACTCAGTGGACACCGACGGCCACAGCGAGGCCAATGGCCAGCTGAATCACCACGTCGAGATCGCCAGGGCGAGTCGGCCAATGTGGGTGACTTTCGGGGGCGATGGGCTTCCCGAGTGACCGCCTGCGGCGACGCCAGACCACAAATATGCACCGTTCGTAGCGTGTCACATTCAAGACCATGCCAACGCAGCAGCAGGTGAGCCCGCCAGCGTACGCGCGATCGAGCACGGAATGCACCTGGGGAGACCGGCCGAAGGCGGCTCCGACCGCGAGCCCGATGAAACCAAAGGCAACAACGAGGACGGCCCACAGCCAGGTTAGAGCGAGCGCATCCTTGCTGACGATGGCGTGCTCCGGCGCCGAGGGGTTCTTCCTCGTGACCCAGTCGTGGCGGGGACGCGGAATGGGGAAATCGCTCAGCCGAAGGAGCAGATCCGTCACAGGAGACACGTGCCCCACCCAAGGCCTCCGGAGGGGAACAGGAGGGCCCACTCGGCATTCACGCCTGCACCCCAGCCAAGGAGAGTAGCGGTCGATCTCCAGAAGCCGGAGCGGCTGGCCAGCCTGAGGGCATAGGGACGCTGTTCGAAAGCCGCGATTGGACCGCCCCCGTTCGCCAGCCGCCGTTCGACAGCGGATGGCCGTATGCCGGTAGCCTTCTGGATCACTCCGGCCGGTACTGCTCCTCGTAGACTGCAGCGCCCTCGAACCCGCCCCGGCGCAGCGCGCCCTTGACGTTGTCGATCATCTGCGGGTTGCCGCAGATGAACGCCGAGGCCGACCGGGGCCGGAGCTCGAAGCGGTCGGCGTGCTTGCGCACCACGTCCTCGACCCGGCCCCGCGCCACCGGCGATCGCCGCGCGCGGCGGGGAAAGCGCGACGTTCCGGCAGCGCTCAGGATCTGATCGCTCGCACGGCCGCCGGCGGGTTCTTTGCCCCTCACTCATGCTCGGGCGGGGACCCCTCCCGGCCTGCTGCGGCCATGAGAATTGAACGGCTAGGCTCGTCGATAGACGCGCCGCTGCGGCTGACGGCATCCAGCAGCACTCCTCTCCACTCCTGGGACCGCTTGGTCATGCCGACGTAGACCGGGACGTGGTGGCCGGCGCGATCGCGCACATGAACGATTCCGTACGTGCCGCTCCTCTTCCACCGGACCTCCGTCAAGTCGCTGAGTTCGGCGCGCCGGCACCACGGACCGATTGCGAGTTCGATGACTGATGCGCTGAACCGTAGCCGGGGCAGAACTGCGAAGCCCAGCATGAACCCCGCGAGCGCCAGCACGAAAGAACATTCCAGCCCAAAGATCCATCCCCTGTCAACCACGAGATACATCCACAGACCTGTCATCAGGGCGGCGAGAACGAGGGCATACTCGCCCTGCATCCTTGCGACACGCATCGTCTCCCCGTCTTGGCCCCGTTCTGTCACTGGATCTCCCAGTCTGGCCGCGTGGATGGCATCTCGCATGGTATCAGCGTCCGAGTGTCACCCCATTGCCGAATCTGCGTGGGAGGGGAAGGAGTTGCGGGCGCTCCTCGACACGACGCCGACGCAGAAGCCGACGACTCCGCCCGTGAACCCGGACCCGTACAACTGCGTTGCCTATGGTCCGGGGTCTGACCTGACCCCGGGAACTGGTCCGCGTGGTATTCGGAGGGGCCTCGGTCCCCTGAGGTAAACCCGGCGAGCCCGGTCACTCCGGCCAGTACTGCTCCTCGTGGACGGCCGCGTCCTCGAACCCGCCCCGGCGCAGCGCACCCTTGACGTTGTCGATCATCTGCGGGTTGCCGCAGATGAACGCCGAGGCCGACCCCGGCCGGAGCTCGAAGCGGTCGGCGTGCTTGCGCACCACGTCCTCGACCCGGCCCCGCTCGCCCGGCCACTCGGGGTCCAGCCAGGGGCGGCTGATGGTGGGCACGTACTCGAACCATTCGAACTTCTCGGTCAGCGCCCGCATCTCGTCGAGGTAGCCGAACTCGGAGGAGACGCTGGCGCCGTGGAGGAGCACCAGCTTCCCCGCCGGCGACCACTCCCCCCGGTCCATCTTGCGCAGCAGGGTGCGGATGCAGGAGAGGAAGGGGGCGATCCCCGTGACCGTGGCCACGAAGAGGTGGGCCTGGTCGACGACCGGTGCCTCCTTGAGGAAGAGCCCCTTGCAGCGGCGGCGGACCGGGAGCTCGGCTCCGACCCCGAGGCGGTGGAGGGGAACGGTGAGCTCGCCCTCCGGGACCCGCTCGATGAACAGCTCGACCTCGCCCTCCTCCGGCGAGGAGCAGATCGAATAGGGACGCTCGATCAGCCGGTCGCCGATGGGGAGCGCAAGGGTGCAGTACTGGCCGGGCCGGTAGCCGAGGTCGAAGTCGGTGGCCAGCCGCATCACCCAGAGGCCCTCGGCGAAGTCCCGACGGCTGACGATCTTGGCGGTTCCGAACTTGGTGGCGTCGATCACGGGGGCAGATTCGATCATCGCCGGGAAGTGTATGCCCTGCGCTCGCGTCAGTCCGGGTTGGATGGTCGGCGGAGCGCCCGAGGGGGCTGAATCGGGCCCGGGTGGCCGGCGCCAGGCTAGGTCCGATCAGACGCGGTCGGGGACGACCAGCAGGAGGCGGACCGTGCTGTTGGCCAGCTCGCGGCCGTCCTGCGCGTTGCGCATGGTCACCGCCCACTGGTGGAGGCGGCGGCCCGCGTGCCGGGGCACCGCCTCGGCGTCGATACGCTGCCCGAGCCGAGCCGGGCGAAGGAAGCTGGTGTGGTTCTCGAGCCCCACCACTCCCCGTCCGGAGCCGTCGGCGGCCGCGGCCACCATCCCGCCGATCGATGCCAGGGTCTCGGCGATGGCGGCGTAGACGCCGCCGTGAACCAGGCCGTACGGCTGGAGGTGCTGGGCTCCCACCTCGAGGTGTGCGACGACCCGGGTCGCCGACGCCTCGTCGATCTGGAGGCCCATGAGGCCGGTGAACCCGGTGCCCAGGTCGAGGTTGCCCGGGATGCCCGCGGGCAGCCCGCCGGCCTGCGGGACCTTGGGCCCGGGGTTCCCTCCCGGAATCTCAGCCAACCGGCACCCTCCCCCGGGCGGCGGCGGGCGCCGCCTCCATCTCGGCGCGGTAGCGCTCCGCGAAGGCGCGCAGCGACGGGGCGATCGGCTCGTCGAGCTGGTGGCGGCCCTCCAGCGACTCCGCGGTCTTCAGGCCGTGGCCGGTGATGTAGGCGACCACCGTCTCGTCCCCCTTCCACCTCCCGGCGGCGGCGAGGCGGCGAAGCACCGCCACCGTGACCCCGCCGGCGGTCTCGGCGAAGACGCCCTCGGTGCGGGCCAGCAGCTCCACGGAATCCAGGATCTCCTCGTCGCTGACGCTCTCGACCACGCCGCCGGTCTGCCGCGAGGCGCGGATCACGTCCTCACCGTCCGACGGGCTGCCGATCGCGAGCGAACGGGCCACCGTGTCCGGATGACGGACCGGGACCACCGGACGGCCGGTGGCGAAGGCGTCGGCCACCGGGGCGCAGCCCGAGGCCTGGGCGCCGGTCAGCCGGGTGTGGGCCGGCCCCGCCACCAGGCCGAGGTCGACCAGCTCGTGGATCGCCTTCTGCGCCTTCACGAACTGGGAGCCCGAGGCGATCGGGATGATGATCTCGTCGGGGAGCCGCCAGCCCAGCTGCTCCACCGTCTCGTAGGTGAGGGTCTTGCTGCCCTCGCTGTAGAAGGGCCGGACGTTGATGTTGCAGAAGGCCCAGGGGACCTCGTCGACCAGCTCGCTGCCCAGCCGGTTGGCGTCGTCGTAGGTGCCGTTGACCCGCACCAGGGTGGGCCGGAACACCGCCGTGGTCGAGATCTTGGCCGCCTCGAGGTCGGCGGGGATGATGATCACCGCGCGCATCGCGGCGTGGGCCGCGTAGGCCGCGACCGCGTTGGCCAGGTTGCCGGTGCTGGCGCAGGCGATGGTCCCGAAGCCGTGGCCCCGAGCCCAGCTCGCGGCCACGCTCACCACCCGGTCCTTGAAGGAGTTGGTGGGGTTCTGGGTGTCGTTCTTCAGGTAGAGGTTGCGCAGTCCGAGCAGCTCGCCGAGGTTCTCCGCGCGGATGAGCGGTGACCAGCCCTCGCCGAGGGTGATCGGCTCCAGGTCGTCCTCGAGGGGCAGCAGGTCGCGATACCGCCAGATGCTGGCCGGCCCCGCATCGATGGACGCCCGGGAGACCCGGCGACCGATCTCCGCGTAGTCGTAGGCCACCTCGAGGGGCCCGAAGCACTCGTCGCAGGCATGGGCCGGCGCGATCGGGGTGGTGGCGCCGCAGGCGCGGCAGCGCAGGGAGAGTATTCGTTCGCTCATGGGAGAGTCCTCAGGTTATCGGGGGATGGCAGCTCACGCGATAGGGGCGGTACGTCCGCCCCGGCGCATTCGCATCCCCGCGAACCTGATGGCGTCGCCGGCCGGCGGCGCCTGCCCCCGAGCCACGCGAGATCTCCGCATGATGGCTCCGGAGTTTACCGAGAAGGCCTCTGAGCGGGTCAGCCGGTGAGCGGCGTGGGAACCGAGACGGCCTGCCCGGCCTGGAGGCCCGATTCCAAACTGGACGGTGTGTTCGCCTTGACCATGCGAACGCCTGTTTGATAGAATCAGTCCGATGCGCGATGGAGAGGCGGGGCGGCTGGGCGAGGCCGGCTGGGGGGCCGGGTCACCGTCGCTCGCCGCGCCGGATGCCGCCGCATCTCGGGCAGCCGCGGCGCAGGATGCCGTCGCCGGCGTGGCACCTCAGCCGGCGGCGGGTGATTGCCGAGCGGCCATCGACGCTGTGGCCACCGCCGTGGATCGGTTCGCGGGGCGCCCCCGCGGCGATCGACCGGGCGAGGTCATCCGCGACGAGATGATGGTCTGGCGCCGGCTCATCGACCGGATGGAGCTCGAGTTCTCCGGCATGGTCACCGAGCTGACCTGCGCCGGCGAGGACGAGTGGGAGGGATACCCGAGCCCGACCGCCTGGGTCAAGGAGGAGTGCCACACCACCGGCACCGCGGCCTGGAACGCGCTGGTGGTCGGCCAGCAGGCCGCCCGGATGACGGCGAGCGCCGGCGCCCTGCGCGATGGCCAGATCGGCTTCTCCCACCTCGCGCTGATGGCGAGGACCGCCCAATGGATCGGCGGCCTGCCGGCCGTCGCCGGCGTTCCCGCTCCCGCGTTCGACGAGGAGGCCTTGCTCGCCAGGGCCCGGGTGCACTCGGTGGCGGAGCTCCGTCGCGACTGCGCCCACCTCCGGCACGCGGCCGACCCTCGCCGCTTCCTGAGCGAGCAGGTCGAGGAGGTGGAGGCGCGCTTCCTGGAGTTGAAGGCGACCGAGGGCGGCGCCCTCTTCCTCCGCGGCTACCTCGACACCGAGGGAGGGGCGACTCTGCGCACCGCCCTCGAGCCGCTCGCCCGCCCCACCGGTGTTGGGGACGAGCGCCGCCGGGAGCGCCGATTCGCCGACGCCCTGGTGGAGCTGGCCGGCCATGCCATGGACGGCGGGGCACTGCCTCAACATGCCGCACAGCGTCCCCACCTCCAGGTCACGGCCAGCCTGGCGACCCTCCGGGGAGAGCCTGGTTCGCCGGCGGCAGAGCTGGAGCTGGGCGGCCCGATCGCCGCCGAGACGGCGCGGCGGCTGGGCTGCGACGCGGGGATCGCCCGGGTCGTGTTCGGAGCGGACTCCGCGGTCCTCGACGTGGGCCGCGCGACCCGCGTTCCGGCGACCGCGACCCGCAGGGCGGTCCGGGCCCGCGACGGGGGCTGCGTCTGGCCGGGCTGCCACCGTCCGGCGTCCTGGGGCGAGGTCCATCACCTCCGCCACTGGGCGCAGGGTGGCACGACTGATCTTGCCAACCTCGTCACGATCTGCCGGGTCCATCACTGGAGAGTGCATGAGGGTGGCTGGCGGTTGATCCGCACCGACGAGCGGGTGATGGTTCTGCCGCCGATGGCCGATGACCACGCCCGCTGGTGCGATTCGTCCCGACCGCGTGCGCCCGCTCCCCCCTCGGCCGGCTGATCGCCGGCCCGCATCCGGCCTCCGGGCCGGGGCGGGGAAGCGGATCGGGCAAGGCTGAGACCCAGACCGATGGGTTGCCTCACGGCGGTCCGCGGCCCCGTGGATCGGGTCCAGGCCACGACCCAGACTGATCGGCTACCTCACGGCTGCCCGCGGCCCCATGCGGTTGCAACCGTGGCCGGGTCGGTCACGATGATCCCGGGCCTGATCGCCTGGATGATGGTCATGAAGTCGTTGAGGCAGTACATCTCGGTGTGGCTCGTCCAGTGAAGCTCCCAATTCGGGCTGGTGCAGTCCCACGAGAACGCCGGGCTCTGATCGCTCGACCCCGTGACCAGCTGGTAGAACTGGAGGTCGTCCCACTCATTGCCGGTCTCGTTCTGGAGGACATCGGCCCAGCCCATGGGGCTGGTGTAGTGCCTGCCGACCGTCGTGGTGAGCGAGTAGCAGGGCATGCCCTCGACGTTGCATTCCCCGCCGAGAACGTTGTCGGCGTCCTCGAACCAGGGGGACTTCATCTTCGAGCGCACGTTGATCGTGGGCGTGTAGCTGTACACCCGCCCGTACGCGAAGCAGGTGCTGACGACGTTCCTCTGGATCGCCGTCGTGAGCACGTCGTCGGGATAGGCGAACTCCCCCCACGCGTCGTCGAAACCCTCACTCGTGAAGTAGGGGAGCGAGCCGCAGCTCTCGGCCTGCTGCTGGGCGGTGGTCTCACCGGTGATGTCGTCGTGGTTCAGCCCCTCGCTGACGACATCGAAGCCATACTCCGATTGCAGAGCCTGGAGGTCGGCCCAGTCGGCGTAGATGTCGCCGTTGGTGCAGTCCTCTCCGGTTGTGCTCGCCCGATCGACGTTGACGGTGCCGACCGCCGTCAGCCCGAGGCTGTGGAGATCAGCCACCGCGGTATCGAGCGTCAGGATTCCCGGCACGGGGACGCACCCTGGACTGGCGTAGCTCCCTTCGATCGACCGGCCGAACTGGATGGTGACGTAGCCCGGGGGGGCTGCTTGGAGGCCGAGCAGAGAGCTGGCGAACACGCCGACGGCAGAGACGGCGGTCAGGGCGTGCCGGGGTCTCTTCATCTGAGAAGGCGTTAGGCGCAGCCCATCGGGGCGCCACCAACAGCGGTGAGGGCCGGCCACTCCGAACACGCGGTGCCGTGACTTCACATCCGACACGGAAATGCCCCCCACACCGGGACATCCGACACGGGAATGCCCCCCCAGGCCGGGCCGTTGACGAAGGTCCCGGCTGCCCCTGAGTATTGGCGATCTCGTCCGCCGTGACAATGGGCCCGGCGACCCCTCTCCACGGGGACACCGGATGCCGCCGGACCGGTTGCGGTGGCCCCGGGAGGCTCGCTGCGCCCTGCAACCCTGACGTACCATGCAGGCATGGACGCTCGCCGCCGCAGCGTCGATCGGTGTTCGCCGCCGTGAGCGCTGCACCCCGAGACGTGAGCTCGCCGGCAGCCCCCAGCTGGTGGCAGGAGCGAGCCGCGGCGCGCTTCCCCCAGCCGGAGCGCCCGCCGCTGGAGGGCGACCAGCAGGCCGACGTCGTCATCGTCGGAGGCGGCTTCACCGGCCTCTGGTCGGCGATCCGCCTGGCCGAGCTGGAGCCCAGCCGGCGGATCGTGGTCCTGGAGCGCGAGACCGTCGGGTTCGGCGCCAGCGGCCGCAACGGCGGGTTCGCCATGACCATGGTCACCCGGAGCATCCACGACCTGGTCCGCAAGGTGGGCCCGGCCGCGGCCGGGCGAATCCACGCCGCGATGGTCGAGACCCTCGCCGAGATCGAGGACTTCTGCACCGCCGAGGGGATCGAGGCCGACATCACCCGCCCCGGCCTGCTCACCGTCTCCAACGGGCCCGAGCAGGACGTGCGCATCCGCCAGGACCTGGAGGCGTCATCGCGGCTGGGCCTCGACGACATCACCCCGCTCGGCGCCGCCGAGTGCCGCGCGCTGGTGGCCGCCTCGGGCGTCCGCTGCGGCCACTTCGAGGCCAACTCCCTGCTGGTCGACCCCGCCGCGCTCTCCCTGGGCCTGGCCCGGGCCGCGGAGCGACGTGGGGTGGTGATCTTCGAGCGCACCGCATTGGTGCGCGCCGAGGGGACCGGGTCCGGGGTGCTGATGCGCACCCCGGGGGGGAGCGTGCGCGCCGAGCGAGCCCTGCTCGCCACCAACGCGTACGCGCACGCCATCCCGCGGATCCGGCGATTCCTCTTCACCATCTGCGCCTACATCGTCTGCACCGAGCCGCTCACCCCCGTCCAGTGGGAGCGGGTGGGCTGGCAGCGCCGGATGGGCATCGAGGACCGCCGGGTCATGCCCCATTTCCACCGTCCCACGGCGGACGGCCGCATCCTCTGGGGCGGGCGCGACGCCCCGGTCTCGCCGATCGGTCCGGATCCCCTGCGCGACCACGACCCGCGCATCTTCGGGCGGCTCGAGGAGACCTTCCGCCTCACCTTCCCGCAGCTCGACGACGTCCGTATCGCCGAGCGGTGGGGCGGGCCCGTCGGCGCCACCGTCCACTGCCTGCCGAGCGCGGGCTGGCTCCACACCGGACGCTTCGCCTACGCCGTCGGCTACAGCGGCCACGGGGTCGGGCCGTCCGCCCTGCTCGCCCGGGTCGCGGTCGACCTCCTGCTGGAGCGCGACACCGAGCGGCTCACCCTGCCCCTCGTGACCCGCCGGCCGATGAGGCTGCCGCCCGAGCCGCTGCGCTGGCCGCTGCTCAACGGCGCCCAGCGCGTCCTCCAGGCCGCCGACGACCGCGGCGGGGCACGGGGCCCGCTGGGGCGCGGCCTGATCCGGCTGCTCCAGTAGCCGGGGCCGATGGGCACCGCCGGCTGGCCCGAGCTGCTGGCGGCCTGCGCCGCCTGTGCGATCGGCACCGGTGCGGCCCTGCAGCAGCAGGCGGCCCACGGCGTCTCCGGGTCCGGGTCGGCGGGCATCGGGCTGATCGGCATCCTGCTGCGCCGCCCGATCTGGCTGGCCGGGGTCGCCGTGATGGTCAGCGGATTCGGGCTCCAGGCGGCCGCCCTGGACCTCGGGCGGCTGGCGGTGGTGGAACCGATCCTCGCCACCAGCCTGGTGGTCGCCCTGGTCGTGGCGGCGCTGCGCCACCGCTCGTGGCCCCGTCCGGCGGACTGGCTCGCCATGGCGCTCGCCGCCGGGGGCGTCGCGCTCTTCCTGGTGGTGGCCGCCCCGACCGGCGGGCGGTCACAGCCGCCGGCGATCTGGTGGGCCCCCCTGCTGGTGGGCCTCGGGGCCCTCGGCGCCCTCGCCCTCTGGCGCTCGTCACGCTGGCTGCCGGCGCGGGCCGCGATGGGCCTCGGCGCGGTCGCGGGCATGACCATCGGAGCCTCGGACGCGCTGGTCAAGACCACGGTGAGCTCGGCGTCGGCGCTCCACCTGGCGGTGCTGACCACGTTCCCTCCCTACCTGCTGGTGGTGGTCGGCGCCGCCGGCTTCCTCCTCCAGCAGCACGCGTACCGGGTCGGGGAGCTGAAGGCCGCGCTGCCGCCCTCGTCGGTCCTGGAGCCGCTCACCGGAACCCTCCTCGGTCTCACCCTCTTCGGCGAGCGGCTGGCGGCCCACGATCTGCTCTCCGGTCTGGCGCTGGGGCTCGCCGCCGCGGCCACGATCACCGGCGTCTGGCGTCTCGGCGGCGCGCCGCTGCTGGGGGCCCGTGGTCACCCGGATGCATTGATCACTGATCCGGGAAGCGGGTGATCCGAACCCCGAGGCCGAGGGCTCAGGGGGCGACCTCTCCCCGCGCCGGGGCGATCAGGCCGAGAGCGCGACCGCCCGGAGCTCCTCAGGCCGGAGGCACGCGCAGGAGCACGATTGCGGCCGTCCGAAGAGGTACCCCTGGGCCGCGGTGACCCCGAGCGAGAGCAGCACGGACCGCTCCTCCTCCACCTCGACCCCCTCGGCGACCACCAGCGGGCCCGCCTGGCGGCCGAACTCGGCCAGGGCTCCGACCATGGCGCGGCGCATCTTGTTGAGATGGATGTCGCGAACCAGCGAGATGTCCACCTTGATGATGTCGGGCTCCATGTTGACCACATGGCTCATCGACGAGAAGCCGGAGCCGGCGTCGTCCACCCCCAGCCGAAGCCCGGCGGCGCGGATCGGGGCGAGCGCCGCGGTGAGCGCGGGGTAGTCGTCGATGTGGGCGTGCTCGGTGACCTCGAGGACCAGGCGCTCCGGGCCGCCCTGCCGGAGCAGCATCGCCAGCTCCGGCTGCACGGCCACGCTCGGCGACGCGTTCAGGTGGAGGGAGCAGCCGTCCGGGAGGTGGTCCAGGTGATCGAGCGCGAGCCGGATCGCGCGCAGCTCGAACTCCAAGCCCAGGTCGTGCGCGGAGGCGTCCGCGAACCACTCGTCGGGGGGCCGCTGCGGCGAGGCGTTGAACCGGCAGAGGGCTTCGAAGGCGATCGGCTCCCGATTCTCGAGGTCGACGATCGGCTGGAACACGACGCTCATGAGGCCGCGATCCAGGACCCTGCGGAGTGAGATGACCTTGTCCCGCGTCTGCTCACGCTGGCCGCGCAGCTCGGCGCCGACCGCGGTCGCGGCGATCGCCGGCATCGAGGCCTGCCCTCGAAGGGCGCGGTGGACGCTGTCGAGGACCTCGTCCCCGGCGGTGCCCTTCACGATGTAGCTGATCGCGCCGGCCCGGAGCATCCCCATGATGGTGTTGGAGTCGTCGTACGCGGAGAGGGCCACCACCCGGGTCTCGGGAGCGAACCGCCGCGCCTCGGCGGCGACCAGCTCTCCACCGCCGCCGGGCAGGCGCACGTCGCAGAGGCAGACCGACGGCTGGAGCGACCGCACCATGGCCGCCCCCTCGTGAGCGTCCGCCGCGATGCCGACCACGCGGAGCCGGGGGTCGATGCTCAGCAGCTCGGCCAGCGCGCTGCGGAAGCCCGGGTCGTCGTCGACGACCAGAACAGTGTTCGCCGGCTGGGGTTGGGCTGCACCCGCCAAGACCATGAGGTCACTATGGACGTCTTGACGCGTCCGGATAAGATGCAGATACCCCACGGCGGAGTGGGTCAGGTGGACGCGTCAGGGCGGCTCGGGCCGGGGCAGGGCTTGGAGGACCGGGCAGCCCGAGGCGGGCCGGGCAGCGCGAGGAGGGCCGCGGCAGTCCGAGGAGGGCCGGGCCCGGCAGGGTGCGCCCCGCGCCTACCCCCCAACATTTGGTGCTCTCGGCCGAACTCGGTGGCCGCCCGAATGGGGGGGTTCCTCGGACCCTCGGGCTGTGCCACGCTGGTGGCGGGTAGACGGGCCCGCGGCGACAGCCGGCCGGTGGTACCTACCCACCACCGGCGCGCGGGGGGGCGCGCCGGCCTCGGTGCCACGGGGTGGACGCGCGGCGCCTGGACGGCGCCGAGGCGCGCGCCGGCGAGCCGGGGCGCAGAGGGGCGCGCCGGCGCAGCCCCTCACCAGGCGACCCCCTGGGGCGCGAAGAGCGGCAGCTGCACGACCTTCCCCCCGCTCCACCGCCAGACGTCGGGTGCGCTCGGGTGGGTCAGCTCCGTCCAGATCGCCGACGTGCCGTCGGGCGAGAGGGCGAAGGACGTGAGGAAGTCGAGCTCATACTGCGCGCCGGTCAGGGGCAGCGTCTGGAGCACGCGCAGCTCCGCACCGGTGGCGGGATCGAAGACGGCGACCTCCGGGCTGGCCGCCGGCGACGTCAGGCAGGGGAGCCCGCAGGGGCTGGGCTGCGGGCTGGCCGAGGCCGACGGCGGGCACGCGAGCGCGACCACTGTGCCGTCGGCCAGGTAGCGTGGCCACGGGGCCGGGCAGAGCTGCATCTCCAGGGAGGTCCCGTCGGTGGCGGAGGCGGCGGTGGTCGTGTCCAGGACGGTCACGTTCGCCGGGCCGCCCGCGACCCAGACGACCATCAGATGCACATCGTCGGGCGCCCATGCGAGGGCATCCTCCTCGGCGTCCGCGGCGAGGGGGATCGCGCGTTGCGCGCCCGTGACCAGGTTCCGAACCTCGATCGCCTCCGGCTGCTTCCGGCAGGATTCGCGCAACCAGGCGAGCATCCGGCCGTCGCCGCTCACCGCCGGGGCGAGATCCGACGCCTGCGCCGGGGTCCGCTCGACCACCGACGTCGTTCCCCCCGCGGTCGGCGCGCTGAGGATGGCCTCGCTCGAGCCGGCGGCCCCGCAGGACCCGACGCTCTCGGTGAAGTACACGGTCGCCCCGTCTGCCGGCAGGGTCGGTGCGCCGTCCGCGGCGTCATCGCCCTCCGGGGCGCTGGCGAGGCTGCGCACCACCGACCCGGTCGTCGAATCCACCAGCTCCAGCCCGCCGTCGACGACCGCGACGAAGGTGCCGGGGTACGTGGCGGCCGGCGGAGGGGTCGACCCCGCGAGAGGGCTGGCGGAGGGGGATCCCGACGCGAACGCCTGGCCCACCTGCCGTGCCGGCCCCACCTGGCCGGCCCGCCCGGCCTCTCCCAGGCGTGGCGCCAGCAGGGCGCCCGCCACCACCAGGGCGGCGACCGCGAAGACGAGCGACGACGCGAGCATGCGCAGGCCTCGGGCGCGTCCCCCGGTGAGGAAGGTGCGCCGGGCCAGCCCGTCACGCAGCCGGGAAATCGCCTGGAGGTCGGACGCATCCGGCCGCTCGGCCCGCAGCGCCTGCCGCAGGCGCTCCTCGTCCTCCCCCATCGGTTACTCCTCCACCGCCAGCCGGGCGCGCACCGCCACCCGGGCGCGCAGGCAGAGCTGCTTGGTGGCCGCCTCGCTGATGCCCAGGACCCGGGCGACGTCGGCGGTGCTCATGTCCAGCCCGTAGCGGAGCAGGAGAGCCCCCCGCTGCCGCGCCGGGAGCCCGCCCAGAGCGGCGACCAGGTCGGGATCCAGGCCGTCGGGGTTGGGCCAGCCGGTTTTGGACGTAACCGACCAGAACGCGGGGACCGTGAGCCAGCGGCGCACCCGCCCGGCCCGCCGGCGCACGATGGCGAGGAACCAGGGTTGGACCGGACCGCGCAGCTGGTCGCGGTGGCGCCAGGCCAACCCCACCGCCTCCTGCACCGCGTCGGCGGCCTCGTCGCCGCTCAATCCCAGGGCCCGGCCGAGCCGGATCGCGGCGGGGATCAGCCCCACCAGCGAGTCGGCGAACGCATCCGCGTCGTGCGTACCGGCGCCGGCGAGATCCAGCGCCAGCGCCTCGGCCCCACCGCCGCGATGGCCCTCCATACAGATCAGAGCCTACGCGGGCGCTGCGGGTAACGAGGCCTCGTGGATCCCCTCGTCCGGGCCGGCCAGGCGCGGTGCGCGGTGACGGGCGGCACGGACCGCCCACGGACCGCCCCGGCGGGCGGAACGGAACGCCCGGCGGGCGGCGCCGGCCGTCCCGGCTCAGCTCCGGCGCAGTTGCCAGCCGGCCAGCAGCGCCGTGATCCCGGCCTCGAACTGCTCGTCGGGGTGGTAGTCGTAGCCGTTCGCGAAGACCGCCGCCAGGTGGGGATAGGCCTCCGGGTCGAGTGAGCGGTGGACGGCCTCCGGCGGCGTGCTCTCACCTCCGGCCGGCTCCCCGACCTCGGCCAGGACCTGGCCCATGGTGAAGAACGCCAGGCAGTCGATGAGGTCGAGCGCCTCGGCTGGATCGAGCCCCGCCTCGGTCAGCCATCCCAGCGAGCGGTCGACCAGCTGGAGCATCCCCGGAGTGACCGCGGGGTGGGTCCCGGCGACGGTCACGGGGCGCGGGTGCGCGCGCAGGGTGGCGCGGAAGGCGCGCATCGCCATCAGCACCTGCTCGGTCCAGGGGACGTCGGGTGCGAACCTGGCCGGTTGGACCTCGGACCAGAGGATCTCGACCACCCCGTCGAGCACCGCCGCCTTGCTGGGCAGGTGGTGGTAGATCGCCATCGGATCCACCCCCATCTCGGCTCCCCGCCTGGGTCAAGAGGTGGCGCCGCGTTGAGGCGCGCTCCAGGGTCGGGGGCGGGCGGCGGCTCCCCAGCCCGGGCTCACCGCCGGCTCAGGGCTCGAGCGCGGCGTTCGGGCCCCGCCCAGTGGCTCAGCGGCCCGCGACGCCCCGCGCCAGGGCGGTGCGGACCACCCCGGGGGCCGCGGCCCGGATCACGTTGGCGAGCCCGTAGACGCGGGGCGAGTAGCGCTCGGCCCGGCGGTGCACCGCGCAGTCGACGATCGCGTCGGCGACGCCGCGGGGGCTGCCGACGAACCAGCGGCCCAATGGGTGCCGCAGCACCTCCTCGACCGGGAATCCCTCCGTCGGCACGGGGCCGGGCATGACCAGCCCGACGTGCACCCGCTGCGGGCGCTCCTCGAGGTGCAGGGCCTCGGTCCAGAGGCAGAGGGCGGCCTTGCTGGCCCCGTACGCCCCCGACCCGGCGCGGGTGACCCGCCCGGCCGTGCTCGAGACGTTGACGATGGCACTCGGCGCCGACCGCCGGAGCAGCGGCAGGAGGGCCTCGGTCAGCCGGACGTGGGCGTCGAAATTGAGCTCCATGGTCCGGGCCACGGTCGCCCATCCGGTGTCCGAGAAGTCACCGTCCCACGAGGCTCCGGCGTTGTTGACCAGGACGTCGAGCCGCCCATGCGCCTCCTCGACCGCGTCGAGAACGCGCCCGGGAGCCAGGGGGTCGGTGAGGTCGGCGACCACCACGGTGGCCCCGCCGAGCTCGCGCGCCAGGGCCCGCAGGCGCTCCTCCCGCCGGGCCACCAGCACCAGCTCGGTGCGCGGCATCTCCGCGAAGCGCCGCGCGGTGGCGGCCCCGATCCCGCTGCTGGCCCCGGTGACGAGAACGACGCGGGTCATCTCGGGGGCAGTCTACGCATCCCGCGGCCCGTTCCCCGTGCCGATGCGCGGCGCCCGGCGGCATGGGAAGCGCCGGCGGAGCCTGACCAGGAGACCGGCGGGCCGAGCCGGCTCAGCGAGCCGTCTTCACAGCCCTCCGCGGCCCCGCATCCTGCATCTGCCGGAGGCGGACCGCGATGAGCTTCTCCACCAGAGCCCGCGGCAGTGGCCGGTCGACCGCGAAGTGGAGCGTGCCCGCTGTCGTGGTGTAGCCGGCCGTCTCCTCGGGCAGCTGGGAGAGCACCGAACCGCTGTGGGGCAGGTAGCTCAGATGATTCGTGAAGGCGGCGAATCCCGCGACCACCTTTCCGTGCAGCCGGAAGGCCGGCATCCCGTACGCGATGCACTGCTCGGCCTCGGGGACGATGTCGCGGATGGTCTGCCGCAGCACCTCCAGCGTGCTCCGCCTGGGCTCGTCGAGCCCCGCCAGGTAGGCGTCGATCTCGGCCTCGGACACGACCTCATTCTCGACGCCCGCCGCAGACGGGTCAAGGCGGGAGAGCCACCGGCGGTGGGTGATTGGGCGGCCCACCGGCGTCCGAGTGCGACAGCGCCGCGATCATCCGCCGATCAGACCGCGGCGCACTCCCCCTCACCGGTCTTCCCGGTGAAGGCGGCGTCCTGATCCCAGTCGAAGACTTCCTCCGCGGTGGGGGCATCGCTCAGGGTGAGGTCGGCGAGGCGCGCCCTGACCGCCTCGCGGTCGGCCCGCTCCACCCACTGCGCGAACAGCTCGCCACCGCCACGCTCCTCGCGGTACTGGGCGACCAGCCGCTCCAGCGCGGCCGGCACCCGCCGCGCCGGGATCTTCATCACCGGCTGGGCCATCCGGGCCCCGCGCGAGTCGATCCCGCCGCCCAGCATCAGCATGTAATGGGGCACGGGGTCGTCGCCGACGTGCTTGCTGTTGCCGTAGAAGCCGACGGTGGCGATGTGGTGCTGGCTGCACGAGTTGGGGCAGCCGCTCGCCTTGATGCTGGTGCCGGCGAACTCGGGAAGGTCCTGCAGCCGGCTGTCGTCGAGCCAGCGGCTCACCGCCCGGCCCAGGCCGCGCGACGAGGTGATCCCAAGGTTGCAGGTGTCCGCGCCCGGGCAGGTGACGACGTCGCGGATGCCGAGCGCCTCCGCCTCCGCAAGCCCGTGCGGCAGCAGGAAGTCGTAGAGGGGGGCGACGTCCTCGAGGCGCACGTCGCGCAGCACCAGGTTCTGCCCCGCGCTGGTGCGCGCCTCTCCCCCGCTCCACCTCCGCGCCGCCTCGGCCGCGACCCGGAGCTGGGTGGCGGTGATGTCGCCGAGGGCGAGCCGCAGGGAGACGAGGCCGTAGCCCTCGAGCCGGTGGGGCATCACGTTGGTGGCCCGCCAGCGGGCGTAACGGACTCCGCGCGCCACCCCGTTCACGCTGAAGGTGGGCAGCGGGACGAGCGCCTCGCGCCGTCCGGCCTCGCGTTCCACCCGCTCCGGCAGCCCCTCGACGATCCGGTGCGACCAGGCGTCGGGCGGCAGCTCGGCGACCACCTCCTCGACCCGGCTGCGGAACGTCTCGGCTGTGTACGTCCTGTCGAACAGGAACTTGATCCTCGCGCGGTTGCGGTTCTTGCGCGGGCCCTCGGCGTCGAAGACGCGGATGACCGCCTCGATCACGAGGAAGAATTGGCGCACAGGCAGGAAGTCGTAGAGCAGGGTCGCCGGACGCGGCGAGTTGCCGAGTCCGCCACCGACCCAGACCCTGAAGCCGCGCTCACCGTCGCGCACCCGCGCCACCGCGCCGATGTCGTGCATGGCGCCGAGACCGCAGTCGGACTCGCAGCCGGAGAACGCGATCTTGAACTTGCGCGGCAGGTTCTGGCAGATCGGGTTGCGCAGGAAGAGCTCGGTCGCCGCCTGCGCGTACGGGGTGATGTCGAACGCCTCGGTGCCGCAGGCGCCGGCCAGCGGGCAGCCGGTGATGTTGCGCACCGTGTTGAAGCAGGCCTCGCGTGTGGTCAGCCCCGCGCGGGCGAGATGGCGCATCGCCTCCGGCACCCGCTGCAGCGGCACGAAGTGGAACTGCATATCCTGCCGGGTGGTGACGTGACCCATGCCACGCCCGCCACCGCCGGGGTATTCGCCCTCGTCGCAGAAGCGCTCGCTGAAGTCGGCCAGCGCGTCGAGCTGGTCGGCGGTCAGCCGGCCGTGCGGGATCTTGACGCGCACCATCTGGTAGCCGGGCTGGCGCTGCCCGTAGATGCCGTAGGAGAGGCGGTAGGGCTTGAAGCTCTCCTCGTCCTCCTCCAGGTTGGCGAAGGCGCGCGCCCGCCGCTCGAACTCCTCGATCTCCGCCGCGATCGCGGGCGCGATCTCCAGCTCCTGCTCGCCGATCATCCGCGGACCTCCTGGATGCCGGGGAAGCTCCCGGCGCCTGCGACCAGCTCGCCAACCTCGCGCGCGGGCATCGCATCGACCACCTCGCCGACCACCAGCGTCGCCGGGGAGGCGATCCCCGCCGCGTGAGCCGCCCGCGCCAACCGCCCGATCGGGGCGCGGACCACCTCCTGGTCGCGCAGCGTCGCCGACGACACCAGCGCCGCCGGCCGGTCGGGACCGACCGCGCCCACCAGCCGTGCGCACACCCGCTCGAGGTTGCCGAGCGGCATCAGCACCACCAGGGTGTCGACGGCGGCGGCGATCCGCTCCAGCCGTGCCGGGCTCGCGCCGTCGCGGTCGGAGCCGGTCACGATGGCGAGTGACGAGGCCACCCCACGCAGGGTCACGGGGATGCCGGCGGCGGCCGGCGCCGCCAGCGCCGCGCTGACCCCGGGGACCACGATCACCTCGATCCCGGCCCGGCGCAGCGCGGCCAGCTCCTCCCCTCCCCTGCCGAAGACGAAGGGGTCGCCGCCCTTGAGCCGCACCACGTCCTCGCCGGCGCGCGCCGCCTCGATGAGCTGTGCGGTGATCCAGGCCTGGTCGGCCGAGGCCCGCCGGCCCCGCTTGCCGGCGTCGACCAGCCGCGCGTGGGGCCCGCAGAGCGCGAGGGTCCGGGGATCGACGAGCGCGTCGTGGTAGACGGCGTCGGCCTCGGCGAGCAGCTCGCGCGCCGCCACGGTGAGCAGCGCCGGGTCTCCCGGACCGGCGCCGACCAGGGCGACCCTGCCCGGGCGGGGCCGTCCGGCGGCGGTCTCGATGGCCGCCGCGGCGTACCGGGCCTCGGACTCGCGACCCTCGCGCAGGAGGTCGCGCACCTCGGAGCGGAGCAGCCGCCGGTACACGCGGTTCTGCTCCTCGATGGGGACGCCGCGCCGGCGCAGGCGGCGGCGCACCCCGCCCACCATGGCCGTGAACGGCCCCCACTCCTCGCCGACGATCCGCTCCAGGCGGGCCCGCAGCGCCCCGGCCAGGAAGGGGCTCTCACCCCCGGTGGAGATGGCGACGTTGAGCGGTCCGCGGCGCACCAGGGCGGGCGCGTGGAAGTGGCAGCGCTCCGGCCGGTCGACCACGTTCATCAGCACCCCGCTCTCCTCGGCCTCGGCGAAGCTGCGGCGGTTGATCTCCTCGTCCCCCGACGCATCGATGGCGAGGAAGCTCCCGGTCAGATCGCCGGGCGTGTAGTCGCGGGCAACGAGCTGGATCGCGCCGCCGGCCTCAAGGGTCTCGAGCGCGGGGTCGGGGGTGGCGGTGACGACGGCGACCCGAGCGCCGGCGGCCACCAGGCCGCGCGCCTTCTCCACCGCCAGCGGCCCGCCGCCGAGGACGGTGCAGCGGCGGCCCCGGAGCTGGAGGGTGACCGGGTAACTCATCGGACGGCTCCCGGTGCGGTGATGAGCCCGCCGGTGTGGGAGCGAGGGGCTGCGGAGGCGCCCGCCCCAACGCGCCAGGGAGCGTTGTGCAGGCCGCACTCCTTGGGCGCGTCCCCCTCCCACCACCACCGTCCGGCCCGCTCGTCCTCGCCGGGGCGCGTGGCCCGGGTGCAGGGGGCGCAGCCGATCGAGGTGTAGCCGCGGGCGTAGAGGGCGTGGCTGGGGAGGTCGTGGGCGCGGACGTGGTGCCGGACGTCCTCATTGGTCCAGCGCGCGAGCGGGGCCACCTTGGCGATGCCGCCGTGCACCTCGTCGCGGGCGATCACCGGGGTGTCGCGCCGGGTCGAGGCCTGACCCCGGCGCAGCCCGGTGACCCAGGCGTCGTGGCCGGCCAGCGCGCGGGCCAGCGGACGCGTCTTGCGCACGTCGCAGCAGAGGTTGCGCAGCTCCGGCGAGAGGTGGAAGAGGTTGGTGCCGTGCTCCCCGGTCATCGATCGGACCTCGCCCGGGTCGGGGGTCAGGATCTGCAGCCTCACCCGGAAGCGCCGCCGGACCTCGTCGATGAGGTCGTGAGTCTCCTGGGGCAGGCGTCCGGTGTCGAGGGTGATCACCTCGACCTCGGAGCGCAGCCGGCTGGCCATGTCGATGAGCACGATGGTCCCCGCCTGCAGGCTGGTCACGATCGCGACCCTGCGGAAGCGCTGGTAGGTCCAGGCCAGGATGGCCTCGGGGTCGGCGTCCTCGAGGTCGTGGGCGGCCGCCTCCAGCTCGTCGGCGGGGAGGTCGATGGCGGCGCTCACGGACGGCGGCGGGAGGTCGGCGGGCGGCGGGTCGTCGCGGGCGTCCAGGGCACTTCGGGTTCATCTCCGGGTGGGCCGGCCGGGACCGGCGATGGGCGGTCGTCAGCGGTCGGGGTGCGGCCGGAGAGCCCGGAGGTTCACTCGGGAGGTGCGCCTGGATGGCGTCGACTGTATGTGGGCTTGGAGCTCAGGCCGGCCGCGGTGGGCGGCTACATACAGGCGCAGGCGACGTGGCGGACGAAGTCCATCTCCCCCCATCGGGAGAAGAAGACGGGCAGGGAGGGACCGGTCCGCATGGGCCGGGAGCATACCAGCCGGGGTTAGCCGCGTCAAACAATGAGGGCTGGGGATGGGGGCCGGTCCGTACAGGCGGCTCAGAGTTGTTCCGCTACCCGGCAAATTTACGCGACGGGTTTATGGGCTCTGCCGTCACACGCGGTCGCGACGATTCGGGGCGTGCTCGGAGTCCCCCCGTCCGGCAACCCATGGTCCGCGGCCGGCGGTCCGCCTGACCCTCGCAACCTGCCCCCAGGACCACGAGAGCCGGCCCCCGGCTGGTGGCCGCCGCCCCCTCCGGGCCCGCAGCCCGGCTGGGAGGCGCCGCCAAGCTGGTCCCCGCAGGCCGGGGTCCCCGGACCTCCCCCCGACGGGCCGCGCCGACGGAGGTCCTCCACCTCCGCCATCTCAGTCCTCGCCCTCCTCCTCTTCGCCCTCGTCGGCGGCGTCGCCGGCGCCCTGGTGGTCCGTGGCGGGTTGGGCGCGACCACCCCGAGCATGCCCCCGATGCCGTCCATCCCGGGCCCCGTGGACACCGCGGGCGTCCAGACCGCCGCCCGCGCGGTGGCCCAGCTGGGATCGACGGGCGCCTGTGGAACCGGAGGGGGGACGGCCTGGCCGGCGGGCGCCGGTCTCTACGTGACCGCCGCCCATGCGGTGGCGGGGGCGACCGAGGTCACCGTGAGCCCCCAGGGCGAGCAGCCGGTGAAGGCCACCGTGGTCGTCTTCGACCCCCAGAACGACATCGCCGTCCTCTGGGCGCCGGGCAGCACCTCCCGGGCCCTGCCGCTCGAGGTCGCGCCCGCCCCGGCCGGCGAGCAGGTGGCGGTGGTCGGCTTCGGCGGCGGGCAGCTCGGCGTGCAGATGGCGACGGTCATCGACGACGGGCCCTATCTCTGGAGCGGTGACTTCCCCGGCGAAGGCTCGCACGTCACCGATTTCGTGTACGCCACCCAGGGGGCGGAGGGCGGTGACTCCGGCGGGCCGGTCGTCGACTCCTCCGGGGACGTGATCGGGATCGTCACCGGGGGCACCACGGTGACCTGGGCGTCGGGGGTGTCGAACGTGATCGCGGCCATCGAGCGGGTCGGCCCCTCCCACGCCCCCGCCAGCACCGCCGGGGGCTGCCCTCCGGGAAGCTTCGACATCCTGGGACAGGCATAGGGCGGACGGGGGGCGGGAGGCGGCCGGGTCAGGCCGGGCGCGGTCGGGCCTCGAGCAGCGCGGGCAGACCGGCGATCGAGTCGATGACGGTCGCGGCCGTCCGGCCCCCGTCAGCGCGTCGGGCACCGAGCTTGCCGGTGCGCACCAGGACGCAGGGGGCGCCGACGGCCCGGGCACCACCGGCGTCGTTCTCCGGGTCGTCCCCCACCACCAGCACCTCGGCGGCGGTGCAGCCGAGGTCGGCGAGGGCCATCTCGAAGAAGTCGACCGAGGGCTTGCCGAAGGTGCGCGCGGTCTGCCCGGAGGCGTACTCGAGCAGGGCGACGAAGGCCCCGGTGTCGAGTGACGGGCCATCCGCCGCCAGCCACCAGCGGCCGCGCTGGAGGGCGAGCAACCCCGACCCGGCCATCAGACGCCGGAAGGCCGCGTCGAGGGGGGCGAACCCGGCGAGCTCGCGGCAGTCGCCGACCAGCACGTGATCGGCGGGCCCGTCCCCGGCATCGTGAGCGGCGAACCGGGCGGCCAGCTCGGCGCTGAGGAGCAGGTGGCACCGCTCGCGCGGCCGCTGTTCGAGGAAGCGCAGCGCGGCCACCACCGGGGTGAAGACCTCCTCGATCCCGACCTCCAGGCCGGCGCGCGCGAGCTCCCGGCAGACGGTCTCGGGGGTTCGCGAGTCGATGTTGGTCAGGAGTCGAAGCTGGATACCGCTGTCGCGCAGCCAGCGCAACGTCGCGACCGCTCCGGGAATGGGCTGCCCGTGCGCCGTCAGGGTGCCGTCGACGTCGAGCAGCACCGCCCGGGCCACCGGGGTCACGGGACCGCCTCCCGGGCCCGCCAGAGGTACCAGCTGGCCACGGTGCGGTACGGCGCCCACCGCGCCCCGCGCTCGGCCACCTCCTGGCGGGTGGGCATCGCCTCGGTCCCGAACGCCAGCTGGAATCCGCGGCGGAGCCCGTAGTCGTCGGCGGGCAGGACGTCGGCACGGCCGAGGGTGAAGATGAGGAACATCTCCGCGGTCCAGCGCCCGATCCCGCGCACCCGGACCAGCCGCTCGACGATCGCCTCGCCGTCCATCCCCCGAGCCTCCTCCAGGCTCGGGACCTCCCCGTCGACGGACCGCTGGGCGAGGTCGCGGACGGCGCGCTCCTTGGCCCCGGAAAGCCCGGCGGCGCGCAGCGCCTCGGTGGTGGCCCCCAGCACCTGCTCGGGGGTGGGGCAGCGCGGCGCGTCCGGGAAGAGGGCGCAGAAGCGCTGGAAGATGGTGGCCGCCGCACGGGGCGCGAGCTGCTGGTAGACGATCGCCTCGGCCAGCGCCGTGAACGTGCTGGCGTCCCCGGGGAGCTCGAGGTCGAACGGGCCGATGGTGTCGATCAGCCGGCCCAGCTCGGCATCCGAGGCGCGCAGATGGCTCAGCGCGCGGGGGGCATCGATCTCCAGGGCCAATGGGCGCCCTCCACCGTCAGGGGTGCGGGAATCGGCTCGGCCGATTGTCCGCGATCGCCCCCCGGATCAGGCCGGCTGGGCCGCCCCGCTCGCCTGGGTCGGACCGGGGCTGGGCCCCGCCTTGGGCCCGGCCACGGTGGTCACCCGAGGGGCGCGGTTGTCGCGCATCGCCAGCTTCCCCTTGGTGATCACCGCCGTGCGAGGAGCCCGGCGCGCCACCTTGGTGTCGTGGGTGACCAGCACCAGGGTCATTCCCCGCTCCTTCCAGAGCTTCTCCATCAGGCCGATGATCTCCAGGCTGGTGACCTCGTCGAGGTTCCCGGTCGGCTCGTCGGCCAGGATCACCTTCGGCTCCTTGACCAGGGCCCGGGCGATCGCCACCCGCTGCTGCTCGCCACCCGACATCTCGGGGGGGAAGTGGTTGGCCCGTTCGGCGAGCCCGACCTCGGCGAGCGCCGCCAGCGAGCGGGCGCGGCGCTCGGCGGTCGGGACCTTGAGCGGCACCAGGGCCGCCTCCACGTTCTCCTCGGCGGTGAGCGTGGGGAGCAGGTTGTAGTTCTGGAAGATGAAGCCGAAATTCTGGGCGCGCACGTCGACCAGCTGGGACTCGGGCATGGCCCCCAGGTCCTTGCCGTCGAAGATGATCTTGCCGGAGGTCGGCTTGTCCAGGGCTCCGAGCATCTGGAGGAAGGTGGTCTTGCCGTGCCCGGTGAGCCCCTGGACGGTGATGAACTCGCCGTCGGGGATCACGAGGTCGACCCCGCTCAGGGCGGCGACCTTGGCCCTGGCCTTGGGGTAGACGCGGGACAGCTTCTTGAGCTCGTACATGACCTCTCCGTTACTCGACGCGGCGCAGCGCTTCGGCGGGCTGAAGGCGGGCGGCGCGCCAGCCGCCCAGGACCCCGGCGACGACCCCGCCGACGATGGCCAGCCCGACCGCGACCAGGAGGACCTCCAGGCTGAGCGGCGCGGTCAGGTGCACCGGCACGGTGTGGGTGCGGTTGGTGAAGGTGCGGGCAAACCCGGGGTTGGCGCTGGCGAACGCGCCGGGGGTACGGCCCCCGAAGAACCCGCCGCCTCCGCCGAACCCTCCGCCGCCGAAGCCCCCGGTGGGGGTGGACGCCCCGCCCAGCCCGGTCGCCCCGACCACGGCGTTCAGGGGAGGCACCAGGTGGGTGACCAGGAAGGCCCCCAGCACCCCGAGGCCGATCCCGAGCGCCCCGCCGATGACGCCCTGCACGGCCGCCTCGCCCATCACCTGGCCGACGATGCGCCGGCTGCGCCAGCCGATCGCCTTGAGGGTCCCGAACTCGCGCACCCGCCGGGTGACCGAGGCGACGGTCAGCAGCACCGCCAGCACGAAGGCCGCCAGCAGCACCAGCACGGAGAGCCAGGTGCCCAGGGTGTTGGCCAGGGTGGAGGCCGTGCTGAGCGAGCCGGAGACGTTGCTGGCGAGGTCGGAGGCGGTGGTCACCGTCGCCGACGGGATCAGCTTCTCGATCTCGGACTGGACCGTGGAGATCGCGGCCGAATCGGTGGCGGTGACATAGATGGTGTTGACGTCGCCGGTGTCAGTGGAGAGCGACTGGGCCTCGCTGAGCGGGATGTACACGTCGGCCCCATCGGTCTCGGTGACCGTGACCAGCCCGACCACCGTGAATCCGGTGCCCGCGATGGTGACGGTGGAACCTGCCTTCAGCGAGTTCTGGGACGCGTAGCTGCTGCTGACCAGGGCGATCTCCCCACCGTCGGTTCCCTGCTGGGCCTCGTCGAACCACTGCTGGACGGCGGCCGCGCCGGAGGTGATGTTGCCGCCACTCAGCAGGCCCACCCCGGGATACGCGGGATCGATGCCGTCCACCGAGATGCTGGTGATGCCGAAGGCCCCCGGGGTCGCCGAGGCCGTCGGGCTCGCCGTCGCGGACGGGGTCGCCGTTGCGGATGGAGTGGGGGTGGGCGTCGCGGTTGCCGCCGGGCTGCTCGACGACCCTCCGCCGAAGAAGTTGCCGAAGCTGCCGCTCACGTGGATGGAGTTGAGCACCAGGGCACCGGTGGCCCCCTCGACCCCCTTGAGCGCCGAGATGGCGGTGATCTGCGTGGCGGACATCACCTCGAGCCCCGGGCTCGAGCTGAGGCGGTCCTGGCTGAACGCCTGGCCGGCCTGGGCCCGGCTGGCCGGGTTGGCGTTGAAGCTGAACGAGCCGCCGCTGCCCGCGGTGGGGACCTTGGTCACGGTGAGGTCGGTGCCGACCCCGTAGAGGGAGGAGAGCACCTGCCCCTGGGCGGCGTTGACCCCCGAGGCGGCGGCGGTGACGGTGATGACCAGGCCCACCGCCAGGGCCAGCCCGATGGCCACCACGGCGGCGGAGCGCGCCCGTCTGCGGAGCTCTCGCCCCAGATACCGGAAGTACACGTGAGCTCCTGTGATGCGATCTTCGCGCTGACCGAAACGGCGGTGGTCCCCCCAACCGCGCCGAAGTATAGGTGACGCGTCTGAGACGCCCCTGGGAATGATCTGGGGAAGCGCTCGGAGGGGTCACGAAGGTGCGCCAGGGGGTGGCGGGACGGCGTCCGAGGTGGGAGGATGGGTCCCGGCACGCCGCGGAGCCGGTTGCCCGCCTCTCCAGACCCAGGCCGAAGCCCCGCGGTCATCACAGGAGGTGAGCATCGTGGCTCAGACAGCACTAGTGACGGCGGAGACGGTCGACGACCCTTGGCGTAACGCCCAGCGCCAGTTCGACGCTGCGGCGGAGCTCCTGGGACTGGACCCCGGCACGCGGGCCTTCCTCCGCGAGGCCCAGCGCCAGCTCATCGTCAACTTCCCGGTGAAGATGGACGACGGGACGGTGCGGATGTTCGAGGGCTACCGCGTCCAGCACAACCTGGCCCGGGGACCGGCCAAGGGGGGGATCAGATACCACCCGGGGGTCACCCTCAGCGAGGTCAAGGCGCTGGCGATGTGGATGACCTGGAAGTGCGCCGCGGCCGGGATCCCCTTCGGCGGGGCCAAGGGCGGCGTGGTCGTCGACCCCAAGCGGCTCAGCCTGGGCGAACTGGAGAGGCTCACCCGCCGGTACGCCGCCGAGATCTCGGTGCTGATCGGACCGGAGCGGGACATCCCGGCCCCTGACGTCAACACCACCCCCCAGGTGATGGCCTGGATCATGGACACCATGTCGATGAGCGCCGGGTACTCGATCCCGGCGGCGGTCACCGGCAAACCGCTCTCCGTGGGCGGCAGCGAGGGCCGCAACGAGGCCACCGGCCGGGGCGTCGCCGTGGTCGCCCTCCGGGCCTGCGCGCACCTGGGACTCGAGCCGCGCCAGGCGACGGTCGCCGTCGAGGGGTTCGGCAACGCCGGAAGCATCGCCGCCCGGCTGATGGCCGCCGACGGCTTCGCGCTCCGGGCCGCGTCCGACACCGGTGGGGCCATCTGGAGCGACCGGCCGATCCCCGTCCTCGACCTGGTCGAGCACAAGAAGCGGACCGGGTCGGTGGCGGGCTTCCCGGGGACCCGGGCGATCAGCGACGCAGAGCTGCTGGTCTCCCCGGTGGACGTCCTGGTCCCGGCCGCGCTGGAGAACCAGATCACCGGCGCCAACGCCGGGCAGATCCAGGCCAAGCTGATCCTGGAAGCGGCCAACGGCCCGGTCACGCCGGACGCCGACGAGATCCTGGCCCGCCGGGGCGTGACCGTGGTCCCGGACATCATCGCCAACGCCGGCGGGGTCACCGTCTCCTACTTCGAATGGGTGCAGGACCTGCAGTCCTTCTTCTGGGAGGAGGGGGAGATCAACAAGCGGCTCGAGCACATCATGACCGCCTCGTACGAGACCGCCTTCGAGGCGGCGGAGCACCTCCGGGTTCCGCTCCGGCTCGGCGCCTATACGGTCGCGGTGCAGCGGGTCGCCGAGGCCACCGCCGCCCGCGGCATCTACCCGTAGGCCGACCCATCCGCGGGGTCCGGCCGGCGCCCGGCGCGCCGGCCGGACCCGCGTGGCTCACCCCCTCCGGCCGTCCGGCCGGTCGGGGTGGGCTGCGCGGAGCGCCCCACGCCCCTCGGGGAACGGCCGGTTGCCCGTTGGCTGCGCGAGAGCCCCCGCGCCGCCAGGGCGGCCCTAGGCTGCGGGCGTCCCCTCGACGGTGACCGTCGCCCCG
>Ga0187867_10000338_pt1 | contig 42052 bp, 36 predicted proteins | sample June2016WEW_13_1_FD_132976 | JGI IMG/M metagenome (GOLD analysis project Ga0187867, IMG submission 132976) | Peatland microbial communities from SPRUCE experiment site at the Marcell Experimental Forest, Minnesota, USA - June2016WEW_13_10 | ecosystem: Environmental > Terrestrial > Soil >... | reverse complement strand
TCATGGAGAGGACGGTGACCTGGTACTGGGCGCAACCTCTCGCGCCTCGACGCAGCGCCAGGAGCTGACCGTCCAGGGCGCGCGTGGTTTAAGCGAGCCGCTGGCAGAGATGGCGATCCCGGCGAAGTATCGGTGGGTGCCGGACACGGTACCGCAGGGCTCACCATACAACGTCGCACAGCTTTATGCGCGTCTGGGTGAGGGCATTCGAAACGGGAAGCCTGTCACGCCGGGATTTGCTGCGGCGGTTACCCGGCATCGCTTGCTGGATATGATCGTGCGGGCAGCGGAAACCGGGCAGCGGCAAATCGCCTGATGTGGCGGATCGCCTACCCCAAATCCTCGTGCCAGGTCCGGCCGTCCCGCTCGATCAATGCGATCGCCGCAGTCGGGCCCCAACTTCCGGCGGGGTAGGGGCGCGGGTGATCCGGCCGGCCCGCCCAGGCATCGAGGATCGGTTCAACCCAGATCCAGGCAGCCTCGACTTCGTCGCGGCGCATGAACAGGGTGGCATCGCCTCGCACGGTGTCCATCAGGAGGCGCTCATACGCGTCAGGGAAGCGCATGTGGAAGGTCTTCTCGAAACGGATATCCAGACCGGTTGGTGACAGGCGCAGTCCGCCGGGGCCCGGATCTTTTGTCATCATCTCCAGCCGCATGCCTTCTTCCGGCTGCAGCCGGATGATCAGGCGGTTTGGCTCCCACTCCGCTGCCTGGGCCGGGAAGATCGAGAACGGTTGGGCGCGGAACTGGATCACGATCTCGGACACTTTTTGTGGCAGCCGCTTGCCGGTGCGCAAATAGAACGGAACATTGGCCCAGCGCCAGGTCCGCACTTCGGCTTTCAGGGCCACGAAGGTTTCCGTCCCGCTGGGCTCGTTGTCGCCTAAGTCGGTCAGGTAGTCACCAACCGGTTTCCCCTCGATCGCGCCATGCGTATACTGGCCGCGCACTGTCAGCGTCCCGACCTCGTGTGGCTCCATCGGCCGCAACGCCCGCAGAACCTTGAGTTTCTCGTCGCGTACGCGGTCGGCCTGGAGTGACACCGGCGGCTCCATTGCGATCAGGCAAAGCAATTGCAGCAGGTGATTCTGCACCATATCGCGCATTGCGCCGGCGCGGTCGAAGTAGCCGGCGCGGCCTTCCAGCCCGACCGTCTCGGCGACGGTGATCTGCACGTGGTCAATGACATCGGTTGACCACAACCGCTCGAAAATTGTGTTGGCGAAGCGCAGTGCCAGCAGGTTCTGCACGGTCTCCTTGCCCAGGAAGTGGTCGATGCGGAAGGTCTGCGCCTCCGTGAAGACTTCGCCGACGTGACCCATGATTGTGCGGGCAGACTCCAGGTCATGACCGATGGGCTTTTCCAGGACAACACGCGATTTCTCGGTCACCAATCCTTTGGCACCCAGGTTATTGCAGATCGGACCGTAGAGATCCGGAGCCGTCGCCAAATAAAACACCCGCACCCGTTTGGGGTCGAGCAGGGCTTTCAACGCGCTCCAGTCCGCCTTGGCGGAGGTCGCATCAATCCGCACATAATGCAGGCGGTCGAGGAACTGGCGCATGACCTCCGGGTCGAGGTCTTTCTTGTCGACATGATCCTTCAGGGACGCGACTGCGCGATCACGGAATGAGTTCTCATCCAGATCGGATCGAGCGGCACCGATGATGCGGGAATCCTGCGGCACCTGACCGTCCCGGCACCGATAATAAAGGGCCGGTAGCAGTTTCCGCAGTGTCAGATCGCCGGTCGCCCCGAAGACCACGCAGTCGAAAGTGTCAACCGGAATGATTTTTGCCATGTGTCCGCCGTGAGCCCTATGGATTGCCCGGCCTTCCGTAGCTGACGGCCGGCCCATGTTGCGCCGTTGCCTGGCGAGCAGTGTCGTCAGGAAACCTGATCTGCATCTGCATGGCCTTGGATCGCTGACGAAGCTTACGACCAGCCGGACACTGCCGTCCATGTGGGGCGTTTGGCCGCTGGCGGGTAGGGTCTGGCCGACGCCGGGCGAAATTCGTCCCGAATTTTGACGAAGCTGCTATCTCAATGAACCTGTCAGGCGGCGCGCCATAGCAGGCTCAGGTAGAACAGCCGGCGCCTCGCGATGCCCCGCGTCAGGTTTGGCTACGCACTGAGGAGATCGGCGTCAGCCGAGACGCCGAGCTCCTCCTCCCGAATTGCCGCGATCAGCCGAACCAACTGATCGTGAAAAACAAATATCCGGTTTGGAGGCACCCGTGCGACCGCGACGACGATGGCGCCGGACTGTGCATAGTTGCTCGCGCGGTCAATGGCGCGCCGCAGACAGCCGCCGACGCCAAAAACCCGATCACCATGGCCGTGGACAACCCAGGTCCCGGGCTCGTCAAGCATCATTTTCAGTTGTTCATCGGTGCGGTGAATTGGCGTTCTCTTTTCCATCGGAGTTTTCCCAACTCGGAAACTCGGAAGTGCACCGCCACCGTTTGCAGCGTCGTTTCTATTTTGCCCTGTAGTCGATAAAAAACATCACCTTGTCACCCGCTCTGTGCCGGTCACGGTGTTTGTTTGCCCAGGCCATGCTATTGCGATGTATTTTCTTATTTTCTCCACATTCGGCACTCAGGGCAGGTCGGGCGTTTGAGGCAGCGCAAAACCCGGAAATTATCCAGGGCGGGTGACCTCGGTCACCGGCAAGGTCCAATCAAACCTGGATTTCTCAGCCGCCTGCCAGACGCCACGGTTCACCCTTCCGCCGCGACGGCGACACTTACGCTGCCTCTCGCAGCCCGCACCATCGCCGCGCCTTTTTCGGCAATCATGATGGTCGGCGCGTTTGTGTTGGTCGAGGTCACGGCCGGCATCACAGAAGCATCGATCACGCGCAGCCGGTCCAGCCCATGCACGCGCAACTGGTCGTCGACCACCGACATCGCGTCGGGACCCATCCGGCATGAACAACTGGCGTGGAATACGGTCGTCCCGGTTTGCCTGGCATAGGCGATCAACTCGTCGTCGGTCTGCACGCCCGGCCCAGGCAGAGTCTCTGCGACCACGTAGCGGGCCAAAGCCGGCGCCTTGAACCACTCGCGGACGATCCGCATGCCGCCAATCACCGCGCGCCGGTCGCGTTCGTCCTCCATATAGCGAGGGTTGATCGACGGCTGGTCCTCGGGGCGGGGTGAGCGAGCCTCGACGTGACCGCGGCTCAATGGCCGCATCTGCCAGATGCCTGAGGTCATGCCCGGCTTGTCGTCAAGCCGGCGCGTCGGGCCGGGTGCATAGCTGGCAGAGGCGAACAGCGCCTGAATGTCCGGCGTCTCCGATTCCGGCAGGACCTTCACTGACGCGGCGACCAACGACGCGGCATAGGTCAGCAACCCGCGGCCCGTCAGCACATAACGTAGTACCTCGCCGGCCAGACCCAGGCCACGCGACCGCTCGTTCATCGAGGCGATGCCCTGGACGTCGCACGAAACGCGAACCAGGAAATGGTCCTGGAAGTTCTTGCCGACACCGCGCAACGCGTGGTGCACCTTGATGCCGACGCGGTCGAAGTGGTCGGGATCGCCCACGCCCGAAAGCTGCAGAATGTGCGGCGACCCAACGGCTCCGGCCGACAGGATGACCTCGCCCGCTGCGTTGGCTTGTTCCATGGTGCCGCCGTGGGAGAATTCGACGCCGGTCGCACGTTTGCCGTCGAACACCACGCGCTGCACCAAAGCGCCGGTGACAACCTGCAGGTTGGGCCGTTTCATCACTGGGCGGAGATAGGATCGGGCCGTGCTCGCGCGGAACCGGCCGCCGCGGGTTTGCTGCACCCAGCCGATATGGTCGCCAAGCCCGGGCGGCAGGTCGTTCACATCGGGGCGGTATGCCCATCCCATCTGCTGTCCGGCTTCGACCGCGGCCTGGCACAGCGGCGGCTGGTCTCGGGTCGGAGAGGTGAACAACGGACCGCCCTTGGAGTGGACCGAATCAGCGTCACCCTCCCAGTTCTCGGCCTTGCGGAAGAATGGCAGCACGTCATCCCACGACCAGCCACGATTGCCGAGTTGCGCCCAATGGTCGAAATCCTCGGGTTGGCCGCGGATATAGATCATGCCGTTGATGGAACTTGACCCACCCAAAACACGGCCGCGCGGGTAGGGGATTTCGCGTCCGTTGAGGCCGGACTCCGCGTCCGCCTTGTAGCCCCAGGTGAGCGTCGGGTGGTCAAGCAGCTTCATGTAACCGGCGGGAATGTGGATCATCGGGTGCCAGTCACGGCCACCGGCCTCAATCAGTATGACGCGCGTATTGGTGTCCTCGGTCAGCCGGTTGGCCAGGACGCAGCCGGCTGAACCCGCACCGACAATCACGTAATCGGCCTCCATTGGCGTTTTCCCCAAACTGATTGTTAAAGGCACTGGCCGTTCGTTGACCGCACCGGTGTTGGCATCTAACGGCGGCGGTGCGACGGTGCCAAGCTACCTCCGGCCCGCATGGCCGGTGGCGATAAAGAATACGCCTGTGTTGGCTGGTTGGCCCAGGCGAAAGGTGAGGAAAACCCAATGACTTTGCCCGGCATGGCAGGAAGCGAACGTTTTGACGTAGCGTATCTTGTGCTCAGCGGCACGACGACCGCGGCCCGCTGTCCCGAGTTGTTGCGTGACCTGGTCGGGCTTGGCTTCTCGACCGTCATTGCGATTCCGACCCCTAATGCCGCCCGTGTGGTTGCGTCACGCGAGCTTGCGGATATCGCAGGTGTGCGGGTTGTCGAGTCATACTTCGATGCGGCCATCCGTCCGCGACCGCCGCGCGGCGTGGTGTTGTTTGCGCCATGCAGCTTCAACTCGCTCAACAAGCTCGCGCACGGTATCGCTGACAGTCTTGCGTTGTCGGTGGTCGCAGAGGCGATCGGACGGGCCACGCCGGTAGTCGTGGCTCCATCGCTCAATCAACCGTTGCTGGACCACCCCATGGCGCAGGCGTCGTTGAAGACGTTGCCGATATGGAATGTGATAATCGTACCACCGGTCGATGAGGGCGAAGGGCCACGGCTCGCGCCTTCAGAGCGGCTGCTCGATGCGGTTCGGCCGTTCGTTCGCTAAAGATAACAATACCGGCACCCAGAATCGTCGGAACGTAACTCATCCCTTCTGTCATCGTGAGCGCAGCGACGCGATCTCGTTAAAAATGCACACCAACGACGGGATTGCGTCGCTGCGCCTGCAATGATCGGGGCGTCGCGCGACTCACGTTCCAATGATAGTTGGTAGTGGCACGTGGCGATTTCGCGCCCGGCGCTGTTACGCCGCTCGGTTCGACGCAGCGCGGCTGCGGGCGGCAGCCAGCGCCTCGAACCTTGGCGAGATCATGATGCGTGTCCGTTCCCAGGTCGATCGCACGTCGTTCAGAGCGGTATCGACGTGCACCTGGCCCTCGAGCCTCGCTGCGTCTTCCAGCATAAGCAACCCATCCGCCAGATTGATCGCACCGAGCGTTCCGGCGATCCCGGACAGGCTGTGTGCCAGGCGTCCAAGCTCGTCCCATTCATTGCCGTTCATCAATCGTGCCATTGCCGACAGATGGACAGTCGTATCGGCAAGAAAAGCCGTCACACAAATGCGGGCGCGTTTGACACCGACTTCGGCCAGGAGAATTTCCAGGTACTCATCGTCGATTTCGAGCCCACCCTCAATTTTCCGACCCATATCGCCATCGGCTTCGCCAACGGTGGCGACATGTGCGGCGGCAATGACCTCGCGCAGCCGCAACGGGAGACACGAAAAGTCGACTGGCTTATGCAGCACCAGGTCCATGCCGGCATCGAGGCATCGCTTGCGTACGACCGAGCCAGTATGGGCGGTCAGTCCGATGATCGGGATCCGGTAGCGCCGCTCGCTGGTACGAATGCGCCGTGTCGCTTCGATGCCGTCGATTTCCGGCATTTGCACGTCCATCAGGATCGCGTCGAAGCCACCGCGGCGCACCGCCTCGACGGCTTCTTTGCCGTCACTGGCAGCAAACGTGGAAAACCCGGTTCGATTGAGCTGATCGACCAGCAGCGCCTGATTGATGCGGTTGTCCTCCACGACGAGCACGCGGGCCTTGGGTGCCGCAGGAGCGCGTGGATTGATTTCTTGCAACGGCGACCGGGCGCCAAAGAAGTCCGCAACGACGTGATCCAAATCGCGCGCCTCGACCGGATGCGGCACGGTGGCGTCCGCTCGCCCTTCCATCAAGGTGGCGACGGCGCCATTGGCAACCAGCACGGTCCGCAGGTGCTCGAGCGGCCGACTCGCCTTCAGGCGCGCCAACAATGCGTCCGCCGACAACCCGACCAGAGCCGCGTCGAGCACCATCAGGTCCAAGGTCCCGTGTTGATACGCCATCCGCTCTGCCAGACCGATGGCCATGAAGCCGTCGCCTGCGGTCTCGACATCGAACCCGATATTTTCCAGATGCGAGGCAACCCGGCGGCGGACGCCCTCCGACAGGCCAACCACGACGGCGGTGCGGCCAGCCAGCGGACCACCAAGTGCCCCCTGCGTCTGGGCGGGCTCAATCGGTATCTCGAAGGTGAAGACGCTGCCGACACCTTCCATACTGTCCAAGGTCAGTCTGCCGCCGAGCAACGCAGCGATTTCGCGACAAAGCGCGAGGCCCAGACCGAGACCCTCCTGGCCGCGGGAAACCTCGTCACGGCCGCGCCGGAATTGTTCGAAAATGACTTCGCGTTCATCCTCGGCAATGCCCAAACCGGTGTCGGAAACCCGTAGCCGAAGCATCTGATGTCCGGCTTTGTCGCGCTCCGTCAGTGCTCGGATCTCGACCGAGCCTGCCACAGTGTATTTGATCGCGTTGCCGCAGAGGTTGAACAGCACCTGGCGGAGCCGGGTCGAATCAGTGTTCCAACAGCCAAGTACGCTCTCTTCTACTGCAATCAGCAGGTCGAGTCCCTTATCCTCCGCTTGCGGTCGCAGCACGTCGCCCACCTCCTCGACGAGGCTGGCAACATCGATCGCCTCTCGATGGATTTCGGCGCCGTCGACGCGCGCCGCAGCGATCTCCAGCATGCCGTTCAACATGGCGAGTAAGGCTTCGCAGCTAGCCCGGATTCGCCGTAGCCATTTACGCTGCGTTTCATCGAGGTCGCCGTCCAACAAAAGTGCGCAAATGCCCAGGATGGCGTTCATTGGGGTGCGCACGTCATGGCCGATCGCGGCGAGCACGCGATCCCGCTCGCCCGCCATCGCGCTGAGCTTCCCGCGCAGCTCGACCATCTCCTGCGTGGCAACTTCGCCCGGTAGGAGCGGAGCCGACACCGGGGCGGCAACGAAGATCCCGGGCCACCGCGGTTCTACGGCCTCCGAAACGATTAGCAGACTTGTGAGGCCGCCGAACGTAATGAGCAGAGCGAGCACGATTCTGGCATGCTGCTCGATCTCGCCGGCGCGCAGCGCTAGCTCGGTCTCCGGGCTGACTGTCCCGGTCCAGGTCAGGTTCCCGGCCTGAGCGGTCGAGACCGCTGGTGCTGGCATGAGCCATCGCGTCGGGAGCAGGGCGTAGTACAGACGAACCAGTGGCTCGTTCGTAATCGCGGCCGTTGTCTTGCCGGTGACCTGCAGCAACTCACATCCGTCTGGGTCACGCAGCCGGTAGTCGAGGGCGGTAGACGCAGGCGCAACCAAAGTGCGCAATGCTGCGGCGGACAGGTCGCTGGCCACCTGGCCGGCGGAACCGTCAGGAACGGCGTCGATGCCGCGCGTCAGCATCCAGCCCGACACCTCCGGATCGGTGATGCCACAACCGGTGACGACCGCCTGGCGTGCCGGTGGCGGCGCGCCGGTCCGGAACCACCAAACGGGCACGTTGTTCGCGGTCGTCCCCACGGAGGATGATGCGACTTGCAAGCCCCGATTATTCACGACTGACAAGCCGGTGGCCGGGGCAACGAGCGGCTCCACGCGCAGCAAACGCCCGGTAAGCGAAACTGTGTCCCCTTGTAGATCCTGCGCTCGCAGTGAAGCGGTCGCTCGCTCAAAGCGCGAGAACATGTCCAGCAGCGCACCCTGAATACTGGTCGAGCCTGCCTCGGCCAGCAACGCCGCCTGGGCATGGGCTTCCGTGGCTTCCCACGCCAGCCAGAGGGCGGGAAGCGAAAAAACCAACACTATTACACCAGCGAGACCGAGGCGGCGAAGAACCGTTCCGATCAACGAACGTGCGGCGTCGCGGCTCATAATGGGCCTCCGGTCGCGTCATGGCCCGGTTTTCCGGCCGTTTCGGGAACACTATTGAAGGCACAAATTCGTTAATCAAACGTCAACGGAAGCGTGGATACCGTCATGCGGGCAAAATAGGACCGTTACGGAAACAGCTGCCGGCGCACACACTCAAACCAATCACGTCCGGGCACGCCACTGTTAGGCACCTGGAGCACAGGCAAGCCCTCGTTGGGTCGGCCGACCCGCACGACGCCGCCTTCCAACAAGACCAGGATCTGGCCGGCCTGGTCCTCGGTCATCGGCTGATATGCGATCACCCGATGCGAGGCGGCTTTGCGGCCAGTCACCGTCCAGGTTCCGGCGGTTCCGGCAAACTCAATTGTTACGGATCGGCTGGCCGGCGTCGGCGTGCCGCGGCCCATCCGAGCGTTCAGCGTCAGCCTGCTGCTTGACGCGGATACATCCAAAGCAAGGGCACTACTGGAAGCCGATGCAGTGCAAAGGTCGCCGCTGTGAAAATTCCAGCCAGCGGCAACCGGCCGGCGAACCGGGGGCGGAGGCGCCGGCGGGGGAGGTGGAACGACGGCGACTGGCGCAGGCGGCTTTTCGCAAGCGGCGAGTGACATCACCATCACAGCCGGCAGAACCAGTTTGAACAGCGCAACCCTCATTCAACAGACTTCCAAATGGCGTAGGTTCCGTCCGGCCAATCAACTATCTCGCACCGCATGGAACCTGCTGGTCTGCGATCCGCTTCCAGAGTGCGACGGCGGCCAGTCATGCCGCCTATTGCATTGATTTCCGGTTAAGATGCTTCGCGTCCTCCGCCATTTAACGTCCGCGGAGTTGGATCGTCTCGCCTACGATAAGGGCAATGCCGAGGCCGTGCCATTGCGACGACCGATTAAGGCGGGTTCCCGTCGTTCGGTTACAGTGCGGCGATCCGCACCGATGTATCTACTCCCGGCCGGGTTGGTCTGCGGTGCCGGTTAGTTGGCTTCTGCGGGCGGCCTCTTTGAATATCCGGCCACGTCGGCGTATCCATGTGAAAATCTTTTCGGCGAATTCACCAGAAGGCACCACACAGTGATGAACCTGACATCCGGACTGATCGGCGCGGAAACGACCGGCCCTGTAGCCTGGCTGATCTGGGACAATCCCAGCAAACTGAACGCCCTCTCGCCTGGCATGTCCGAGGACGCGCTGAGCGCGATCGAGGCCTTCGCGGCCGACCCCGCCATCAAAGTCGTGGTCATGCGCGGCGCCGGTAAGAAAGCCTTCATCTCCGGCGGCGATATCAAGAGTTTCGACAAGACCCGCGCCAATGCCGAAGCCGCGCGGCTGGCGCGCGAGGCGCCGGGCAAATTGCGCCATGTGATGCTTAACCTGGAAAAACCGCTGATCGCAATGATCTACGGCTATTGCCTTGGCGGTGGTTTGGGCATGGCGCTGAATGCCGATCTGCGGTTCGCGTCCTCGGACGCGCAGTTCAGCGTGCCGGCTGCCCTGCGCGGCATTGCATACGCGCCGGAGGGCCTGAAATCGTTGGTCGATCTGGTCGGGCCAAGCGTCGCCAAGGACATCATGTTCTCCGGCCGGCGGCTGAAAGCCGACGAGGCGTTGCGGATTGGCCTGATCAATCGCGTCGTCGACGCCGAAGAACTGGAGAAGGAGACGATCGCCTACGCCGAAACCCTCGCCGCAAACGCACCGCTGTCCATCCGCGCATCGAAGTACTTCATCAATCAGTTAGGCCTGGAACGCGCGCAACGCGACGAGGCGCGCATGGACGCCATGCAACGAGAGGCAGAGAACAGCGAGGATTTTAAGGAAGCGACGCGGTCATTTGTTGAGAAGCGCAAGCCGGTGTTTCATGGCCGGTAAGGCCGTCCGCATATCCCGGCATCCTGATTGACCCGATGCCGCTACTCATCCGCGGTCGAGGCGTCTGGAACGACCTACGCCCGCGCCACGGCTGAGTGATGCCAATCGAACGGCTCGCTGCGATTGCGATGCAACCGAACCGGGGGTGCCGCACTTAACTCCTCGAAAAGACGGGAGCTGCGGTCGCATGCGCCGACGCGAGCTATTGCCACTATTGGCCACGCTTGGTCTCGCGCCGGCGGCTGCGGTTGCTGCCAATGACCGGACCCCGGGCGGTGCGTTCGATGCTGCCACCGTGCGCAATCTCGCGCGCGGGCTGGCACTGAAACCGTATCAGCCGCCGGACAGCAAACTGCCGGACGTGCTCGCCAATCTCAAATACTCCGATTACCAGACGCTGCGCTTCGACAAGAGCAAAGCGCTCTGGCGCGGTGATGGCGGCAGGTTCACCGCGGAATTCTTCCACCGCGGCTTCCTGTTCAAGGATCGCGTCGAGATGTTCGAAGTGGTTAACGGCGAGGCGCGGCCAATCCGCTACAGTACGGACATGTTCGACCTGAGCAAGCTGCAGCCGAAGCCGGAAGGCGATATCGGTTTCGCGGGATTTCGTGTGCACTATCCGCTCAATCGGCCCGATGTGGACGACGAGGTCTGCGCGTTTCTCGGCGCCAGCTATTTCCGGGCGGTTGCCCGAGGTCAGGGCTATGGGCTTTCGGCCCGCGGCCTCGCCATCAAGACCGGCGATCCGACCGGCGAGGAATTCCCGTTGTTCAAATCGTTTTGGCTGGAACGGCCTGCCAAAGGCAGCGACGTGATGGTGATCCATGCGTTGCTGGACAGCCAGAGCGCCGCTGCCGCGTTTCGCTTCACGCTGCGGCCTGGTGCGGAAACCGACATGGACACGGAAATGGCGCTTTATCCGCGGGTTGACCTCGCCCAGGCGGGACTTGCGCCAATGACCAGCATGTTTCTGTTCGATGCGAACAACCGTGCCGGCTTTGACGACTATCGCGGCGCCGTGCACGATTCGCATGGCCTTGCCATGATGAGCGGTAAGGGCGAGCGCATCTGGCGCGCCCTCAACAATCCGAAAACGCTGCAGATCAGCGCGTTCGAAGACGCCGGCCCACGCGGCTTCAGCCTCGTTCAACGTGAGCGCAACTTCCTCGACTACCAGGACCTCGAAGCGGTCTACGAGAAACGGCCCAGTCTGTGGGTGGAGCCCCTGGGCGACTGGGGCGAGGGCGCCGTCCTGCTGGTCGAGATTCCCAGTGATCGCGAGGTCAACGACAACATCGTCGGCTTCTGGCGGCCTAAAGATAAGTTTGCCGCCAAGAGCGAACATATCCTGGCCTATCGCCTGCACTGGTGCTGGGAGCCGGCCGAGGATCCGGCGCTGGCGCAGGTGGCCCAAACTCGTTGCGGCCTCTCATTCGATATGAAGAACCGGCAGTTTATTGTTGATTTTGCAGGAGGTTCTCTGAAGGGGCGGCCGAATGCCGAACCGCCCGAGATCGACGTCAGCGCGGATAAGGGACATGTGAACGATGCCACCTTGCAGCCGATGCCGGGTGGCCAGGCATGGCGGCTATCCTTCCAGCTCGCAACCGGCGACGAGAAGCTGATTGAGCTGCATGCCAGATTGCTCGACTCCGGTCGTCCGATCACCGAGACCTGGGCGTACCGATGGACGTCCTGACCGGCGCGGCCCGGGCATGCGCCGTTCCACCCGACGCACCGATCGCGATGGCCACGCAGTCGTTGCACGTGGCCCCGGACCGTCCACCACGTCCGCCGTCATCACCCAGAGGAATGGGTCTCCGCCGGCTGCTGGTGATCGGCGGCGCGGTCGCCCTGACCGGCCTCGCAATATGGCAGATGAAACTGGTGCTGGCGGCGAATGGACTGACACCGCTCGCTGTTATCATGCTCGGGCTGTTCGCGATCCTGTTTGCCTGGATCGCTCTGTCGGTTGTCAGCGCCGTCGCCGGCTTCCTCGCGTTGATGTCCGGAGGTGGTCAGCGGCTCGGCGTCGGTTCCGCGGAGTTGCAACCCCCTGCCACGGTCACCGCGTTGCTGATGCCATGCTATAACGAAAGCCCTGCCCGTGTGACGTCCGGCCTGCAGGCGATCTGGGAATCGCTGCACGATGCCGGTCTGACCGAGGCATTCGACATCTTTATCCTGAGTGACACCACGGATCCTGAGGTGTGGATCGACGAGGAGGTAGCATTCCTGGCGCTGCGCCGGCGCACCGGATCGGATCGTATCTTCTATCGCCGGCGTAAGGACAACGTTGCCCGCAAGTCTGGCAACATCGCCGATTGGGTGACCCGTTGGGGCGGCGCTTATCCGCAGTTCCTGATCCTTGATGCCGACAGCGTCATGCAGGCGGCGACCTTGGCAAGGCTGGTGGCTGCAATGGAACGTCATCCGGACGTCGGGATCATCCAAACACTGCCAATCATCACCGGTGGCGTTACTCTGTTTGCCAGATCACAGCAGTTCGCCGGCCGGGTCTACGGCCCTCTGATTGCTCAGGGCATTGCCTGGTGGCATGGCGCGGAGGGCAATTACTGGGGCCACAACGCCCTGATCCGCACTTGCGCTTTCGCCGAGCACGCCGGATTGCCGGAACTGCCCGGACCCAAACCATTTGGCGGCCATATCCTGAGCCATGATTTCGTCGAAGCCGCGCTGATCCGGCGGGCCGGTTGGGCCGTCCATATGGTCCCGGGCCTGGTTGGCAGCTATGAGGCAAGCCCGCCCGACCTGACTGAGTTGGCGGTACGTGACCGGCGCTGGTGCCAGGGCAATTTGCAACATCTCGCAGTGTTGCCGGCACGCGGACTGCACTGGGTTAGCCGGCTCCACTTGCTGACCGGCATTGGGTCGTACATCACCGCGCCGTTATGGTTGCTGTTCCTGTTCGCCGGCATCCTTATCGCGCTGTGGGATCGCCTCGTTCCACCAGATTATTTCCCGGCCGGAAAGTCGCTGTTCCCGGTCTGGCCCGTGGTCGACCCCGTCCGAGCCATGTGGATGTTCGTCGGCACGATGGGACTGCTGTTGATACCGAAGGTTCTGGGTTGCCTCGCCGTGCTGATGAACCGGGCCGAGCGGCGAGGCTGCGGGGGCGGGCTTCGCCTGCTGATCAGCATGCTGCTCGAGACCGTGATCGCCGGCCTGATCGCGCCGCTGATGATGCTGACCCAGTCGATAGATGTCGTCTCGATCCTGTGTGGCAGAGACTCGGGTTGGAAGCCGCAGCGGCGGGACGGCGGCGTGCCGCTGTTCAGAGACACCGTGCGCCGTTATCGACGCCACACGGTATTGGGCCTGGCGATGGGGATTACCGTCTGGCTTGTGTCGCCGTCTCTGGCGCTGTGGATGTCGCCGGTGACGGTCGGCCTCGCTTTGGCGATCCCGTTGGTCGCGCTGACCAGCCGTCGCGATGTGATACCCGCTGCTCTGGGCTTGCTGCGTATCCCTGAGGAGGTCTTTCCGCCCCGGGTTTTGGCGCGCGCTGCATCGTTGGCGGGTGAACTGGTTTCGGCCGGACCGGATGGGCGTTCGATACCTGAACGGTTGGCGCAAGATCCGGGTCTGCTCGCTGCGCATCGTGAAATGCTGCCGCATCCGCGGCTCCCGTGGGTCGCACCGTTGGAGATTCCGCTGCTCACCGGGCGGGCGTGGTTGGAAGAAGCTCCGTCGCTCCCGATGGCCTGGGAGCGCATGACGAAGGAGGAGCAAGTTGCCTGTCTTGCAGACGGCCCGGCGCTGGAAATCATCATTGAGCGCGCACAACACGGCGTCGTCCGGCGAGAGACGCGGACGCTCGCGTCGGCCACGACCTGAGTTGCTTGTTCAGGGTGACATTGCTGCGGCACTCGCAGTCGTAACGACATAATGGCCTGCGGCAGACCGGTGGCGCGTTACAACGGCTCCGAACCGATCACAGTGGTCCGGTGCATCAATCGTCGCTGCGGCAGCGCGTAATCGCAGATCGCCAAATGCATGCAGGTGGCGTTGTCCCACATCAGCAGGTCGCCGACCTGCCAGCGATGCCGGTAAAGGAACTCGGATCGCACGCAATGCGTGTCCAGTTCGGCAATCAGATCGACCGCCTCGTCATCCGGCATGCCGACGATCCCAATGCATTCGCCGGCAGCGATGTAGAGCGCCTTGCGACCGGTGTAAGGATGCGTGCGAACGATCGGATGGGCAATGTCGGGCGTCTCCGCAAGTTGCTCGGCTGTTAGTTTCGGTCTCGGACTGTTGTCGATGCGCCGCCGTTCGGAATAGCGATGGATCGCTTTCAATCCGGCCAGGCGCTGCTGCGTTGTTGACGGAAGAGCCTCGTATGCCGCGATGGTGTTGGCGAACACCGTATCGCCCAGTGGCTGTCCGTTCTGGTGCGGCACTTCCTTGGCGTAGAGCAGTGAACAGCGGCTTGGGCGCCGCCGGTACGAGGTATCACTGTGCCAGGTGAAACCTGCATCGGCGAGACCAATATGCTCGCCTGCGTTGTTCCTCACATTCGAGATCAGCAGGATCTCCGGCCAGCCTGGCAACAAATATTTCTTGACGATATGAGTTTCCAGTTCGCCGAACCGGCGGCTGAACGCAATGTGCTGGGCTTCGGAAATTGTCTGGCCGCGAAAACACACGACGATGTTGTCGTGAAAATGTCGCTCGATCTCGGTGAAGGTCGCGTCATCGATCGGCTGTGACAGGTCGAAGCCGATTTCAGCACCACAGGCGGCACCGGATTTCGTTACCGGGATCGACATCGCATTGACCTTTCCTCCATTGCTACGCGGTACTCTCGCTGGCGCGGATTGGCGAGTCAAACAGATCCGTCACGGCCATGTCCGACAGGTGGCAGAGTTTTGACGGTGCGATCTGTTTCGATGAATGTTATATCGCGCTGCAATCGTCCTGTCAGGCGGACCTCCAGTCGATTCGCTCGAACAAGGACCACAGCTTCGCCTTCGCCCAGGGATGTGGCGCGAGCAGAGCCGGCGACGGCGGATGTCACGGTTGTGTTGTTTTCGTTCATGCCGTCTGCTCTGGATAAACCGGCGGCACGCCAACCGAAAGTTCATCCGTGGCAGAGGGTCTAACGGTCGAAGATCCCAATGGCCGCCGGTCACCCTCATGTTACCAATCGTCGGATAGTTCGCCTTACCGGAAAGCTTGATCGGACCCGGTTTTACGAACTACATGATATGAGCAATGCCGTGTCCGGCATGATCTCCGCAGGAGGTGGCGATGACGCATAACCGCCGCCGCGCGTCGGTCGGCCAGGCGTGAACCAGGTCCGACCGGCGCTTGCCCTCGAAATCCGCGGGCTAGCCAAGAGTTTTGAGCGGCCGGCAGTCGACCGGTTGGATCTGAGCGTGATCGCCGGCGAGTTCTATACGCTGCTCGGGCCGAACGGCGCGGGCAAGACAACCACGTTGCGTATGGTGACTGGCTTACTCCGGCCGGATCGTGGCTCGATCGCTGTCTTTGGGATCGATGCGCTGGCCGATCCTATCGGTGCGCGGCGGATCATGGCCTGGGTCTCGGATGAACCAATGATCTACGAAAAGCTGACGCCCCTGGAATATCTCGGCTTCGTAGCCGGGTTGTGGGCGGTCGACGGCACGGTTGCCGCGGCACGGGCGCGCGATCTGCTCGGATTGCTCGGTCTGACCCCGAATGCCGAGGAGCGCTGCGAGCGGCTGTCCAAGGGCATGCGGCAGAAGGTGGCACTGGCTGGAGCGCTGATCCACGAGCCGAAACTGATCATCCTGGACGAACCATTTACTGGCCTCGACGCCGGCTCGTCCCGCGTTGTCAAGGAGGTGTTGCGTCAGCGTGTCCAGGAAGGGTGCTCGGTCATTATGACCACCCACATCCTCGAGGTCGCCGAGCGCATGGCCGATCGCATCGGAGTCATGGCCAATGGCACGCTGATCGCTGATGGCACATTGGATGAACTGCGCCGCCAGGTGGGTGCCGCCCATACCGGACAGGAGGCCATCATCGCCAGCCCGGACCGGATTGGGTCTGGGCTGCGAGGCCTGGCGGACGTCGGGGCGGGCCACGCCAGCCTGGAGGACACCTTTCTGGCCCTCGTCGCCCAGGATGCGACGGCCACGTGAGCCAGCCCGGGACGATTGGTTGGTTCGCCCAGCACGAAGCGCGGCTGGCATGGCGCGACTGGCTGTCGCTGATGACTGCGGGGAGCCGCCGGCGGGCTCGAACCGTGGCGATTGGCTTCATCATATTCGCCTGCTTCGTTCACGGGCTCGCCTATATGATGCTGACTTCGTCGCCGAACTTCGCTAATTCCAGTGGCACGCGCGTCCTGGTGGTCCTCACCGGCACGCTGGTAACGTCCTGGTCGTTGATGCTGTCGCAGGCGTTGGAGTCGGTGACACGGGCGTTTTATGCACGTGGGGACCTTGAACTGATCCTGTCGTCCCCAGCGGCGGCGTCGCGGCTGTTCGCGGTGCGTATCGCAGCAATGGCCGTCACGATCGTGGCGCTGGCGCTGGTGTTGGCAGGCCCGTTCATCAACATGCTGGTCTGGCTCGGCGGGCTGCACTGGCTTGGCGGATATGTGGCCATTGTGGCTCTGGCGATGGACGCGGTCGCGATTTCGGTCGTGCTCACCGTGGCGCTGTTCCGGGCGATCGGGCCAAGGCGCACGCGAGTCGTTGCGCAGATCGTTGCGGCGGTGGTGGGTGCTGCGTTCGCCATCGGCATGCAGATCGCAGCGATCGTGTCGTACGGAACCATGTCGCGGATGGCCTTCCTGAGTTCGGCCCAGTTGGTCAGAATCGCGCCGGACCGTGACAACCTGATCTGGTGGCCGGCCCGAGCCGTCCTCGGCGAGCCGGCGGCGCTTGCTGCTTTGCTCGTTTTCAGCGTCGCCGCACTGGCGGCGACAATCTACCTGTTCGCCCCGCGCTTTGGTCAGTTTGCGTTGTCGGCCGCCAGCGTGTCTCATAGCCCGGCGCGACGCAACCAACGCAGGTCCTGCTTCCGCACCGTATCGCCGGCTCGGGCGATGCGCCACAAGGAGTGGACGCTGCTGCTGCGTGATCCCTGGCTCATGTCGCAGACGTTGATGCAGTTGCTTTATCTTTTGCCGGCCGTTTTCGTGCTTTGGCGCAGTTTTTCCGGCGGCGGCATGACAGCTTTGTTAGTCCCGGTCCTGATCATGGCCGCGGGTCAACTGGGAGGCGGCCTCGCCTGGCTGGCGGTTTCCGGGGAAGACGCGCCCGAACTCATCGCCACCGCGCCGGTGCCGGCGGCGCAGGTACTGCGAGCCAAAACCGAGGCAGTGCTTGGCGGGGTGGCGGCGGTCTTCGGTCCACTGGTCGTACTGCTCGCCATTGTGTCGCCGATCGGAGGACTTGTTGCATTTGGCGGCGTGGTCGTGGCCGCAGGGTCATCCACTGCAATTCAATATTGGTTTCGAACCCAGGCGCGACGCAGCCTGTTCCGCCGGCGCCAGACCTCGTCGCGGATTGCCACCTTCGCCGAGGCGTTGTCGTCGACCCTGTGGGCCGGCACCGGTGCTCTGGTCGCAGCAGGAACATGGCTTGCATTCGTGCCCGGCGTATTTGTCGTCGCTATTGTTGCTGGCGCCTGGTTGATTAGCCCGGAACGCAGCGTAAAAGCCGGCCAGGTCTGATGGCCTGGAAGGCCGCGGTAGACCATCCGGCCATCTCGGTATTGCTCCGGAGCGCGATGACTTCCAATATCCCGATGCCTGCCTTGTCCGGCTGCTTGCGTCCCGGCCGTCGGACCGGATCAAGAACGGAGCAATTTCATGGCGAAACCGCCGACGATCGATGAAGGTGACGAGCCGGTCGAACTGAATATCGGACTCGACAAGCTTCAGGACGTCGTTCTTAAAGCTCGCGAATTCGACCAGGAGGATTTTCCGGATGAACCAGATCCCGGTTCTGCCGCTGACGCGGATCAGGACCGTGAGGAGCGGCTGGACGAAGGCGAGGATCCGACCGAGGCGGAATTGCGCGAATTGATCGACGACCTCAACGACGACGAGGTGGTCGATCTTATTGCGCTGGTCTGGATCGGCCGTGGCGACTTCGATATCAACGAACTTGGCGAGGCCCGCGAACTGGCGCGGGAGCGGCACCAAGGGTCCTCATCGCGTTATCTCATGGGTATTCCGACCTTGGCAGAATATCTCGTCGAAGGGCTTGCTGCCGCTGGGCACGATCTCGAGGGCCTCGATCCGACCTGATTGGCAGCTGCGATCAATGCGCCAGTGCGGCCTTGAGTAGCGCGCCAGCCCGGGCAGCCAGCTCGTCGACCGTAAACGGCTTGTGCATGATCTCCATGCCCGCAGACAGGGGTGCATCATCCAACGCAGTGCCGGCATAGCCGGTAATGAAAAGCACCGGCAGTCCGGGCCGGCTCATGCGCGCGCCCTCGGCGAGCTGGCGCCCGTTCAACCCGGGCAATCCCACGTCGGTGATCAGCAGATCGATCGGCCCAGGGGATCGCACTTCACCCATACCGTGCGGGCCATCCTCGGCTTCGAGTACTCTGCATCCCAGATCTTGCAGCGCTTCGACGATCTGGGTACGGATTCCAGCTTCGTCCTCAACAACCAGCACAGTCGCCCCTGCCAGTTCCGCGGTAGAAGGATCGGTGCGCGGAACGGCCTCGGCCTCCTCCGGCATCGTCGTGAGCGGCTCCTTGCGGGAGAGAAACAAATGGACGGATGTGCCTTTGCCTGGCTCGCTCTCCAGCCGCATGAAGCCACCGGACTGACGAATGAACCCGTAAACCTGTGACAAGCCCAGACCGGTTCCATGCCCGGTGGGTTTGGTAGTGAAAAATGGTTCGAAGACGCGTGCCAAAACCTCGGAAGTCATCCCGGTGCCGGTGTCGGTCACGGTGATCTCGACGTAGTCGCCAGACTGGGCCTCGTCCTGATCGGACAGGTCGGCCGGCGCAAGGTGCCGGTTACCGGTCTCGATCGCCAGCGTGCCACCATCCGGCATGGCGTCACGGGCGTTGATCGCCAGGTTCAACAGTGCTGTCTCCAGCTGGTTCGTGTCGGATAACGCCGTCCACACATCGGCCCTCGGGCGCAACTCCAACCGGATCGAGGGTCCCAAGGTGCGTTGGATCAGCTCCTCCATTCCGCGCACGAGCTGGTTCGGCCCGATGACCCGGAGCTGCAAGGTCTGCCGCCGCGAAAAGGCCAGCAATCGATGGGTCAGGGCCGCGGCGCGGGCCACTGCCTGGTGTGTCGCGGCGGCATGCCGTGCCACGTCCTCCATGCGGCCCTGCGCGATGCGGCGCTCCATCAAATTGAGGCCGCTGCCGATAACCTGGAGCATGTTGTTGAAGTCGTGTGCGATGCCGCCGGTCAGCTGGCCCACCGCCTCCATCTTCTGCGCCTGATGCAGGCGTTCCTCGCTTTCGCGCAGTGCCGAATTCGCCTCCCGCAATTGGGCCGGAGACGGCAAAGCGAGGGCCTGCGGCATCTGCCACCAGAGCGCGATTGCGGTAACCAGAGAAACGACCGCGGTCGTGGCCTTGACGATCGCCTCCAAACCGTAGGCTGGCACCCAAAGGGTCAGCACATCGAGCCAATGCGATGCGCCGCAGAGCAGGATGAAGGCGACGAACAGCCAGAATATTGGGCGGAACACCAGATCGCGGCGGCGCTGGACAAAGATCGCCAGCGCGAGGGGGATGGTGAAATAGGCAATGCCGATTCCGATGTCTGAAACCGCATAGGTCCAGATCAGCGTTGGATCCCACAACAGACAAAAGCCGTGCGGGGTAAACCCCGACGGATCGGTCAACAACCGGGCGAGGCTATTCCACATGCGGCAGATTCTCTTGCGTGGAGTGAGGGTGGCAGGCGACGCACGTTTGACATTGTGACGTCATCGCACTCTTTTGGAACGAAATGTCGGTTCTGCACGCGGTTGCCCGGATCAGGCAGGTCCGGCGGGGTGCCCGGAAGCACCACGCAGTCAAAGGACACCGATGCCAGGGACCACCGGGAGCACGATCATCATGAGATTGATACCGGACCTTTTGACTTTCTTCAAGGCAGCGTCACCGGATTCGCATGTGGCTGCCCGGAGGGTCAGGCTCGCACCTCGTCGGCGACCGGCGTGATGGCAGCAAGGATTGCTAAACCGGTTGGCAAGGCGCTAACAAAGCCCGGGATCCAACGAGGAGACGGTCGGATGACATCGCAGGCTCGCCCGGAGGAGAATGTGATTTACAGCGGGTATCATCATCGTCAGGCCCCATCCGAAGCAAATCCGTTGACCCAGGTTGGGCCGGGGACCGCCGGCGGTGAATATATGCGCCGTTACTGGCACCCGATCATTTTGGCGTCCGAGGTTAAGGAATTGCCGAAAGCCCTTCGTATCCTCGGCGAGGACCTTGTGATCTTTCGCGACCGCAGCAACACCATTGGGTTGTTGCATAAGCATTGCATTCACCGCGGCGCGTCGCTGGAGTTTGGGATTCCCCAGGAACACGGCATCATGTGCTGCTATCACGGCTGGCACTTCGATACCAACGGTAGGGTCCTCGGTGTCGGGGCAGAGCCTGAGACAAGTCGCATTCCGACGAATTTTGGTCAGGGCGCCTATCCGGTGCGGGAGGCTCACGGGCTTATCTTCACGTATATGGGCCCACCGGAGCAGACGCCGGAATTCCCGCATTATGATACTTTTACTCATCCGGATGATAACGCGCTGTATCCCATCAAACTGACGATCCCCTGTAACTGGCTGCAGATCGTGGAGAACGCGTGCGATCCAATTCATAATGCCTATCTGCACGCGATCGTTAGTGGCGAGCAGTTTTCACCGGCTTTCAAGGTGCTGCCGGCGCTCGATTTTGTCGAGACGCCGTTGGGTTTTCTGTCGATGGCGACCCGCAAGGTCAAGGACAAGGTGTATATTCGGGCCAGCGATATCATCCTGCCCAACGTTGCCCAGTTCGCCAGCGGCAACAACAATGCCGACGACGAATGCTTCAACATTTCCTGCGGCCTGACCCGTTGGGTCGTTCCGATCGATGATCACAACTCATACTATACCGGGCTTGCCCATTACAGCGAACGAACCAATGCGTATCGCCGTGCTGACCCGTCCGAGCTGGGTGTCGACAGGATGGGCTTTATCGGACAGACGGCCGACCGACCTTATGAGGAACGGCAGATGGAGCCGGGCGATTACGATGCACTGGTAAGCCAGGGTTCGATCGCCAACCATAAGGGGGAACACCTCGGCACGACCGATCGAGGCATTGTGATGTTCCGGCGCATGCTGGGTCGGGCGATGGAAGCGGTTCGCATCGGTGAGGTGCCGGATCAACCCAGATTGTACAATGAGGGGCCGGTACGGACCTACAACCACGAGGTCGTGCTCAATTTGCCCAGTCAATCGAACATTACCGACATGCGGTCGCTGGGGGACTTTGGCCGCCGCGCGGCACAGGTCGTTATCGATACCGATACGCTTCCGCCGCTCGAACGCGAAGCCGTGGCAGGAGAACGCATTCGGCAATTGTTGACAAACAGCCTCGTCGGTTGATCGGATCTTAAGTGATGAATGTCATTACCGTCGATCAACAGTCGAATCGCGCCAAGATTGGGAGCGATATAGTTCTGGTGAATGGGTGGGGCATTACCTCCGGACTGGGACCGGTGGAGCTTGCGAACGATCGAGCTCCTTTGCCGGAGGGGATTGAACGCCAAACGGCGAAAATTCTGTCCAACCTGGAGATATTGCTGAAAGCCGCAGGATTGGGCCGGAAAAACGTGGTGGCGGTCCGGGTCTATCTGGTAGACGCCCCGCGCCTGCTGGAACGTTTGAATGCCGCTTACGTGGGGTTCTTTGCGGCCGATCGTCTGCCGGCCCGCACTGTGATCGGGGTCAACCATTTGACCCGTGGATCCCAGGTTGAAATGGATTTTGTCCTTTGCTCTCAGGTCTGAAGGATTCCATCGCGAGGATGCAAAGTGGACCTCGGTGAACCCATCGCTCGGTTGCTGACTGAGGTTAGGATAAGCTTTTGGAATGTCGATGAAGGTGACTGACAAGACCATCGAGGTTCTGCTCAGGTCGATCACTTACGAAGCGGACGACGTCATTACGTTGGACCTCAGGCCGGTTGCCACAAAGGTGTTGCCGGCGTTTACTGCAGGGGCCCATATCGAACTGCAGCTTCGCAACGGTATGGCGCGGAACTACTCGCTGGCGAACCCGCAGCACGAGCGGCATCGCTATTGCGTCGCGATCCAAAAGGATGCCACTGGTCGAGGCGGCTCTCGCTTTATCCATGAAATGCAGCGAGCGGGCGACATCCTGCGCGTGAGTCCGCCACGCAACAACTTCGCGCTCATTGAGGCAGCCGAATGTTCCGTCCTGATAGCGGGTGGCATCGGCATCACGCCCATTTGGTGCATGGTACAGCGGCTGGTCGAGTTAGGGCGGCCGTGGAAGCTGTTCTACGCCGTGCGGTCGCGCCGCCGGGCAGCATTTCTCGATGAAATCCTGACACTGGATGCCGCGCTGAATGTGCATCTGCATTTCGACGACGAGCGTGAGGGCGCATTTATCAACGTCGACGCGGTGGTGCAGGACAGCGCACCAGGGAGCCACTTTTACTGCTGCGGGCCGCTGCCGATGCTCGCCGCGTTCGAGGCAGCGACGGTCGGATTGCCGGCGGAAACGGTCCATGTCGAGTATTTCGTCGCGAAGGAGCCGGTCGCGGCCAGTGGCGGCTTCGAGGTTATCCTCGCGCGATCGGGCCGCAGTGTGTTCGTTCCGCACCATTCAACGATTCTGGATGCGCTGGTCGCGGCTGGTATCGCTGTCGAGCATTCGTGCCTCGAGGGCGTCTGTGGCACATGTGAAACGAAAGTCCTCGAGGGTATCCCCGACCATCATGACATGGTGCTGTCTGCCCAGGAACGCGCCAGCAACCGCACCATGATGATCTGTTGCTCCGGGTGCAAAACCGGACGTCTGGTGCTTGACTTATGATCGAGCGGAAGACACGGCAGAGGGGAGGCGACTTTGCGATTGAGGCGTGGTAGTCACGCGGCACATTCCGATGTCATGAGCGAGGTCATGACAGTTTGAAGACAGTGACTCGCGCCCTGGCGATACAACGGAAAACACCACGAAGGAGGGACAACAATGCCTATAAGCGGAGATTTGCTGAGCAGCGCCATGGCTGGCATCGCATTCATCGGCTGTGCGCTTAGTGCAACACCGGCGCCAGGCGCGCCGCCACAGGCTCGAGGGCGTCGGCGCGAGGTCGTGGTCAACGGCCAACGGGTCAAGACCATCGACGTGCACGCCCATTGCATCGTCCCGGCGGCCGCCGCCCTGGTCAATCATCCGCTCGAAGCGCCGGCATTGATGATGCACGACACCAGCACGCGTATCGCGGCGATGGATGCGCAAGGCATCGACGTCGAGGCACTGAGTATCAACCCATATTGGTATCGCGCCGAGCGGGATGTGGCAGCCCAGTTGATCAAGGTGCAAAACGAAACATTGGTAGAGTTTTGTGCGGCCAGCCCGGATCGCTTCGTGGCCTTTGCGACGGCTGCGCTACAGTTTCCCGACCTCGCTGCGCAGCAGGTCGAATACGCTGTCAAAACGCTTGGTTTTCGCGGCGTCGGCGTTGCCGGCAGTGTCGCGGGCGAGGAGCTGGCCAATCCCAAATTCCATCCGTTCTGGGCGAAGTGCGAGGAACTCGGCGTGCTGGTCTTCATGCACCCGCTGGGCACGCGTGAACTGGAACCGAGCGGGCGGCTCGCCGGTAGCGGGTTGCTGACGAACACGATCGGCAATCCGCTGGAAACCACCATCGCCTTGTCGCATCTGATCTTCGAAGGTACCCTCGACCGGTTTCCTGGGCTTAAGATTTGCGCTGCGCATGGCGGTGGATTTCTGCCATCTTATGCCAATCGTTCCGATGCCGTGACGCGATGCTTCCCCGATCGGGTGGGTCCGTTGCCGCAAAAGAATCCCACCGCCTATCTGAAGGATGGGCAGCTGTTCTTCGACACGATCGTGTTTACGCCTGAGGCGTTGCGTCACCTGATTGCGGAAACCGGGCCGGGTCAGATCATGATCGGAACCGATTATCCATTCCCGTGGACCAGCACGGAAGTTGACCTCGTGCTCAATACGCCAGGGTTGAGCGATGATCAGCGGATCGCGATCCTCGGCGGTACGGCAGCGCGGCTTCTGGGTATTGCTCCCTGAGCGGTCGGTTTTGGCGCGGCCGGGAGGATGCACCGGCCGCGCCAACCATGGCGCCATTTGCAAAACCCGGCAAACCGAACCGGACGAGGACGAGACCGGCAACACAGCGCTGCTCCTCCCCGCCGCCGCTTTATTGCGCTTTCCAGACAGTTCCCGGCCTTTGTCTGCTCCAATCCAGCCGGCGGGTCACGAACCTAACCACCGATAATGCAACGAATAACGCAACCGTTCCGACCAAAAGGGACAAACTCTCCATGTAGAGCACGACATAAAGGATGCCGAACAACAGACCGAGCATTGGCCTGCCAATCGTGCGGGGAATCGCTTCAAGTGTTGGCGACAGCATCACGTTGCTGCCTACGACTGACGGGGCAGAATTCTTCATCACTCTGCCATCCGCAGTCTGACGGAGGAAACGGAGTATCGGATCGCCTTGGTTACCGGGTGCAGATAGCCGGAGTTTTCAGCGTCGGCCGGCCATTGCGCCAGTGTTGCGACGCTCTTCCTCCACGCGAACGGTGTCGAGTAGAAACTGCGGACCCAGTGCATCCAGGTTCACCGCGCCGATTTGGCCAAGTACAAGATCGATCTCACGTTGCAGGATGGAGACGGCTTTCTTCACTCCGGGCAGGCCACCGGCGGTGGCGCCATATAGAGTGGCCCGACCGGTCAGTACGAAATCCGCGCCCAGACACAGCGCGGCGACGATGTCGGAGCCGCGCCGGACCCCGCTGTCCAGCAGCAGTGGCACATCCGGTCCAACGGTTGCCCGGATCATCGGCAACATGTCCAGGGGCGACGGCGCCATGTCCAACTGCCGTCCGCCATGGTTGGAGACGATCAGTCCGTCCACTCCCATACCAATGGCAAGCCGGGCATCTTCTGGATGCAGCACGCCCTTCAGCAGCAGCTTGCCGGGCCAGGCTCTGCGGATCGCTTCCAGGTCTCGCCAGGTCTGGCCGGGATCGGGCGTCTGGCTGGCGAACAAATCGGCCACCTGATCCGGCGTCGCATCTTTCGCGGCATAAGGCTGCCAGTTGCCCAACATCGGCAGGCCGCCGGTGCGGTAGTAGTTGATGACCCAGGCCGGGTGCAGCATGGCCTCGAGTATCGTCGGCAGCGTCATACGCAGTGGTCGGACGAAGCCGTTACGGCGATTGCGTTCGCGGTTCGACGCCACCGGGACATCGCAGGTCACCGCGATCGTCGTCAGGCCGAGATCGATCGCCCGCCTCACCAGATCGGCCGCCACGGCCCGGTCGCGCGCGCCATAGATCTGATACCAGAGGTTTTTTCCTGCCAGCTTCGCGCCCTGTTCCATCGATGCGTTGGACGCGCCCGACATCAAATAGGGCACGTCCGCTTCGGCTGCTGCCTGCGCCAGGTACAACTCGGCATCGCGGCGGAATGCTCCCGCCATACCGGTGGGTGCGATGCCGAACGGGCTGGCGTACGTGCGATCGAACAGCGTGGCGCGCTGCTCGCGTTTGGACGTGTCGATGTAGTAACGTGGCACCAGCCGCAATTTTCGAAATGCGTCGGCGTTGGTGCGCAGGCCGACCTCATCCTCCACGCCGCCTTCGATGAAGTCGAACATGATCTTCGGCAGCCGGCGCTTCGCCAGCCGCCGGAGGTCGTCGATATTGATCGCGCTGTCGATGCCGGACATGTGACGATTATCGCCTGAACCTGTAATGAAACCGGTCGCCATCCGAGGTCACCAGGCCGGCGGTGGGCGACGGGAAATGGATGGGCATCAGCAACGTGTTGGTATCTGCGACTGCGGCCAGGAACGTCCGGCGTGATACCGCCGCCTGCTTCGGATCCCAGTCGACGCCGGGCGACCAGTCGACCTCCCGGCATTGGATGGCGTGGTGCATCATGTCGCCGGTCACCACCGCGCGCTGGCCTCCCGAGAATATGTTGACGCAGCAATGGCACGGCGAGTGGCCGGGCGTCGGCGTCAACGTGATCGTGTCGTCCAGGGCATAGTCGTCGTCCACCAGCAGTGCCTGGCCGGCCTCCACGATCGGCAGACAATTGTCCCGGAATACCGTGCCGGGCGGGTTGGCGCCCTTTGCGTGCTCGGCTTCCCAGGCCGCGTATTCCTTTTTGTGGAAGATATATTTCGCTTTCGGGAAGGTTGGCACCCAGCGGCCGTCGCGCAACGTGGTGTTCCAGCCGGTGTGGTCGATGTGGAGATGGGTGCAAAATACGTAGTCGATTTCGTCATAGCTGACGCCCAGAGCGAACAGCTCGTTGCGCCAACGTTCCTTGCCGGGGAAATCGAATGGCGCGGGGTGGCCTTTGTCCTCGCCGGTGCAGGTGTCCACCAGGATTGTGTGACGCGGCGAACGAACCACGAAGGTCTGATAGGTGATGCACATCTTGCCCGAGGCGGCGTCGAACACTTCCGGTTCCATCACCGGCAGTTGGCGCTGAAAGGTGGCCTCGTCGTAGAGCGGGAAGAAATCCTTCGGTAGCCGCCAAGGCCCCTCGCGCTCGATCACCGCGTCGATGGTGATGTCGCCGATCCTGATCTGCCGCATGCCTGTTTCCCCCTTTGTGGCCAGGCCAAGCGTAGCAAGTGCGAGCCGACCAGAACAAGGCGTGGCCAATCTGCACGGCTTGCAGATGTCTCAGCTGGGCGCCTGGCGTATCCCTGCCACAGGTTGTTGTTGGGGAGTTGTGATGCCAATTCGTCTTGCACCACTCTCATCGCAGTGTTTCTTTGAAGCAGCCGGAGGGAACAATGATCTGCCGTCAGATCGCCATTACAAAATACCCACAGCTCGAAGGATTGGCGTCCGGCTTACGGCAAATTGGTTTGCTTGTGCAGTCAGTTCGGTAATGTTTTCCTCGGGTGTCACCAACGGAACCCCGTCTTTGAGAACCCGGTGCCCCTGGTCTGCGAGCAGTTGCCAGGCGAATCCCGCCTGGTCCGCCGGCCGTTCGTACCCAAGGCTGTGCGCCAGCAGAAAAAGTTGCTGGAACCGCCCAACGGCAATGCCGCCCCCGGTAATCGGACTGGCAAGATAATTGATGTCGTCGCGGGTTCGCGCGCGCGCGAGCAAATGCCGGTTTAGCGCGGCGCATTTTTCGCGCACCAGCCGGACGGACGTTTCGGCCTGACAGGGTGCCGCATGGCCTGCACCAACCAGCACCGCACCGGCCATCGTTAGTTGCGGCAATGAAAGTCCCGGCAATAATTGTAAGAGATCGCCGAACGATTTTGGCGCGTAGTCCTCGCTGGCCAATGCGTCGAGAAGCGGCCGAAAAATGGCGTCCTGCAGCTTTGCCTCGCCTTGTCCACCATTTACCGTCATGGGGATTGCATCGACCATCTGCTCAAGCACGATGCGGGTTGCCAACATTTGCTCATGCAGTTCGGCTGGGGCGAGCCGGCGGATACCACGCTGATAAAGGTCCTTGCGGAACTCCTGATTGACGAAATAATCACGAATTTGCTCGCGTAGCAATGGGTGGTTGATTCCGTTCAGGAACGCAATGCCCTCGGAAGTCAGGTTTATCGTATCGACCACGTCCAGCGGTTCGGCCGTGGCGGCGAACTCGAGCTTTGCCTCAGACAGCGCGTCGGCAACCTCAGTGAAATACATGCAATTCCAATCGCGGTTGAAATACTCATGCGCAAGGTAGTCGCGACTTTGTCCGCTGATCCGCTGCAATCGTTCGTGCACGCCCGGTGCGGTCCGAGCGAACCGCGGGCCGGTAGCCAGGACTGCCCCGCTGAATTGCAGTGCTGCGTCGATCCGCTGTGCGTTGTCTGGCAGTCCGGGCGCGTATCGGTCATGCAACGCGAAAAGCTGTCGTAGCGGATAGCAAGCGGCCCAACCGGGAAAGCAGTTGTAACTGAGGTACAGCACGCCGCCAGGCAGGAGGTGGCGAGCGGCAAATTTGGTGATAAGGTGGTGATTGTCGCGGTTTACCCAGGTCCAGATGCCGTGCAGGCTGATGCTATCGAACGAGGGCATGTCGTCGCGCGCGAGCAACTGCTCGAAGCTGTCGTCATACAGACGGAGGTTGCCGCCGGCGTAGCGCGCCATGCCGATTGCGTGAGCGGCGTGAGCGGGGTTGAAGTCGGTGCCGACGTATTGGCCCGGGTTGGCAGCCGCATTGATGTTGACAGACACTCCCTGACCAAAGCCCAGTTCGCAATGGGAAGCTGGCTCGCCCGGATCGCTACAGGCCAGTCCCCGCAGCAGCAGGCAGAAGCGTTGGAAGACCGGCGAAGTCTCCCGGTGATAACCATAGGTATAACCCACGCCGGTAACATAACCCTGGCTCCAGACATCGCTCATGGCAATGACCGATTGGCGGACCGCATTGTCGTGGTTTTCCCAATCTGCGAGGGCGCACGAATTCGCGGGCAAGGTCCATTCGCATGCAGCACCGGTCGTCTCGCACGAAACATTTTGTTTACTCCGCCATAGTGGCAGGCGTCGACGCTGTGGAGCGCCACAAAACACCAGAAAAGTTAACCAACCGTGAGCGGACCCGACAGGTGAATGCCCGCGCTGCCTCATATTGCGGTTCAGATACAATCCTTAACCATTGGGTAAGAAATTTCCCGCACCCTTCATGCGCTGCCTGGGGGATGAAACTGCCATGCAATCTGGCCAGGCTGTCCTGACGAGGAGACAACTGAATGCGGCTGAAAATATTCTCCTGCCATAATCGTCGACCGACATTCGCCTGCAACACGGAAATATTCCAAACCCTCGTGTCGAACCTGCGGGCACCGGACGACGGCTCCTTCATGTCCGACCTTGGCGGCATCAACATGGCCGAAAACGATCTTTACTCCGAACTTCGGCATCAGTTTTTCGTATGGAAGAATCTGCTCGATTGCTATGACTACATTGGATTCGAGCATTATCGGCGGCCATTTTTCATCGACACGCTGCCCGCGAAGCAGCTGACCAACGCGTTCAACGATATTTGGGACATGCGCCTCTATTTCGCCGCCTTCAACAACGTTGGCCTGCGCTGTGAACCTGAGATCTTTCAGCAATATCTGACCATGCGGCAGTCGCTCGACCCGACCGCCGTCATCCAGTTGAAGCAATGGATCGGCGCCTATGACGTCATTGTTCCGCGACCGAACATCGGCAATATCGAACAACAGTTGAAAGCGTGGCTCCCTGAGGATACATGCTGGGATACCATGGTCGAAGGCGTAAACCGCAGCGAGATCTTCCGAGCGCGTCCAAATCTTGTGTGTTTTCAGTTGGAAGTCTGCTATTTCGCGAACATGTACATCATGCGGAGCGATTTGCTGCACGAATATCTGACGTTCTGTTTTCAGGTACTGGCATTCTGTCAATCTCGGCTGAAGCTGGGGAGACGCGCGCTTGGCTTCTTTTCCGAACGGTTGTTTTCATTCTGGCTGTATCAGAAACGGATCGAAGTGCCGACTTTGCGGGTGCTTGAGTTGCCCTTCCTGATGCTGCACCCATCGCCGTACTCTTGTCAGCACATCTGAAAATCGACAGCTGAGGTTCTACTCGTTTTCGCCCAAAAAGCTGGTATAGGATTTTGCCAACTGACGAACGGCGGTTTCGTAGAACCGCTTGCCAAGTTCGGGGGTAGCGAGCCCGGGGTTCGAGCCGATGCGGCCGTCCGGGAAACGCCGCCGGTAGTCAGCAGGACCATGAAACCGCCCGGTTGGTGCGCGTGGCGGATCGAGCGTCGCCTGCTTGATCGTATGCGGGAAGGCGAACTGGGTTACCGCAACTTCGCTCGCGGTGGCGTGGCTGCCCTCATCGTCCCCGAAGACATCTTTGGCCAGGCCCTGCATCACCCGCCCGTCCCACCAGTTCGCCAGCCGGCATTTCAGTTCATCATTCCGCCGCAGGCCGATCGCGCCTTCGAACTCCGCGTAGATCTCGGAAAACGCGGCTTGCACCGTCGCGATGTTGCCGCCGTGTCCGTTGATGAAGAAGAACCGGCGAAATCCATGTCGGGCGAGCGAAAGCACGTAATCGTGGATAATTACGATCAGCGTTGAAGGTTTGACGGTCATGGAACCGGCAAAGCCCATGTGGTGCACGGCAACTCCGACCCCGATCGTCGGGCCGACCATTGCATCGGCAGCTTCACCAACGCCTCGGGCAATGACTTCGGCACAAATCGCGTCAGTGCCGATCAGGCCGTTCGGCCCGTGCTGCTCGGTTGAGCCGATCGGCAGAATGATACCACTGGAACGGCTGAGGTAGACTTCGACTTCCTGCCAGGTCTGGTGTTGCAACATCATGCGATCGGGCCCTCCTGGCGACGAGCCTATCGCATCGTTTCGCGCAAGGCGACCACCCGCAAAGAATCATTGCCATCATTCCTGACTTATGCGACCAGTGAAACCCGGACGCATTTGACAAGTGTCAGGGAATCCTCAACCCTGATACGAACCGGGAAGCCGCCAGTTCGGGATTGCCTCCCAGCTTCGCCGCGCCGCAATAAAATCAGGGGAGAAAACCGATGGATGCGCTTGAAGTTCGTACTATGGCCAAGGTGTCACGACGCCTCATACCATTCGTGATCATCTGCTATTTTATCGCCTTTCTGGATCGGGTGAACCTCGGCTTCGCCGCATTGGAGATGAACAAAGACCTCGGCTTTAGTTCCACAGTTTACGGCCTGGGCGCCGGCATGTTCTTCCTCAGTTATTTCTCGCTGGAGACGCCGTCTAATTTGATCCTCGCTCGCATGGGCGCGCGTCGTTGGATTGCACGGATCATGCTGACCTGGGGTCTCATGTCGGGCGCGATGGCCTTTGTGCATGGGGAGACCAGCTTCTATATCGTCCGCTTCCTCCTGGGTGCTGCCGAAGCGGGGTTTTTTCCCGGCATCCTGTTCTATCTGACGCTGTACTTTCCGGCGGCCTATCGTGGCCGTATGGTGAGCCTATACATGGTGGCAATCCCATTCTCCGCCGTGATCGGCGCGCCGCTCTCCACACTGATCCTGTACGCCGACGGATTTTGGGGGCTCCACGGTTGGCAATGGATCTTCATCTCCGAGGCTATCCCAGCACTGATCATGTCCGTTGTGGTGCTGCTGTATCTGACCGACGATCCAGCCGAGGCGACGTGGCTCGCGGACGACGAACGCGACTGGCTGGTGCAGCGCCAGGCTTCGGAGCGGCGGCAACGGGAGGAGGTGCACAATCCCTCGGTGTTGCAGGTGCTGGCCAACCCGCGCGTGCTGACCTTTGGCGTCGCCGGATTTGGCATCGGCTATTCCGGCTACGGCATCTTTTACTTCCTGCCGCAGATCGTGAAAGCGTTCGGATTAACCAACATGCAAACCGGCCTGGTATCGGCCATCCCGTTTGCGATCGGTGCCTGGGGGATGATCTGGTACGGCAGACGGTCCGACCGCCTGATGGAGCGGCGCAGCCACACCTGCATTTGTTTCATGATCACTGCGATCGGAATGGTCGCGGTGGCGTTGACCCCCAATCCATACGTCCGGATGGTCGGGCTATCGGTCGCGGCATTCGGCTCGTTTTCAGTGCTGCCGGTGTTCTGGGCCATGCCGACGGCGTTCCTGAGCGGGACTGCGGCCGCCGCGGGTGTTGCCTACATCAATTCGATCGCCAACATCTCCGGCTTCGTCGGGCCGTTCATCATGGGTTACATCAAGGACGTGACCGGCAGTTTTGATGGCGGCCTGCTGGTGATCGCTGCGGTCAGCCTGATTTCCGGCATTGCCACTTTGTGCATTCACCACGATTCGGAACTCGAACGGCAACCGGCGCTGGCGGAATAATTCCATCAGCGCATCGGCGACCGCCGGTTCAGGCAGCGACGAGGCGGGGCGTCAGGGGCTTGCACACCCTGACGCCGGAATGCCCAAGCAACGTCTCGGCCGCCGCGCGCGAGGCTACAACCGCGATTCCACGCTGTCGCACGCTGCGGTCGAGCCCGATAGATTCTGTCCATTGCACCGGGATGGGCACGCTGATGCCAGCCTCGACGATCACCAGAGCTCCGTCCATCGGCACGTCAGGCGTTTCATCGACACCAGAGAGCAGATTTCTGTGCCAGTTGTTCATCCGTTCCCGCCACTCTCCGGTGCCCCCTGGGCCGGCCTTGGCACGGTAGGCGACGCTGGTGAACACATCCGGCCCGGTGACCTGATGCAACGCGACAAAGGGCGATTCATGTGGCGCCAGCGCCTCGAACCGCTGAGTCGCCTGAATTCCGGGGATCGAGATCAGCCTTTTCATGTGGGAGAGATACCAGTCGTCCCACTCGGCGCGCCGTGCGATGTCAATCAGCGCCATCTCTACCATGTAAATCATTTGCTGTGTCCCGTCGTTGAATTTTGTCGCATCAACGCCCAGACGGTTCCGTGGTCGTTCCGCCCAGACGGGCGGATTCTCATCCTACGCCGCCGGGGTGTAAATACCATGATGCACTGTCCAGGTCCGAACCGGCGCCGTTATGGCGGGACCCCTTGACCCGACGCGAACGTTCGGGGAACCACCCTGGATATGCGTATCCTCCTGGCTCTGGCTGTTGTTGTCGTCTTTGCGGCGCTGATGATTTTCGACACCACTGCACTGGTGCGTCTGACCATGGCATGTGTCACCGGCGGTTGCGGTTTGCCTGTCCTGTGGATCGCGATCGGGGGTGGCGTGCTGGCGTTGGCCGCTTTGTTTTCGTTTCGGCGGCCCGGTGCCAATGTGAAGCGCGCAAATGTGAAGAAAGCACGTGTCAGGAAGGCTGGCCAATCGCGGCCGGCGCGCGGTAAAGCCACGGCGCGAAAGAAGCCGAAACCGGCAAAATAGTGCACTGCCTGATGTCTGACGGACTGCTGCAAGACGGCTGCATCGATCGTGATCGCTATTTGGCCTGAGAACCGCAGGCCGGCGAGTCTCGCAGGACCCGGAACAAAGCGGCAAAGTCCGATCGCGCCTCCAGGGCGAGGCACGCGGGGATGAAGTTCGCCAGATCCGGGTCCGCTCCGGCTTCCAGCATCAGAACGAAATCGAAATCACATAGCGCCGGCAATGCGCTGTCCGGATCACCGACCAGACGGGCGTGCGAAGGAATGTCGTGCGCCTCGCGAGCAAGCTTCGCGTACGCGGGTTGCAGACGGATTGGCTGCTGCGCCGGGTTGGCGAACAGTACCGGCCAGAACGCGCCTCGTTCGATCAGCAAAAGCGCGGGCAAGTGATAATCGGCACGCAGCCCGTTGGAGAGACGGCGGCTGCGTGGTCCCGCATCCCAATAGGCTGGTGCTTCTTCCTGTGGAATGTTGGTAAAGAAGACCTTGGCGCCTGGCGGGACAGCGGCGATGACGGCGCGCAATTCGGCGATGTCGCGCCGTTGATCGGTCCACACGTCGGCCAGGGTTGCCATCCGCACGGCGAACAACACGGCGTAGCCAACTGCGGCAATGCGGTACGCCCGAGTGTCACGTCGGGAAGCAAGCCGCATCACGCGGCCTCGCGCGGTTGCCTCACCCGTGATCGGAACATGTTGGGGCGCCGGATCGACCGCGGCGAAGAGCAGGAAACCGAACATGACGGCAAACCGCATGTCGAGAAAGCTCGCGCTCATCAGATCGAACGGCAGAACGAAATAGGCGACCGGAAGTAACACGAGGGCGGCAACAGCGCGCGGCGTTACAACGAGCCATCCGACGGCGACACCCAGCGCAATGCTGCCGTAAACAAGCCCGGCGCTGATCATGTCGAGCGGGAACACGTAATTGATGAACGGGCTGGCCGCATTTACCAGCTTTACATCCAGTCTGGGCCAGTGCGGTGCAGCCTGCGTGTCATGGAGTATGGTGTGCATTGCAAGAACGATTGGAGCCACCAGGACCGCCAACAGTCCTGCGCAGCGGATGACCACGGCCCGCAGGTCTCGCATTGCACGCAGCTCGGCGCTGGCGATCAGCACGAGGAAAAACGCCAGGCCCATCAGATGACAGAAAAACAACAAAATTGCTGCCACCATGGCGGCCGAGATGGTCGCGACCGGCCTGCGTTCTCGCCAGATCAGCCAACCGGCGGCACAGAGCATCGCAAGCCCACTGCTGATCTGCCAGTTCATAAACCCGAGCAGGAAGGTGCAATTATAGGCGACGAGGCTGGAGCCAAGGGGCCAGAACGAGCGATGCCCGAAGTATGCGCGATGCAAGGCGAGCACGCCGGCCAGGTTCAGCAGCAATATGCCCCCCAACAGGCAACGCCCGGCGGCGTGGACGGGCAACAGGTGCAGCAGCGTCAGGCCGATCACGTCACCGGCCAGATTGGGGATGATTGTCCAATCCGGCGCGAAAACCGGTCCGAGCACCGTGTCGTTTGTGCCGGCAGCGAGCAGCACCAGCCTCGCCAAATGGTTCGGGTAGTCCAACACCGGTGGCACATCGGTGATCAGCAGCGGGGCAAGCAAGATAACCGACAGTGCAGCCAGCATCGCCCACAACGCCAGGCGCCCACTTCCACGCTTCTCAGTGATAGGTCGGGCCATCGTGATGCCGCCTGACCGTCAAACCAACTGGAAACTGCTGCTCAATGGCAACGATGGCGGCCCGAGGCATCAAACTGGTGCCGGTTGCCGTCGCGGATCGATACGCCGGCTCAACAGGACGGATGGGCGATCGACCAGGCGCTCGAAACTCTCGGCGGCGAGCCAAACAACAACGGCGAAACCAATGAATGTGATGGCAACCGCCACCGGCCCCGGAAACATTGCGGTCAATGGAATGAAGCCGGCGCAGGCGAAGGTAAACAGGATCGGAAAGTGCAGCAAATAAATGCTGAACGACAATCGGCCGAGACCCTGGCATGATGCCGTTAACCGTTGTGCCATTGGGCTTAACAGTACGCCGGTGAACAGCGCCACGGCGGCCATTTGGCTTTGGAACTGAAACAAATTCGGTGCCGACGCGGGAGCGAAGCCGGCAATTGCCACGCGAACGGTTTCCAGAAAAGCCCAGTTTTTGGTGGCACTCATGGCCAGGCCCAGGGCGACCAGGCCTGCACCGGTCACTGGCTTAGGCGGTTTTCTCAGGCGGCCAGCGCAAAGATGGCCGAGGACAAACAAAAACATGGGGTGCGTGCCGAACAGGACGGCGCACATGGTCACGGCCACGAAATGGGCGCGCGGCGCCTGTGCGCGCAGCATCACGAGTCCGAGCACCAGCATTGAGCCATACAGTTCCAGATGCAACGACCAGGATGGCGCGTTGAGCGCATGTTCCAACAATGGCAGCCGGTCGGCAAAGGGCGTGAACAAAGTGTATTCGCGGTAGCCGAGCAGCAGACTGTCGAGGGTGATCTCGCGCAACAGATGGGTCAGTGTCGTCGCAGCGCTGGAGTCCATGGCCAGCCAACCTGACCCGGTCAGTCGCGCTGCGATAAGATGCGCGTCCGGCATCGCTGCCAGCAACACCAAGGCGAAGATCGCGGCGGCGGCGATCGGCAGGCCGAGACGGACGAGCCGTTTGGCTGCCTGACGCGGCCAGCGGCCACCACGCGCGAACGATGGTGTCAGCACGGCGCCGCTGATCAGGAAGAAGACATAAACCGCGGTGTGGCCGTCCCACATGATCTGCAGCGGTGGTGCAACGTGATCCGCAATGTGGGGCAGGAACCCGGTGACAAAGTGCAGCAGCACGACCTGCACCGCCGCAATGCCTCGTAACCCCTCCAGATATTGCACTTTGGCCGGTTGCGTCGCGCGGGTCAGGTCCAGTCCGGCATCGCCCGAGGCCTGGCCGAAATCTGGTGCCGACCGGTCCACCATGTGGGTCGGTCCGGGGCGGCAGGGTCGGGCATCGGTCATCCCGTCAGCGTTCCGAAGCCGGGCGACGCCCACAAATCCTCAATGCCCATGCAACCAGCGTGTCCAGCACGTCGTCCAGCACCTGCCGGTCTGTGGTTCCTGACCGCACTGGAACGTGAAAGGAATGATCGGCTTGCTCGATCAGGTGCGACGTGGCCACCGGTGACAACCGCTGCAACACGGTGGCGAGAACCTGACGGTCGGCGAGGGCATCCCGGGTTCCCTGCAAGAACAGCATTGGTATGAGCACTTCCGACAGATGCGCCGCGCGGTCCTCCGATGGCTTGCCGGCGGGGTGCAGCGGGAAGCCGAGGAAGGCAAGCCCGCGCACGTCAGGCAGCGGCATTTGCGCCTGGGCCTGCGACGTCATGCGCGCGCCAAACGATTTGCCTCCGGCGATGAGCGGCAGAGTCGGAGTGAGGCGAGAAGCCGATGCGACGGCAGCGCGCACTGTGGCATGTGCCAAAACTGCCCGATCTGGTCGCTTCGATCCACGCTCCATGTACGGGAACTGATAGCGCAAGGTGGCCATGTGGCGCGCATGCAGACCCTCGGCGACGGCGGTCATGAAGGGGTGCGTCATGCCGGCACCCGCGCCGTGGGCCAGCACATAACAAGCGACTGGCTGCGCCGGAACCAGTAGAAGGCCGGAGACGATTTCGGTCTCATTGACCTCAATGGTGATCTGATGCGCGCTCATCGGTCCCTGGCTGCGTGAAGATAACGCGTATCATGGTCCAGGCCCGGGAGGAATTTGTTGTCAGAGGGGCGTCCGGCCGACCATTTGCGGTACACGGTAAACCAGGCCATCGATCCGGCCCTGACTGTCGGAGCAACCGGGTTCGTGGCCCGATGCTATCCCTCCAAACCGTGATCAGCCAATCCAGCGGATCGTTGGCGTGTTGCGCGGCACAGGCGGTACGATCTCGGTTGGGCGACCAACGATAATCGGCGCGACAGGTACACAGGTGGCAGGAAGGCCGAGTTCCTGCTTGCCGAGTTGCGTGTTCAGGTAACCTTGCGCGAAGCCAATCCAGCCGCTGCCAAGTCCGGCCGCATAGGCGGCCAGCATCAGATTTTCCGCGGCCAGAGCGCAATCTTCGACGATCCATGGACCTTCCGAGATCGCCGAAATCAGGATCAATACCGGCGCATGATAAAAAATCTGAAAGCCGGGATCGCTGAGCCGTGATCGGAAATGGTCGGCATGCGGGCTTTCCGCCAGGGTCGCGAGCATGTGCACCTTCGCGCCTCTTGAGACGCGATCGAGAACGTTTTGATCGCGCACCACGGTGAATGTCCACGGCTGCTGGTTGACTGCGCTCGGCGCATGCACAGCGGCGTCGATCAGACCTTGGATTGTCTGCTTGTCGATTGCCTCGGTTGTATATTCGCGAATCGTACGACGGCCGGTGATTGCCTCGTTGAGATCCATTGTGTTGCTCCCTTTGCATTACCAGCAATTCTCGTGGTGTGCCTGGCCGGTTATGACCAGCGCAACATTGATCCAGATCAGGTTCGACGTCGGGCGCTGCTCGCGTGCAAACGACTGATCCAGATCAATGACAATGGCCAATGAGTGCGCGAGTCCTGCAACCAACGCGAATCGAGATATCTGGTGCCGTATGTGCGGCGGCCGCCGTCATGACCTCAGGAGGAACCTGCAGATGACCAACGCGAGCGTTTGGCCAGTGCGTGTCACTATGGCGGTCGGCGTGGTGAGCGCGCTCGCGCTGGGATCGACGGCGGCGAATGCATCGACGTGGGTTTTGGCGCAGGCCACACCAGCTCCAGGGGCTCCGAACTCGCCTCCGCGACTGACGCAAGGTGGGATGGCCGCGTCGGGCCCAGACAGACCGGCGGACTTGTCCGAGGCCAGAATTACCGAACTTCGCACAAAGCTACAGGTTACCGCGGCTGAGGAAGCGCAGTTCAGCGTTGTCGCCGCTGTCATGCGTGCCAACGCACAATCGATGGAGGCATTGCTTGCGGACCGGGAAAAGGACCCCGACCGAACGGCAGTGTCGGCACTTCGCTGGTACGAGCGACTCACCGACGCGCATGCCGAGGCGCTGAAAAAATTCGTTCCGGCGTTCGAAGCGTTCTATGCCGCTTTGTCGGACAGCCAACGGAAGACCGCCGACGCGATGTTCCAGCAGTTCGCGCAGCGACCACTCCCGCACAAACCCCAATAGCGGTCGGGTGTTGCATCTCGACGTCAGCGCGTTCGCAATGGAGCAGGGCTCCCGGAGGTTACGATGAGGCGGGACAAAACTCTGAACGGCGCGAGCGCAGTCTTACCGGGTATTGCCTTCGCCGTTGCCTTGTGTGTGCTGCCGGTGACGGCTGGCGCGCAGTATGGCTACCCATGTCCACCCGGATATTATTACTACCCTAACTACGGGTGCGTGCCGCCGGGATACTTCTATGGCTCGCCTTATTATGCTTACCCGGATTTCGGGTTTGAGTTTTTCTACGGGCCAGGCTGGGCCCGGCGGTGGGGCGGCTATTACGGTCCGGGCCGAGGCTTTCCCCATGGCGGCGGAGCTTCTCGCGGCGGGGGCTCTCACGGCGGAGGCGGCCATGGTGGGGGACACGGAGGTCGATGACTGTGGCCGCCAGTTGGCAGGCCCGACGGTGAGCGAATTTGGATGCAGCAGATCGGATGGCGATTGCTAAGATCATGGCGCGCGACGACGGCCGCCTCAAGGCTTCCAGTGCAGCTTCCGGCCTGACAGTGCCGTCTTTAGCCTCCGCCGGGAGGTGGAATTTTCCGCATCCGGATGCTACGGTAACGAACTGGGCGCGTGGGCAACGTTGCTCAGGGACAAGGCGATGGGGCAGGGGCTTTGTCGCTCCCGGCACCGCTTCATTCCCGGCAAGTGCCAGCGTCGTGAGAGGTTGGAAACGATGCGATTGAAGGTCTGGCTGTTGGTCGGCGCCGTTGCCTCTGTTTTGGTCGCCGTCGCGTATCGTTCGGCGGTGCAGGCGCGGGCGCCAGGCCAGGATTGGAAATTCTACGGCGGAGTGTCGAGCCCCAACGGGCAGGCCTGGTGCTTCTATGATGCCAGGAGTGTCGCTCGGGAACCGGCCGGGCACGTGCAGGTCGCGGCGAAATGCCTCCCGCAAACCGATATGGACGATATCGATGTCGAAACCGAGTTCGGTGGAGTCATCGCGCGAAATGTCGCGCGGAAACGGCGTAGCCATTATATGCCGCCGTACGCCATGGCGGAGACCCTGGACAGAGCTCAGGCAGCCGACATCGCGCGGCTGGAGGAGATCGCAGATATTGCCGATGTCGAGCCACGCGTCCGGATATCTTACGAACTGGATTGCACGAAGCACCTGGCCCGACAGTTGAACCTCTATGTCAAGGTCAATGGTAAAGTTCGGACGGTCGATAAGCCGGGTGATTGGAAGGCCATTTCGCCAAGGGAAAACAGTGTCAGATTGTTCAGAATTCTGTGCCGGCCACGGTTGGACGGCGCCCCTCGCGACCTGCCCAGGCCGCAAGCCACGCCGACTTCTGCCAAGCCTGATGATGTTCAATAATTATACCTGCCATGATTCAAGATTTGTGCCTCTTGCAAGGCATCAACAACGAGAATGTGTTTCGGGCTTAATTGTCGCCACAGATTGAGACAATAACCGCCGCCAGCGTAACGGGCTCCTTGCTGGTCCGTTGAATGTTGTGAACGTCGTCTATGCACCTGGCACCTGCGATTTTGCGCAGGTCTCAGATCTTTGTCAGAGTATTACAAAAGCCGCGGACGAGAAATCACCTGACGCTTGCGGGTCAACAACATCCGGTGTCTAACCAATTCGACCAAAAAACGGGGGTGAGCTACTCGATGGCGGGTCATGCACGACCGCGCACCACGGCGCAGCCCGTCCGGCGGCCGCGGGCTCCCGGAAAACGTGCGCTCGCGACAGGTGAAGCCAATTTCCCGGTGGTCGGACTTGGCGCTTCCGCTGGCGGGTTGGAGGCGTTTCGGACGCTCCTCGAGGCGCTTCCGTCCCGCAGCGGCATGGCGTTCATCCTGGTTCAGCATCTCGACCCGACGTATGCGAGCCGGCTGGTCGACCTGCTCGCTCCGCACACGCCGATGCCGGTCCTCGAAGCCCGCCAGGACATGCCGCTCCAACCCGACCACGTTTACGTCATTCCCCCTGGACATTTTCTTGCGGCGGACAACCGGGGGTTCCGGCTGTCGCTCCCCCCGGACCGTCATAGCGTGCGAATGTCGTTCGATTTCCTGCTGCAATCTCTCGCCGCGGCATTCCGTGAACGCGCTGTCTGCATCGTCCTCTCAGGCACCGGCAATGATGGCAGCGCCGGGGCTCAGGCGGTTAAACACGCAGGCGGCCTGGTGATCGCCCAGGAACCCCAGGAGGCGGAGTTCGATGGGATGCCGCGCGCAGTGATCGCGACCGGCGCCGCTGATCTGGTTCTCCCGGTGGCGAAGATGCCGGACGCCATCGCCAGGTACGGTGGTCATCGCTACGTCCGGAGCGGCGAGAGCGGCACAGCGCTGCCTATGGGCAACGAGCTGCGGAAGATCATCGATCTGCTCCGCCAGAGGACATCACATGACTTTGCGCTCTACAAGCCAGGGACGCTGGAGCGCCGGATCGGGCGGCGCATGGCGTTGGCCGGTATCGAGGACATCGACCACTATCTCGCGTTGCTGACCAGCGACGGCGCTGAACTCCAGAACCTCACCGACGATTTGTTCATTAACGTTACACGTTTTTTCCGTGACCCGACGGCTTTCGACCTGTTGACGAAGAAGATCGTTCCCGAACTCGTGCGTGGTCAGCCGCCGAGCCGGCCGATCCGGATCTGGGTGGTGGGATGCAGCACTGGCGAGGAAGCCTATTCCATCGGCATGGTCTTCCTGGAGGCGGTCGCGGCAACGCGGCGAAACCTGAAGCTGCAGATCTTCGCCTCCGACATCGATGCCGATGCAGTTGCGTTCGCGCGGGACGGTCTTTACCCGGCATCAATCGAGTCCGATGTGTCGGCAGCCCGGCTGACCCGGTTCTTTACCAGGGAGGATCATGCGTGGCGGGTATCGCGGGAGCTCCGTGCGGCGATCATCTTTTCGGTACACGATGTGGTGACCGACGCGCCGTTCTCACGGCTCGATCTGATCAGCTGCCGCAATCTGCTCATCTACTTGCGCCCCGACGTGCAGCAGAGGGTCCTCTCGTTGTTCCATTTCGCGTTGCACGAGGGCGGGATCCTGTTTCTCGGCCCGGCGGAAACCGTCGGTGGCGCCAGCGAGCATTTTGAGCCGATCTCCCAACCACAGCGAGTCTATCGCCATATCGGTCACGGCCGGCCGGTCGAATCCGGAAGTCCACTGGGCCACGCGCAGGCCGCGCGGTCACTGTGGCTCAGATCCGCACGATCGCCTGTGCGGCCACGCGCCACCGTTGCCGATTTCGCTCAGAGACTGCTGCTTGACAGCTATGCGCCGGCGTCGGTGCTGGCGAACCGAAAGCATCAAGGCCTGTATTACTTTGGCCCAACCGACCGTTATCTGAGAACGCCAGCCGGCGTCGCGAGCCATGACCTGCTGGCGGCGGCGCGGGAGGGGTTGCGGCCAGCGATCCGAGCGGCGTTTGACAAGGCAAGCCAGGAGCCGGGTGACGCGATCGCCGCCCACCTTATGCGCGATGGCCGCTCCGTCGCGGTGACCATTAACGCCCAGATCGTGAAATACGACGATGAGGAGCTGGTTCTGCTCAGCTTCCGCGATCTGCCGGAGCACGCACAGACGTCCGAGGCGGTAGTCGAGCCGGCAGAGGACGCAACGCGGCTTGCACGCACCGAACAAGAGCTCG
>Ga0187867_10000337_pt1 | contig 42055 bp, 39 predicted proteins | sample June2016WEW_13_1_FD_132976 | JGI IMG/M metagenome (GOLD analysis project Ga0187867, IMG submission 132976) | Peatland microbial communities from SPRUCE experiment site at the Marcell Experimental Forest, Minnesota, USA - June2016WEW_13_10 | ecosystem: Environmental > Terrestrial > Soil >... | reverse complement strand
GTTTGTGCGCGGCCAATCGCAGGACTACGACACCTGGGCGCAGCTCGGCAATCGCGGTTGGAGTTATCGCGAAGTACTACCGATTTTCCGCGACATGGAAAGCTACCAGGGCGACGCCGACGACGATTACCGCGGTCGAGATGGGCCGCTGAAGGTCACCGAAAGCAACGAGACCGGCCCGCTGTATGACGCACTGATCAAGGCAGCCGGCGAAGTTGGTATCAACTACACCGAGGACTACAACGGTGCACAGCAGGACGGCATCGGCATGACCCAGGCGACGATCCGCAAGGGTCGCCGAATGAGCACCGCGTTCTGCTATCTCGATCCCGCACGCGGGCGTCCAAATTTGACGATTCAGGCCAACGCGCTGACGGAATGTTTGCTGCTGGAAGGCAAAAGCTGCGTCGGCGTGCGTTACACGCTCAATGGCCAACAACACGAGGCCCGCGCGAACCGGGAAGTCGTGGTCAGCGGCGGCTCGATCAATTCGCCGCAACTGCTGGAGCTGTCCGGGATCGGCCAACCAGACCTGTTACGCAGCCTTGGCATCGAGATACGTCACGAACTCAAGGGCGTCGGCGAGAACCTCCGCGATCATTACTCACCGCGCATGAAATGGACGGTGCCGGCGGCGCTGGGGATGACGTATAACGATAAGGGGCGCGGGCTTGGGCTGGTGTGGCAGGCGGTGAAATACGGACTGACCCATAAGGGGCTGCTCGGGCTGCCGGCGTCGCCGATCCGGGCCTATGTCCGCACCCGCTCCGGGCTGGATGCACCTGACGCAGCGATTTCCTGGATTCCGTTTCTGGCTGATCCAAATTTCAAACTGGCGAAGCGGTCCGGCATCACGGCGATCATGAACATCCTGCGCTCCGAGAGCACCGGCAGTATTCACGTGACGTCGAAAACCCCGCAAACGCCGCCGGCCGTTCGTTTCAACTTCATGACAGCACAGTTGGACCGGGAGGTAACGCTGGAAGCAATGCGGATCACGCGGCGAATTATGACCGCACCCGCAATGCGAGATGTCGCCACCGACGAAATCGCGCCCGGTATCAATATCCAGGCCGATGACGAATTGCTCGACTGGGTCAAACGCAATGCCGAGACCACCTATCATCCGGTCGGCACGTGCAAAATGGGCTCGGATCCGATGGCGGTGGTCGACGACCAGCTTCGTGTGCATGGCATGGAACGACTGCGGGTCGCCGACGCCTCGATCATGCCGACATTGACGTCGGGCAACACCAATGCACCCTCGATCATGATAGGCGAGAAGGCGTCGCGGATGATCCTGGCGACGGCGTGACGGAACGTCATCAAGAGTGAACTGGCGGCACACAAGGGGAGCACAATGGCACGGCTGGCCGGCAAGATCGCCCTGATAACCGGAGCGGGGACCGGCATCGGCCGCGCCACCGCCCGCGCCATGGCAGCGGAAGGCGCGAAGATCGTCGTGGCCGAAATCAACGCCGCGTCAGGTGAGCAAACTGCGCAACTCATCGTCCAGTCCGGCGGTGATTGCATCGCCATCGTGACGGACGTCACCGACGAAGCCAGCGTTCGCGCCGCCATCGACACTGCGACTCGGCATTACGGCGGGTTGCACATTCTGCACAACAATGCGGGCGGATCGACCCCGGTCGACAGCACGGTGGTCGACGTGCCGATCGAAGAATTCTGGCGCGCCATTCGCCTTGATCTGTTTGGTACGTTCCTGGGCTGCCGCTTTGGCATACCGGCGATCGCCGCCTCAGGCGGCGGTTCGGTGATCAACATGACATCGAATGTGGCGTTGATGGGCATTACCGGCCGGGACTGTTACACCGCCGCAAAGGGCGGGATCGCCGCAATCACCCGCTCGATGGCTGTGGAATTCGCGACTCAGAAAGTGCGGGTCAACGCCATCGCACCGTCCGCCACGATGACGGACCGGGTCCGCGCCCGGCTCGAAGCCGGCAGCCCGCGCGTAACGAAGCTCGCAGCGGCACATCTCGTGGGGCTGATCGAGCCGGAGGACATCGCCAACATGGCGGTGTTCCTGGCGTCCGAGGAATCACGCATGGTCACCGGTCACGTCTATCCAGTGGACAGCGGGGTCACAATTTCGTGAATGACCCCGCGTCCGATGGCTCGATCGGTGCGGGCTCCGGTCCGCTCACATGTGCCCAGGCGAACCGTCCAAAGCGCTGAGCCTAATTTAGTAGACCCGGCTGCGTTCCAGAAGATCCTGGTTGAGCCGATCGTCGAACACCCGATGCAGATCACCGCGGGTCAAGCCGACATCGAACAGCTCGCGATCGCTCATGCTGCTCAGTTCGGCAAGCGCACGTGCATTCTCACGCCACGTCCGATACGCCGCGACACGGGCGGCGATCCACGACGCAAAACCGTGCTTGCGTACAGGTACTACGGCCGGTTGAACGTCTGGCTCTTCCCAGCGGGTGTCGATATAGCTCAGCGGCGGCAGTTCGAACGCCAACTGGCTCTTGGTCATCGGTGCACTCATGGCTCACTCTCCAAAAATCACCTGGGTCGAACACCCTGTCGTCACGGCGGGGCGCCCCCGGGTTTTGGTGCATTGCAACATAGTGCACGCGGTAGTTGTGGATAAGCGCCGAATCCCCGGACCGGTTATGCGCAATTCGCATGGGTTCACACCTTCGTATGAAATTTCGCCTTGTAGGCCCGACGGAGAATAAAATGACGGAATCACCCCTGGCGTCATTGCGGAACGAACTGGCGCGCCGCGACCTCCATGGTTTCATCGTCCCTCGGGCTGACGAGCATTTGGGCGAGTACGTGCCCGCATCGGCGGAGCGGCTGGCATGGGTGACCGGGTTTACCGGCAGCGCCGGTCTCGCTGTGGTACTGGCGGACAAAGCCGCCGTGTTCACGGATGGACGTTACGTGCTGCAACTCGCCAGCCAGACCGACGGCGCATTATGGGAACGGCTGCACATCACCGAACAACCGCCGGAAGCCTGGTTGGTGGCCAATGCACCCCCCGGCGCCCGCATCGGTTTCGACCCATGGCTGATCAGTGAGGACGGCCTCGCGCGTTATACCAAAGCCGGCATCGCAATGACGCCGGTCGAGACCAACCCGATCGACGCAGTCTGGAAGGACCGCCCTCCCGCCCCGCATGCACCAGCCATCCCGCACCCGCTAAGCCTCGCCGGACGCTCCGCCGAAGAGAAACGCCAGGACATCGCCGCCGTGTTGCGGGAAGCGAAGCAAGACACGGCGGTGTTGAGCGATCCGGCCTCGGTCGCCTGGCTGTTTAACATTCGTGGCGGTGACGTGCCATTTACCCCATTCGCGCTTGGCTTCGCACTTGTGCACGCGGATGGCGGCGCTGAGTTGTTCATGGACCCGGCGAAACTGCCCGAAGCGACACGCACATTCCTGGGCAATGCGGTTTCTATTGCACCACGGGAGGCGTTACCGGCGGCGCTCGCCCGGTTGGAGGGCAAGACGGTACGCGTCGACCCATCCGGTTCGCCCATATGGTTCGCCCAACGGCTGAAAGAAGCCGGTGCGACCGTCGTACCAGGCCCTGATCCGTGCCTGTTGCCAAAAGCGAAAAAGAATGCGGTTGAGCAACAGGGCACGCGCGACGCGCACGCTCGTGATGCCGTGGCGATGTGTCGGTTCCTGCACTGGCTGTCTGAAATCGGCCCGGTTAACCGCGAAACCGAATTGTCGGCGGCCAATCGGTTGTTCGCCTGCCGTACCGCGATTGATGGTTTCCGAGGCGAAAGCTTTCCCGCCATCTCCGGCGCGGGCGAACACGGCGCGATCATCCATTACCGTGTCTCCGACGAGAGTAACCGGCCGATCCGTCCGAACGAAGTGTACCTGATCGATTCGGGAGCGCAATATACCGATGGGACGACCGACATCACACGAACCGTCTGGACCGGCCCAGACAAGGCGCCGCCTGACGTCAGGGAAAATGTGACGAGGGTTTTGAAGGGCCATATCGCCATTGCCACCCTGGTGTTTCCCGAGGGGGTGGGTGGCCCACACATCGACTCGTTTGCCCGCCGCGCGTTGTGGCAGGTTGGCATCGATTACGACCATGGAACGGGTCACGGGGTCGGCAGTTATCTGTCGGTGCACGAAGGGCCGGTCAGCATCTCGCGGCTCGCGCGGCCGGTGCCGATAGCTGCTGGCATGATCCTGTCGAATGAACCGGGCTATTACCTGCCAGGACACTATGGCATCCGGCTGGAGAACCTGGTGCTGGTCCAGCCTGCGGAACTACGTGCCGCCACCCGGCCGTTCCTGCGCTTCGAAACACTGACTCTCGCACCCTTCGATCGCAATCTCATCGATCCGGAATTGCTCGACCCGTGGGAGCTTGCCTGGCTCAATGCGTATCACACGCGCGTGCTGCAGGAGCTGGCGCCGCACGTGGAACCGCCGGTGCGTGCCTGGCTCGCCACAGCCTGCGAAAGCATTGGCTGATGTTGCATCGTTTCAAGATCGGGACAATGGCGGCGACGATCGTTTCGGACGGACCCCTGCTGTTGCATGCCCCGGAGCAAATCTTCCTGGGCCCAGGCGCGGCGGCGTTGGGCGCGTCGCTGACCACCGCCGGGCAACAGTCCGACAAGATTCGCGTCGAGCAGAACTGTCTGTTGCTGGAAACCGCCGGCAAGAAAGTGCTGTTCGATAACGGCATGGGATCGGAGAAACTTTACGGCTCTGACAGTGGACGCCTGTTGGACAATCTTCGCGCTGCCGGCGTCGCCCCATCCGAAATCGATGCCATGGTGCTGACCCACGCGCACTCCGATCACTGTTGGGGCACCATGGGCGATGACGGCGTGCCGAATTTCCCCAACGCGATCCTCTATCTGTCACAGGCCGAGCTGGACTTCTGGAGTTCGGCAGCCGAGGAACGACGGATGGCGCGTAGCATCGCCGGTTTTCGCAAACACATCCTGCCGTTACGAGATCGTATCCGACTGATCCACGACGAGGAAGAGTTCCTTCCCGGCGTTCACGCCCTGGCCACGCCCGGCCACACTCCCGGGCATATGGCTTTTCTGTTTGATGGTGGCTGGTGTCTGACCGGCGACGTCGCCTTCCACGATCCGCTGTCCTACGATTTCCCTGAGGCCGAGAGCGTTTACGACACCGACCGCGATCTCGGTGTCCGGACGCGGCTGCGCCTGCTGGATCGGCTGGTGGCGGAACACCTGTCGATCGTTGGGTATCATCACCCCTGGCCTGGCCTCGGGCGGCTGGAACGCACCGGCCGGACATTCCGCTTCGTACCTGAACACCAGCGTCAGCATCAGGCAAATCCTGCGGACCCTTAACCAAGAATTCATGGCGGCGCATGTATGGAGTGCTCCGACCGCCGATCGCATCGCGCGGGTCCTGGAGGTCGCCGCCATGCCTGATCCGCGCCCGAGCGATTCGCTCGATCCCACTGACTGGGCCGAACTTCGGCGCGACGGTCATCGCATGCTGGATGGCATGTTCGACCATATGCAATCGCTACGAGACCAAGCGGTCTGGCTGCTGCCGCCGCCTGACCAACTCAATGCGATCCGTGAGCAGTTACCGCGAGCGCCCACTCTCCTGCGCGACGTGCATACGCAGTTCGTCAGGTCGATCCTGCCGTATTCCAGTGGTAACGCGCACCCGGGGTTCATGGGCTGGGTGCAGGGTGGCGGCACGCCCGTCGGGATGCTGGCCGAGATGCTTGCCGCCGGCATGAACGCCAATGTTGGCGGCCGCGACCACATGGCGATCGAAATTGAGCGTCAGATGATCGCCTGGACCCGTGACCTGTTCGGTTTCCCGGACACGGCGAGCGGTCTCTTCGTTACCGGAACATCCCAGGCCAACTTCATGGGAGTGCTGGTCGCGCGCACTCGGACGCTTGGCCCCCCGGTCCGCGACCGCGGCCTGACCGTGATCGGACGGCAACTGACTGCATACGCCTCTGCAGCAGCGCATGGTTGTATCGCCCGCGCAATGGAGATGGCGGGTCTTGGCCGGGACCAACTTCGGCTCATTCCGGTGGATGCTGAACACCGGATCCGGATCGCTGCCCTCCGGCAAGCGATCGCCACGGATCGGGCGAATGGACTGGAGCCGTTTCTTCTGATCGGAACCGCGGGGACGGTCGATGTCGGCGCCATTGACGATCTCACCGCGCTCGCCGCGATCGCCGCCGCGGAGCAGCTCCACTTCCACATTGACGGCGCCTTCGGGGCACTGGCCATGCTCGCGCCGAGACTCGCACAACTGCTGTCAGGCATCGAGCGGGCCGACTCGCTGGCATTCGACTGGCATAAATGGGGTCAGGTTCCGTACGATTCCGGGTTCCTGCTGGTGCGCGACGGTGCTTTGCAACGGCAAACCTTCGCGGCGGACGCCGCCTATCTGCGGAGGGCCGAGCGAGGACTCGCCGGCGGGGATTGGTGGCCCTGCGATTATGGCCCCGACCTGTCGCGCGGGTTTCGTGCTCTGAAGACGTGGTTTACCCTGAAGACATACGGCGCCGATGCGATCGGCCAGGTTATAACGGGAACGGTCGCACTGGCGCAGCGCCTGGCTGGTCGCATAGCGGCCGAGCCGGAAATGGAATTGCTCGGCCCAGTACCGCTGAACATTGTTTGTTTTGGCTACCGAAGTCCGGATGCCGACCGCCTGAACGCTGAGATCGTGGCCGACCTGCATCAGTCAGGCCGCGTCGCGCCATCCTTGACCACCGTCGACGGCCGCACCGCCATCCGCGCCGCCATCGTCAATCACCGAACCATGGCAGAGGACGTCGACGCACTAATCGACTCGGTACTTGCCCTCGGGAGGGCCGCCCGCGTGGTTCAAGCTGCGTGTGCCTGACGGAACCAGCGGTAAGCCCTGGCCGCCGGACGCGGCTCCGGCTTGGATAGTCGTCTGGCGTTGGAAGAAGGGTCGGAAAGTGTCAGATGACGGCCGGCGTTGTTGTCGATCGGCGCTACCTGGCTTACCGTGCTCCGAGACCTTTGGCGTTGGCGCGTCCGAAATCATGGCGGGAATTACAAACTGGCAGTTCCAGGAGTACGCACGCCGAAACCACCAGCGCGTCGGGCGACGATGAGCGAGATTTGGCCCCGGCCGGCCCAATGCGCCGTTGCGGCCTGGATTGCGGTCGTGGCATCGTTAGTCGGTCGCGCGCCGTCTGCCGATACGCCAATAAGTCTCCCGGTCGAGGTGATGGTCTCGCCGTGGGGCCCGTTCGCCCGCCAATGCGACCCAACCCGCGTCTCCCATGATATCTACAGTTGGCGCGGACGGGTCGGCATATGGGAAGTGGCAAACGTTTATGGAACCTGCACCGGGTTCTCCGCGATGCCGTCCGGCCAAAACGCGGAACAGATTACGGCAAGCGTCGGCGAGATTGATCAACCAGAGTCGCCAACAATCTTACGCATCCTTCGCACCTCAGGTGGCGCTGCCCGGGCCGCTGCGCCGGGCGACACCGGGTTGCTCGCACGAGGATCTGATGCTCCCGAAACAGCCCTGATGCTGGCGGGCGACATCGGGTTGACGGCGCGCCAGTTGATCCATTCGGATCAGGTGCTCTCGCTACCGGTCCGCCTTTCGGTGCCTTTCCATTTGGACATCCTACTGAACTGCCATCCCGATGGAGGACATACCGAACACGGCCGAGACACGTTGGTATTTTCCTGCACGCTGGACCAAAAAGTCAGAACAGATCACCTCGATGCGCAAGTACAACTGGCGGGGGTTGAGGAGATCGACGTTCAAACCGGCGTTCGGCTGTCCAGTGTTATGACCGGCCGTCTGAGCGGGCGAAGTCGGGCAAGCGATGACGCCGCGTGGCAATCTGCCGACGACCGCCTCCTGTACCGCCGGGAGACGGAGTTCGAGTAGCATTCCATCGAGCGTTCTTGCGTTGCCTCCGACATCGGACGCAGCCAGTGCCTTCGGTCCAAAACGCATATCGGCAACCGGTCTCCGGCCGTGTGAACGGCGGTGCTGGCCGAACGATGCGTGTGGTTCACGGATGTAGCCTGTTGACCAACATGTAGCTTCGGCTACATTCTGTAGTGCGGGCATCAGGTGAGACTGCATTGACGAACGTCGTTCCGCGGCAAACGCCAATCATGCCGGGTTCGGGCGCGGCCACGATTGCGGCAACCAGTTCGGCGTTCCGCGCGATCTGTGCACTGGTGGCGATCGGCCTCCTTTGCGGATCGATACGCTGTAACGCCCAAATCGATGGCATGGCCCCGTGGCCCGAGAGAGCACCGGACACATCAGATTATGGCATCAGCGCGTCGCCCGAGGATGTTCCGGCGCAGCCCTTTGATTGGACCGGATTCCATGCCGGCGGGCATTTTGGTTACGGTCGGGGACAGGACGACAACACGCTGTTCGATCCGTTCGCGACGGGCTCCAGCAGCTCGTTCGGCAGCCTGTACGGCGGTTTTCAGTTCGGCTACGATCATCAGTTTGCTTCCCGACTGCTGCTTGGGATCGAAGCCGATGTCACGTTTCCCAATTTCCTCGAAGATGGCGTGGCCGCCACCCGAACCACGGCGCAAACCACTGTTACCGACAAGATCGATGCCCTCGGCACGCTGCGTGGCCGTCTGGGCTTTGCGTTCGATCGTTGGCTGATTTACGGAACCGGCGGCTTCGCGTGGTCGCTGGCGCGCTTTCTGGAAACTCCCGGCCTGACCGATGCGCAGGACCAGGTATTGCGCGCACGCGCAGGGTGGGCTGCCGGCATTGGGGCCGAGGTTGCGTTTGCTCCGAACTGGACCGCTGGCGTGGAATATCTCTACGCGGATCTCGGCAGCGCGACCGCGGCCTTTCCATCCGGCACCCGGTACCAATCGGCACTCGACATCCAAACGCTGCAACTGGACCTCAACTACCGGTTCGGTGGACCGACCGCGACGCCGGAGCCGACCGAACCGTGGCCGATCGGGTCCGATAACTGGAACATCCACGGCCAAGCGACATTCATCGAGCAGGGCTATCCGGCGTTCCGTTCGCCGTACCAAGGCACCAATAGTCTCTCGGGCAAAAGCCAGGTGAAAAACACCTTGAGCGCGACCGCGTTCATCGGCATTCGCCCGTGGGATGGTACGGAAATCTATGTCGATCCCGAATTGATGCAGGGCTTTGGTCTCAGTAACACCTACGGCGTCGCCGCTTTCCCCAACGGAGAGGCGCAGAAGTCGAATTTTCCGATTCCACGCGTCGACATCGCGCGTGCATATATCAGTCAAATCTTCGGCCTCGGTGGCGAACAGGAGATGATCGAGGATGGCCCGAACCAAATCGCCGGCAAGCAGGATATCTCGCGGGTTACGATCACGATCGGCCGCTTCGTCGTTACGGATTTCTTTGACGTAAATGCGTACGCGAACGATCCACGAACGGACTTTCTCAACTGGAATATTTACGGCGGCGGTTCCTACGACCTGACCATGGACAAGCTGAGCTATACCTGGGGCGCGTTTGCCGAGCTGAACCAAAAGTACTGGGCTGTGCGGGCCGGATATTTCCTGGTTCCGACCGTATCCAATGTCAATTCATTTGACGACCATATACCGAGCCGAGGGGAATACACGACTGAACTGGAACTACGCTACTCCCTGGCGTCACAGCCTGGCAAATTGCGTCTGTTCGGGTGGGCGAACCGTGCGGCGGCGGGGAGCTATGCCGAAGCGGTTGCCTTGCCGATCACCTCGCCAAATTACCCCGACATTACGCTGACGCGGCAGGTGCGAACCAACTACGGCTTCATCATCAATGCCGAGCAGGCGATTACCACTGACCTTGGCGCGTTCTCTCGGATCACCTGGGATGCAGGTCAAACCGAAAAAATCGGCTGGACCGACTGCGACGGCAGTGTCTCCCTCGGCGTCGTGCTGGCCGGGACCGCCTGGGGGCGCCCGGCCGACAAAGTCGGTGTCGGCACCGTAGTGGAAAGACTTTCGCCCGAAGCCCGCGAATACTTTGCAGCGGGAGGTCTCGGTATATTAATTGGCGATGGGAGGCTCAATTACCAAATGGAAAAGGTATTGGAGACATATTACGCCTTTAGTGTCACCAATTGGGCGACGGCTTCCTTCGATTATCAGTTCATTGCCGATCCCGGATACAATGCCGATCGAGGGCCGGTCTCAATCTTCTCAGCGCGGCTACACGCGGAATTCTAGGGCCTGTCGTCAACCGACCCAGCGACCAGACGGCCCGTGAGTTTCTCATCCCCCCTTGTTCAGCAGCAGCGCCCGCGGCACGGTCGACTGACATATGAGAGGGGAGCCAACCATGCCAAAGCCAACTCCGCCATCAACCCAATCCCCGGGCATCCACCACAAGCGCATCGGCGACGTCGTCGTGACCGCGATCAACGACGGCATGTTCGAGGGCGCGTTCAGCATGCTCGCCAATTTCCCTGCCAGCGAGGCCGAAGCGCTGCATCAGGCAGCATTCCGAGCAATCCCACCCAGACTGGCAATCAATTGCTTTCTGATCCAGACCAACGACCGCCTGGTCCTGGTGGATTCAGGGTTCGGTGGTGCGATCGGCCCCCTGGCCGGCCATCTTGCCGATGACCTGCTCGCTTTGGGCGTTGCGCCAGCCGATATCGATACAGTGCTGTGCACGCATTTGCATCCAGACCACGTCGGCGGCCTGGTCGACGGCGCCGGTGCCGCGGTATTTCCCAATGCGGAGCTGGTGGTGCACCAGGCAGACCATCGGTTCTGGAGTGATGACGCCACTCTGGCTGGTGCCACCACGGATCAGGACCGCGGCTTTGTCCAACTCGCCCGTACCACCATCGCCGCCTATGCCGACCGGACCCGCCTCCTGACCGTCGGGGAAGCCCTTCCTGGCATTTCCATCCTCCCAGAGCCTGGGCATACCCCCGGTCATTCCGGCTGGCTCATCGCCTCGGGCAGTGAGTCGCTGCTGATCTGGGGCGATATCGTCCACATGCCGGGCGTGCAGTTTCCCAGGCCGCAGGCAGGGATGGGGTTCGATGTCGACGGCACCGCCGCGATCGAGACCCGGAAGCGCATCATGGACATGACCGCCACCGACCGGCTGATGGTTGCTGGCATGCACCTGGATTTTCCCGGTTTCGGCCATGTGGCGCGCGCCGGCGATGGATACGCGTTCATCCCCGAGGTATGGACGCCGACGGTCTAAAGCGTGCGGCCGCTTACGGGGCCGGCGGTACTCCCTGACATCCGTCCAGGTGCAACGCGCCATGCACACTTGCGCTATCGGTGCGCGCCTCGAAAGTCTCTCGGACCAAATGATGATCTGCCGAGACCCATGCATCGCCGGTGGAGACCTGCGTCTCACTGAGTTGCGGGTGGCGCACGGATGAGTGCAAATGCAGCAAGCCCGCGGTCTCGATGCCAGGTGAATCGACCCGAATGTCGGCGCGGGAATCATGCTTGAACCCGGGCAGAAACACCGGAACATTTCGTTCCTGGTCACCGGCCCACCGCACCCAATAGAACGCCAGCAACAACGGTGTCCCCAGTCCCGGCGGCATCCGCTCTCTGGGCAGGTCGAGGTCGGCACGGCGCTCCGGCGGGGCCGCCGAATAATCTGGCAGCCAGTTCTCACCAAACGAAGCCGGCGACCAGTGGCGCACAAAACCCGGATGTTGGGTCTGGAAATCCGCCAGGGTCTTGGCCTGAACTCGCCAGGCCTGCATCCCGGCCGCCGTCCGCTTGAAGAGGTCCCATTGCTGGCGCCGGATTGAACCGATCACGCTGTATCGGTGGTTCACCCCAATCGACTGCAGCTCGCCGTCCCGCCAGGTGCCGATCTCCTGGTAGAGGTACTCCCAGTCGATCAATCCGAACGACCTCGCTTTCACCCGTGCGGCGACATTGACCGTGATGCCACCGTTCGCCGTCGCTGCCGTGGTCGTCACGCTCACCTGGCCGTCATAGCTGGTCGTGCCGGAATAGCGGCAGGTCTCGTCCGCCCAGGCAACACGGCCGACCAGAATTGCGATCGCGCACCAGGCGAAACGCGCCGTCATGGCCGACTATTTCGCGCAATCCCCGCGGACTGCGTATGACGGGGCCTCAGCCGCGGTGCCTGACTTCGATGTTTGGCAGGAAAGCGGTCAGCAAGCCGATCACCGGGAGGAAGGAGCATACGTGATACACGAACTCGATCCCGGTCACGTCGGCGATGCGGCCAAGCGCTGCCGCGCCCAAACCGCCAAGCCCGAACGAGAAGCCGAACATCATTCCGGCCACCATCCCGACCCGGCCAGGCAGTAACTCCTGGGCGTAGACGATGATCGCCGAGAATGCCGAGGCTATGATCAGGCCGATGATTACACTGAGTACGCCGGTCCACAGCAGGCTGGCATAAGGCAGTAGCAAGGCAAACGGAAGTGCGCCCAGGATAGAGAACCAAATCACGGGCTTGCGTCCGAACCGGTCACCGATCGGCCCGCCGGCAAATGTCCCGATCGCTACCGCCCCCAAAAATACGAACAGGTGCAACTGCGCGTTCTGCACCGTGACGTGGAATTTTTCGATGAGGAAGAAGATGTAGTACGAACTCAGGCTGGCCGTGTAGACATTCTTGGAGAACAACAAAATGAGGATGACCGACATCGCCATGATGACGGTCGCCCGCGGCACCGGTGAGGCCGTTGCTGGCGACGGCACCCGTCGTCCCCGCCGGGCCGTCATCGCCGGATGCCGGTTGTACCAAGCCCCAACATAGGTCAGCATCGCCATCGCCAACAGCGCAACCAGCGAGAACCACCCGACGCTGCCTTGGCCTCGCGGCAGCACGATGAAGGCTGCCAGCAGTGGCCCGGTCGCCGAGCCGCACGACCCGCCCAGTTGAAACAGCGATTGCGCAAAACCGTAACGTCCGCCGGATGCCATGCGGGCCACGCGCGACGCTTCCGGATGGAACACCGATGATCCGACACCGACCAAAGCCGCTGCGCAAATGATCAGCGGATAGGAGTTGGCCACCGACAGCAACAACAACCCAACGAGACTGCAGCTCATGGCGACGGGCAGTGAGAACGGCTGCGGGCGCCGATCCGTCACCAATCCAACCATTGGTTGCAACATCGATGCAGTTAGCTGGGATGCGAGAGTAATCAGGCCAATCTGCGCGAAATCGAGGTGATAGGAGGTCTTCAAAAGCGGATACAGGGCCGGAACCAGCGATTGGTTGAGGTCGTTCAGCATGTGACACACACTCAACGACACCAAAATCGCGAATGTGGTGCCAGTGTCGACCTGGGGTCGCACGACCGGCCCTGATTGCGCGATAACCGCGGCTTGCATGGTGTTTTCGCTCATCACATCATCCGAACATCGCTACAAGCATGGCATATCATGTCGATACGTGATAAGAGCCATGCATCGATGGTCTGGCAGATACCCACGTTGTCGCAATTTGTGTTCAATTTGTGCTAACATTTGCCATAAATAGATGCCATAAGGTTGCTATAGCGGGTCGACCGGGAAAGCGGTGGCCCTGGAGATTATACGAGATGCCTAATTCGAGGAAAGACGGTAATGGCAATCATGGCTACGCGGCGCCGGTTGCCTGGATATTCCTGTTGCTGTGCGGCTACTGGGTGATTTCCGAGTGGAATTCGTTGCCCGCGCTGATCAATTCGGCCATCGCCACGATCCGCTGAGCCCGCAGTCACGCTCCCTGGGCTGGGGCCAGCTCCGCAGCACCAACGACGTGCCACGCGGTGTCCTGAACCAGCAGGACAGCGCCGCGGTTTTCTGGAATCGGAGGTAGCGTCAACCGAGGCGCCAAACCCGCTAGCCTAACGACGTCGCGCACTACGCGATACTCGACGAGGCGGCGGCCCTGATTCTCTCCCGCACCGACCTGTGTGGCTACTTCGGAGTCATAGGTCACCAGCAATCCGGTCAACGACCCGGTTGGCGCGTCGATTTCCGCCTCCGACCCGGTTGCCGTGCGGCGAAGCGTGGCGGCGAGTGGTGGCTGAGTTGCCTCCCCGATCGCGCGGCGAACGGCGTCCCGGTCGGAACCAACCAGCATGGCTGAACCGTTCACCACCAAAGCGGGCGTGAACACCTCGCTGCCCAAGTGCTCCGCATATGCCTTTTGGCGGTCAGTCCAGGCGTGGCGCGCGTATGGGTCGGTCCAGCCCAGGCTGTTCCAGTAATCAACATGCCAGGCCAAGCCAATAATGCCGGGTTGCCGAACCAACTCGCCCAGAAATGCTTCGGCGGGCGGGCAGGAGGAGCAGCCCTGGGAGGTAAACAATTCCAGGACGACGACTTGGGCGGGCACGGCCCGGACGCACGTCGCGGCACGCGGAAGGGTCAGCAGTGTGGCACTCAGGAAGATACGGCGGCGCATTTTGGAACTCCATGCTCTGGTCGTGCGGTTTGCCTCATGGCAGTCACTACCGTTACACCGCCCTTGGTTCTGCCACCCGCAGAAAAGCACCGCCGGCCTCCATGGCCCTGAGGTTTTTCTCAGGCACCAGCGTGCTATGAGAGCCCGCCCGCCGGTGACGTCACCGCGGATATCGCCTCTCGGCAAACAACAGAAGCCCCACCTCATGTCCATGCTGATTCGCGCCGTTTCGCTCCTGCTGACGGCTCTTCTTCTGATCGCCGCTGACGCGCCCCCGGGTGCCGACCTGGTGGCGCAACGTGGCGACGTGCGCCTCACCGGTGCTGAGCTACAGGACGTACTGGGTTTGCTGGACCCGGCGGCTCGGGCGCAGGTGACCGCTACGCAACAGAACCTGGCAAACTTCGCGCGCGAGCGAGTGCTTAACATGGCAATCCTCGCTGAGGCGAAGGCGAAAAAGTGGGACACACAGCCGGACATCGTCCGCAAAGTCGCCGAAGCACGCGATGCTGTGGTCACCCAAACCTACCTCGCCTCATTGGTGCCGCCGGATCCTGCGTACCCAAATGACGCGGACGTCGCCGCCGCATATGAGTCCAACAAGTCTCGCCTGGTGCTGCCTCGGCAATATCATCTGGCCCAGATCGTACTGACCGTGAAGCCGGGAGCGACACCTCAGGAAGACGAAGAGGTTCACAAGAAGGCGTTGAGTCTTCGGACCCAGGCCGCCAGGCCAAACGCGGACTTCGCCGAGCTTGCACGGAAGAACTCGCAGGACCCGCAGAGTGCCGAGAAGGGTGGCGACGTCGGGTGGCTGCAGGAACCCAACATGATCCCGGTGGTGCGCGATGCTGTCTCGGGGATGATCGAGAGCGGCATCAGCCAGCCGGTGCGCGTGGCGGACGGTTGGCACATCATGAAGCTGCTGGCGATGAAGCCGGCGGGGCCGATTTCGCTGCAAGATGCGAGGCCGCAAATTGTGGCGGCGCTACGCCAGGCACGGACCCAACGGCTGGAGCGCGCCTACCTGGACGATATGCTGAAGGCGCAGCCGATCCAGTTGAATGAGATTGAGTTGGCAAAACAGGCGAACGAGGCAGCGGGGAAGTAGGACGGGCCACGCGGCTTTGTGGTCTGTGTACGCACATTCTTACGCCCCACAACGGGACCTTGCGGGTCCCGCGAAGGCAAGAGTGCAGCGCAGACTGACGTTGATCAGCACGAATGGCCCGGCACGGTAACCGGTGCCGTGCCAGAGAATTCAGTCATCTGACTTTGTGTGATCGGCATGCGGCGCAACGCATCGCGCCACCACCCGGCGAACTGACCGCGGCGTCCGATAGGTTTCACGTCTCCGCGCGCATTTCCTTGAACACGTCGACCGCGGTCAGCATCGCCTCGCGCACCAGCGGTGCACCGACATAACCGGTAAGGTGCAACAGTGCTTCCGCCAGTTCATCCTCGGTCCAGCCCTGATTGCGCGCGAAGCGCAGATGCAACTTCAATTCCGGGTCGCGGCCGGTGGCAGCATCGGAAATGACGCAGATCAGTGCTCGCGTCTTCAAATCGAGGCCAGGCCGCGTCCACAATGTGCCGAATATGGTCTCCTGCGTGACCTCGGCAAATTTTTCCATGATGGGGTCGCGATACACCGAACCATCAAGTTTATTCGCATACGCGTCGCCCATCAACTTCCGCCGCATCGCGCGGCCGGCTTCACGCCGGGGATTGTCGGCCATATTCCGTTTCCTCTCTTGTTGTCAGAGTTCGACCACGACGTACTCGCCGTCGATTTTCACTTGCACGGTTTCCGCGACGAACGGACCTTTGGCGAGCAACTCGCCAGGCACGACCTCGACCTTATAGGTACGTGCCTTGACGCTTTCAGGGTGGCACCAGGATTGACCGGTCCTGATATCGAATTCCCAGCCATGCCACGGGCATCGCAACATTTCACCATTTCGGGTCAGCCGGTACTCGCCCGGCCGCTTCGATTCGAAGCAGCCAAGCACGTGACCGTAACTGAGCGTGGCGCCCTCGTGCGGGCAACGGTTGATCAGCGCGTAATGTTCGCCATTAACATTGAACACACAGATCTCGCGCCCCGCCGGATTCACGACCTTCTTGCCGCCGGGCAGAATCTCACCGACGGCGGCGACGACGTGACGCGTCATGTCCGGCCTCAGGCTGCCAGATTGTAGAACGACAGCGCATTCTCGCGGTACAGCATGCGCTTTTCCTTCTCCGGAAGCGGCACTTTGAAGGCGTAGCGCGGATCGTCCTGGTCCCAGTGCGGATAGTCGGTGGAGAACATGATGCGATCCCAGCCGATCCATTCGCAGGTCGTAATCAGGTCTGCCGGATGTTCCGGTTCCTCGATCGGTTGCGTGGTGACCCAGATGTTTTGCCGGATATATTCCGACGGCAGCATCTTCAGATGTGGCACTTCCTCGCGGAAGCGACGGAAGTGTTTGTCGAGACGCCAACTCAGCGATGGCAGCCACGCGAACCCGCCCTCGACGAGCGCCACCCGCAAATTGGGGATGTGTTCGAACACGCCTTCAGCTACCAGGCTGGTGACCAGTGCTTCCTTCGACTGCGGATACGACGGGTGTTCCTCGTGATAGAACGACGGCCAGCCGCCGCCGGTCGAGGGATGGCCGCTCGTGCCGCCAAGATGCAAAGCAATTGGGAACCCGTTGGCGGCGCAGGCTTCGAGGATCGGCCAATAGCGGCGCCGACCCAAAGGTTCCAGCCCGCGTGGCGGGATCATGACGTGCGTGAAGCGGCGGTCGCCGGCCCGCTTCTCGATCTCCTTGATCGCGGCTTCGGTATATTCCGTGGTGATCTGGATCGCTGCTTTCAATCGCGGCTCGGCATCGCACCAGACCTGCGCTTCCCAGTCGTTGGCCGCGGAACAAAGCGCCGCGCCGAACTCTACATTTCGCTCATCGCCGCCGCGGCCAAGCAACGGCATCAACATGCCGTACGACACCCCGAACGCGTCGAGCAATTGTTCCCGCATCATGCCGAGATCGGAACCCGGATGCCCGCCATCTTTGGGCCAGGAGTCCATACGCATGCCAGTGCCAGGCGACATCCGTGGATAATTCGGTGCCGCAGCGAACGGCGAGCGCGAGCGCGGACCGATCGATGCCCGCAGTTTCCGCCAGCGTTCCGGAAGGAAAGCGTCGAGATCCGCCGGTGATTTTGTATAGGGGTGCACGTCGCAATCAACGAAGCCGAGAATGGCATCGTCATTGGTCAGTACTTTCGGCTCCTGGATCGTGGCGCTCATGGAACTCGCTCCTTGAAGCAGTTGTCAGTTGTCTGTCGGCAGTTGTCAGGCACTCGCTGCGTTATGACGTCAGCCTTGGGTAGGTTTTCAACGCGTTGCCGACGAGGATTTTCTGGATCAGGTGCTCCGGCAGCCCGTCGGGCAGCGCATCGTTGCCGTCGAAGTGCCAGTGGGGATAATCGGTCGCGAACAGCAGCATGTCCTCGCAGTCGATTTCCTCGATGATTTTCCGTAACATCGCAATGTTGGGTGGGGCATCGAAGGGCTGCGATGTCAGGCGAACATGTTCGCGCGCATACTCTGCAGGGGATTTTTCCAGCCACGGCACTTCCGCCCGCACGCCGCGCCAGGTCTTATTGGCCCGCCACATCCAGGCCGGTAGCCAGGTCACGCCAGACTCCATAAGCACGACCTTCAGCCGCGGAAATTCAACGAACACGCCTTCGGAAATCAAACTGTTGAGCACCCCAGCGAACCCGGTCGACCACGAAACGTAGTCTTCCAGATAATAGGACGGCCAACCCAGATTGGTCGGCGGATGCCGGTACGAGCTACCCGCGTGAATCCCAATCGGCAAATCAAGCTGCTCGGCGACGCGGTAAATCGGCCAATGCTGGCGCCGGCCAAGAGGAATCTCCTGCATTTCCCATACCAGCACCTGGACAAAGCGAGAGTCGGCCGCACAACGCTCGATCTCCCGGGCCGCGAGTTCGGGACTGTGCATTGGCACGACAATCGACGCGCGCAGTCGAGTATCGCGATCGAGCCACTCCTTCGCGACCCAGTCATTGATCGCCCGGCAAAACGCCGCCGACAAATCTTCGCTGAAAATTGCCTGAGCGCCATGCAAAACGTTACAGATTGCATACCGCGTGCCGAACCCATCCAGCGCCTGGACCCGCAGCGTGTCGAAATCGCATCCAGGATAGCCTTTGGCCGGCTTCCAGTCCGGCCGTGCATTGATCGGCGCATTCACCGGAAACGCCGCAGCATTGTAATTGTCCCGCTCCAACCCACGCATCTGCACATGGGCGCGCCAGTACTCATCCAGATACGGCAACAGCACATGGGTACCGGGCAGAGCCGGGTGAATGTCGCAATCGATTGCGCCCGGCGTGGGTATGGTCACGAACGTCTCTCCTTCGTGGTCGAGGATAGGCGTAACCCTGCACCCGTTCAATGGTGACAGCCCGCTGCCTCTCCAGGCTGAGACGTTTGGGCTTGCCCACCGCAAGGTGATACGACACAAACCGCGAAGCGGCCCACGGCGGTACCGGGGAGGTTTCGTCACATCGGACCGTCAAAGCCGCATCCGGGGAACCAGCATGGCCATCCTGAAAATCGCCCGTATGGGCAACCCGATTTTGCTGCAAAAATGCGAGCCGGTAGCCAATCCGGGCGCACCGGAGATCCGCCGCCTCGTCGCCGACATGATGCAAACGATGGAGGATGCGCCCGGGGTCGGTCTTGCCGGTCCGCAGGTCTACGTGCCGCTCCGCCTGTTCGTCTTTCGCGTCCCCGCCGAGCGAGCCTCTGCCGATCCAGCCGCCCGCGCAGTGCCCAACACGGTCCTGATCAACCCGGAGATTGAACCGATCGGCGAGGAGATCGGTCTGAACTGGGAAGGTTGCCTCTCGATCCCCGAGATGCGCGCCGTGGTGCCGCGCGCCCTGCGGATCCGTTACCGCGGGGTCGATTGCGATGGCAATGTGATCGAAGGTGAGGCGCACCGCTTCCACGCCAGGATCATGCAGCACGAAAACGATCATCTGAACGGCATTCTCTATCCTATGCGGGTGACCGATTTCCGTTACTTCGGCTTCAATGCGGAGCTCGATCGCGCGGCAGAGGAGCAACGCCGGCAACAGCAAGAACAGCAACAACAAGCGGACGGTCAATGATCCGCCCGCCGGAACGCCTGCCCGAGCGAGATGCCGCAATCGAGGCGATGTTGCCGAACGTACCGTTCGACGGCTGGACCATTCGTGGGCTGCGATCCGGCCTCGCCGCTGCCGGCCTGCCGGAAGACGAGGCGACGATCCTGTTCCCCGGCGGCGCCGCGGACATGATCGCGGTGTTCTGTGACCTTGCGGACCGGCGCATGACCGCGGCGGCCGCTGCTGCTGTGTCCGAGACGAGGCTCAGCACGCGGGTCCAGGCGATCGTCGTGCAACGGCTGACGATGAACCGGCCACACAAAGAGGCGATCCGGCGGGCAGTGTCGGTGTTGGCCTTGCCCGGCAACACCCGCTCGGCGGCGACGATCACCGCCCGCACGGTGGATGCAATCTGGCATGCCGCAGGGGATCGATCCGCCGATTTCAGTTGGTACACCAAACGAGCGATCCTGACCGCGGTCTACAGCGCCACGTTGCTGTTTTGGTTGCGAGACTCCAGTGATGACGATGCGGACACGCGGGCTTTCCTCACCAGACGCATGCAAGGCGTCGGGCGCCTGCTGCGAGCTCGCGGTCGTGCCGGCGCCCTGTTCGGGCGGTTGCGTCCGGCGTGACCTGATCGCTGAATTCCGTTACGTCGTCCGCATGGACGGTGGTTTTACGAACCATGGCAGCCGCTCAGGCATTGTGGTGCATTTCTCGTAAGCGGACATTCAGTGTACCTCGCCGGCAACGAACCCTGGCCTGGTTGCAGCGGCCGTTGTTGCATGCTTCATCCTCCCCTCGGTGGACGCGGTGATCGACCTCGCCGGCGGGGAGCTGCAGACGCGCTCCTTTGCGGTGCTCCATAAGGGTGACGCGTTGATTTCGACGGTGTCGGCGCCTGACCGGGCCGCGGCTGCCGCCGAATGGTGGCTTCGCATAGACCACCCACTCGGTCTTCCGTAACGGAGCGAGATGGTCCTCGAACGCCTTGGGGTCCGCCAGCGCGGTCTGGTTACCGAAGAAATTCAGACCCCGGGCGTGGTACGCCGCCGCGAGCCTCTCCAGGAACAGTCGGCGGAACAGCCGCGAGAGGACGCGGACCGGGAAGAAGAACCCGTCCCGGCACGATACCCAGCGCTCGCCGTCCGGCGAGATACCGCCGCCTGGCACCCATGGCTGCCATTCAGTTGCAAGCGCGAGCTTTCCGAAAGCTGCCGGGTAGCTTGCTCTCCATCATCCCGGGGCAGCCGGTTTCGCTGGATGTCCCTGAGCCGAATACCGCGGCGTTGCGCATCATGGACGAACTCGGCTGGACGCAGTCATTCGGCTGCGGATGGTGAACCGGACGCCCGTCGCGTTCCCGGTGGGCGAGGTTTTTGGGGTGACGTCGTTCGAGTTCGGCTGACGCGGCGTTGCCGCCGGTCAACTCATCGCAAGCAATCCACGCGCCTCGCCCAAAACCATGGCGGATCGTCCGCGCTCAGTCCGTGATCGAGCGCAGCCAATGTTCGACATTCCCCGTCCGGATCGCCATAGTGTGGGCGGCGCCAACGGGGTCCTCCGGCCAGCGGCCAAGGTACCGCCCGATGCCGGCGCGGGAGCGAACATGAGCGCACCATCCTTTGCCGCCAGGCCTCCGGTTCACGACGATCCGACACAATCCGCTGGCATTGCCGTTGCGAGCCGGTTGATCCGGCTCGACCCCGGCCTGTACGGCCTGTCGTTGATGCCGGGCCCGACCGATCGAGCTACCGGCCTGCCTTCCGTCCGCATATCGCTGCCTCCCGGCCCTCCTGGGCGGCGAGAGGCCGTGAGCATCAGCTCGTTCCGCACCGACGGCTGGGTCAGCATGACCGATGAGCCCACCTTGCTGCGCGTGCTGCCGGGCGGAGCGGAAGTGCTGGTCACATTGTACTGGAACACCAGCGATGCCGCCGCGATGTCGCCGCCGTTGCGGCTGGTGCGGCTAAACCCGGACGGCGCCATCGCCGGGCCGGCCGATACGTTGGGTGGTGCCACGTCTGGCGGCATCGGGCGTGAAGGTATTCCGGGCCTCACCGGAGGCCTGCCGATTTCGCGAGCTGAGGTCGTCGCCCATATCGAGGGAGTCGGCGACGTCGATGGCAAGGTCGGCGACTGGGTCGGCATGCGCGGCAGCGGGCGCGCGATCGAGGGGTTCAGCCTGACGCCGCGCCAGGGGATTACGCCGGACGAGTTCGAAATCCGGGCGTTACTGGGCCGCGATTGGCTCTCACCCTGGCTGCCGGGCGGCAGTTTCTGTGGTAGCCGCGGGCTCGCGTTGCCGTTGCGTGGATTCTGCCTGCGGCTGCATCCGGGGGCGGCGGCACGCGCCGATCTGGCGTGTTTCGCGCGGTTCGTGGACGGGTCGGAGGTGGGGCCGGTGGGCAGCGACCGCGTCGTTGCCGCACCCAGTCTGGCGGCGCTTGAGGCCTTCCAGGTGCTGGTGCGCCCCCGTCTCGGGTGAGCATCCGGCTTGGGTGAGCATCCGGCTTGGGTGAGCATCCGGGTCGGGTAAGCGTTTCGGCCGGGGTAAGCATCCGCGTCCCGGGCGAGACCATGCCGCGGCCACCGGCGTTGTTGCGATCAGGTCAATCCGCGTGGCCGAATACCATGGCGAGCGAAAATGTTGTTGCCAGCGCCAGGGGTGATGGGCGACGACAGGTGAGCATGACGAATCGCGGGAGCCCACCTGGAATTTCGCCCCGGGAATTTCACCCCGGGAACTTCACCCCGGGAACTTCACCCCGGGAATTGCACCATGGGAATTTCACCAATGATCAATATCACCCTGCTTTTGGGGTCGTAATAAAGGATGGCCATGGCAGAACAGACTCAGTTCACCGCAGCCGAGGCGGCGTTCGTGCTGCGGGAACCCATCCGTGCCGTGAAGAAGGCCTTGGACCGCGGGCCGGTGCGCCCGGTGTTGCAACCTCGGTCGGGGTCAGCGGTTCGCATGATCTCGTGGGCCGATCTGTTTTACCTGTTTGCCGTCAGGGCGTTGGGCGACGACCTCACGCCGAAAGCGCGCGGTGAGTTGTATGAAGCGGTCCAGCGGGCGCAGCCGTCGTTTGGCGACGAGGTGCGGTTTGGCCGGTTTCGCATCGCCGTGGCCGACCTGGTCGATGAGGTCAAGAAACGAATAGCGGATCTGGCCGAACTGCAGAACAAGGTCGCGCGCGCCGACAATGGCAAAGCCGTGCTCGACGCACGCGGCGTCGAGGTGCATCGCATCGCGGCGCTGTTGCGCGGCGGGCTGTCGGTGGATGCCGTGGTCGAGGAATATCCGTTTCTGTCGCAAGAAGCGGTCGAGACGGCGCGGGCCTATGCCCAGGCGTTTCCGCGACCGGGAAGGCCGTATCCTCGCACCACGGCCGCCCGGGCGCGGCGCGAGGCTGCGCTGGAGCTGCCGGAGGAGGTGCCGTTTGACGATGGCGACGAGGAGTGACGGGGGCAGCCTTACTCAGAGCATTTTCCAATCAGATCGAACCAACTCAAACCCGGCCACCCGACATTGCGAGCATAGCGAAGCAAGCTCCACGTTCGTGAGGCAGATTGCTTCGCTTCGCTCGCAATGACCCCGACCGTCACTCATTCGCGCCAGGCTGCCACAGCACATCGGCCGCGCCGTTATCGTTCAAGACCCTGGACATTACGAACAAATGATCCGACAGCCGATTGAGATAACGTTGCAATAACGGGTTCAACCCGTCGACCGCAACAAGACACCGTTCCGCACGCCGCACAATCACCCGCGCCATGTGGGCCCGCGCCGCCGCCTCCGAGCCGCCTGGCAGGATGAAGCTGGTCAACGCCGGCAAGTCCGCATTCATCGCCTCGATCTCCGCCTCCAGCCGCAGCAGCGGCACATCAGTCAGACTCAGTCGGTCGCCGCCGTCGCCCGGCACGCACAGATCGGCACCGACATCGAACAGGTCGTTCTGGATGCGCGCCAGCATCGCGTCCGTCTCACCCGTAACCGCAGTTCCGGAGACGACCGCCCGTAGCCAGCCGATCGCCGCATTGGCCTCATCCACCGCACCGATCACCTCGACTCTGGGCGCGTCCTTGCGCAGCCGCGAGCCGTCCCCCAGCGACGTCATCCCGCCATCGCCGCCGCGCGTCACCACTCGATCGATCCGCACCATGCTGGTCTCTTTTATCTGACGTCGTCGAACTCGAAGCCCATGGTCATGTCGGAGGCCACCGGCTGGCCATCTTTGACCGCCGGCAGGAACCTCCAGCGCAGTACGGCGTCACGGGCTGCGCTGTCCAGCAACACGTAACCCGAGCTGCGCACCAGGTCCACGCCCGCCGCTTTGCCGTCGGGCGAGACGTGCACCACCACCACGACGGTGCCTTGCTGACCGTTCATCGCTGCCTCCACAGGGTACTCCGGAGGACGGTTGTGAAACACCGCATCCGGCTTGGCGGGAATGACCCGGTCCCCGAACGCTCGCGCGTCACTGGGGCTGTCGGTCCCTTGCAAGGAAATAACCGGGGCGGGCTGCGCGGCGGGAGGAGCCGGTTCAGGCTCGGCCGTCGCCTCCTGCGCCGGGGCTTCCGTCGACGGCTTCGGCTGCTGCGTTGGCGTTTTGGCGTTGGCCGATGCCGGGCCGGTTTCCTTGGCAGGCGCTGCCGTCTGCTCAGTCGCGTCCGGCGTCGGAGCCGCAGGCGCGGTGGACCTCGCTACGGAGGACGGGGCCTCGGACGCCGGGGTCTCGGAAGCCGGGTCAGCCTGCTGCACCGGCGGCTTCTCGGCTGGCGGCGCGGGCTGCGCAGTGGATGGCGTGCTGGTGGGGTGCAGATCGCCTTTGTGCTCCTCCATCACCAGCTCGACCTCGGTTGGCTCTTCCACGCTGGCCACCACCGGCACGCTGGTACGCAGCAGCAACAGCACCGCGATCATGGCCGCCGCATGCAGGCCAAGCGAGACCAACAGCGTAATGATCAGCCGACGGTTGCCCGACGTCCGTTCGGGCGAGGGCTTTCTGGGCTGCTCCGGATTGGCCAGACCGGGCTCGCGTTGTCGCAGACGCGGTAACGCGCGGCGGTTCATGGCAGCGGCAACAGCCGGGGACCTGTACCGGCTCGCATCCCGAACACGGCGGCCGCTTCCGCCAGCACCGTCGCAGCGGGCAGATCGGCAACGATGCGGCCACGCTCCACGAGCAGCACCCGATGGGCGTATTCGGCGGCCAACTCGACGGCGTGCAGGACGACGACCACCGCGGCCCCGGCCTCGGCCGTCGCGCGCAGCAGGCGCAGGATGGCGTGGCTCGCGGCGGGATCCAGATCGGCGGTGGGTTCGTCCAACAGGAACATTTCGAGCTCGGTCGCGAAAACGCGGGCCAACATCACGCGGCGCGCCTCACCCCCGGAGATGCGGTCGATCCGCGCCTGGCGCAATGCCTCGATGCCGCACTGGCGCAACGCATTGTCGATCGGAGCGGCCGACGCGTCACCATGCGGAATGCGACCGAGTGTAACGATCTGCTCCACGGTCAGCGGCCAGGCGGCATGAACGTTCTGCGGCAGATAGGCAACCTGGCGCGGGTTCGGCGTCGGCCCGCCCGGCAGCAGGCCAGCCAGAGCGCGCAGGATCGAGGTCTTGCCGGCCCCGTTCGGTCCGCACAACGCCAACATCGCGCCGCGCTCCGGCCGCAGCGTGACGTCATGCAGTACCTGCCTGGAGCCCAGGGTCAGGTTGAACCGGTCGAGGCCGGTCATGGCGTCATACGGCGGACGATGCGGATCAGAAACGGTGCGCCCAGAAGCGCGGTCAGCACGCCCAAGGGCGGGGCGGCAGAGACCGGCAGCACCAGCGGCGCAATTCGCACCAGCATGTCGGCAACCGTGAACAGGATGGCACCGGTCAGCAGCGACGGAACCAGCAGCGCCGCCGGCCGCTGGCCGATCCAGGGGCGCAGCAGATGCGGCACCACAAGGCCGACGAAGCCGATGCCGCCGGCAACTGCGGCACTCGCCCCTGCCGCAAGAGCGCAGCCGATCGCGGCGAGGCGCAACGTGCGGGTCGGCGACTCGCCAAGCGATGCGGCGGTGTCCTCCCCAAGTGTCAGTGCGTCGAGTCCCGGGCCGAGGCGCAGCAGGATAGCGGCACCCAAAGCGATCGGCGGCGCGGCGAGCACGACATGGTAAAGCGCACGGTCCTCCAGACCGCCTAGCAGCCAGAACGTGATTTCCGCGAGTGCAAATGGATTCGGCGCCAGAGTCAGTGCAAGGGACATCGGCGCCCCCGATAGCGCGGAGAGGGCGACACCGGCCAGGATCAAAGTAGGGCCGGAGAGCGAGCGGCCGCCGATACTCAGCAGGCAGGAGAGACCGATGCCGGCGCCGAGCAGGCCGCTCAAAGGGAGCGTCGGGGCGAACCGACCGGCAAAACCCCAGTAGAAGGCGATCATGGCTCCGAGGCTTGCGGCGGGCGTGATGCCGAGCAGGCCAGGGTCGGCGAGGGGATTGCGTAATGCGCCTTGCAGCACGGCGCCGGCCAGGCCAAGCGCGCCGCCGATCAGAACGGCCAGCAGCGTGCGCGGCAGGCGGATCTGGGTCAGGATCAGCGTATTGGCCGGACCAATGAAGCCGTCCCCGATCAGCAGCGAGACGGCCGCGACGCAGGCGAGCAACAGGGCGAGACGGACTGTGGGGGTCACACCGAGGTTGTACCAGCCGCGGTGGCCGGCGGGCAGGGCGTGGGTTTGGCTCGATCAGGCGATGGTGTTGGTGTAGCCGGTGCTGTGTTGGAACACGTTGGGCTTGCGGTAGATCGCCAGAATGACCGCACCCTCATCGGACCGCGTCTCGTGAAAGGAGCCGACGCGGCGCCAGACGAATTCTCCGGCGCGGCAGATGCCGTCGTGGTCGTAGAACGAGCCCTCGACCACGTAGGTTTGTTCGATCTCGGGATGCTTGTGCATCGGCAACGTTGCCCCTGGTTCCCATTTGAGGAAACAGGTCATTTCGCCTTTGGATTTGTCCTCGTAGAGGATTTTGATGGAGATGCCGGGGAACTGGGTGGGGGACCAGTCCATGTCCTGGGGTTTGACGTAGGTGGAGCCGCCGATGGTGCGTTGGACGCCTGGTCTTGTTGGGGCTGCTTCTGTCACGTCGGACATTGGTCTGCTCCTGGGTGTGGGTTGCCCGGCCACGGCCGTCGGTGTTGGGCGCGCATCTCAAGCCTGGCGATTGGCGAATGGCGCGTCAACCAAATATAGGTCCTGCGTTGATTGGTGCCACGCTGCCTCAAAGAGTCCTTTGCCGAACGGGAAACCCCCGGAATTTAAGTTCTGCCCTCCGAACGGACTGGACTTTCCTGGAAGCGCGTGTGACCGTTGACGTCAGCCTCCGTTGAGCCTGCAAAATGCACATGATCGGAGAAGTCCATGCAATCAAGTTGGCGCAATCTGTCGGCCGAACATTTCCTGCTGGCCGCAAACGGCCTCAGTCCGTTGATCCTGGCTGAACGAGACAATATCGAGCTGGGCCGCAAACTGCCCCCCGCCCTCGTCGAAACCATGTGCAAAGCTGGCCTGTTTTCGCTTTGGCTTCCGACGGCGCTTGGCGGACCAGAACTTACCCCGATCGATTTTGTGCGCATTGTTGAGGCCATCGCCCGGGCGGATGGGTCGGTCGGCTGGTGCGCGGCAGTTGGTGCCTGCTACAGTTGCTTCGCAGGCTATCTGGAAAAGTCCGCGGCAGATGAAATTTACGGTTCCGGCAATGCGATTCTGGCCGGGACCCTTAATCCGACTGGCCGGGCCGTCGCGGTTCCAGGCGGCTACCGCGTCACCGGACAATGGTCATATGGCAGCGGGATACAGCACAGTAACTGGGTCCTGGGAAATTGCCTGGTTTTCGACGGAGATACAGCCCGATCCAATCCGGACAATTCACCGGTCGTCCGGCTCATGATCTTTCCAAAACAGGACGCCAAGGTCGTTGATACCTGGCGCGTGTCCGGTCTGCGTGGCACCGGAAGCCACGACTTCCATGCCGATGGAATTTTCGTTCCAGAGCAGCGCGCCATAACAGGCTTCGGTGGCAAACCGGTGCAGTCTGGTCGGCTTTACGCGTTGCCGTTCACGATTTTCAGCGTTTCTCTCGCTGGCGTCCCATTAGGCGTGGCGCGGGCGGCTATCGACGCGCTGACTGAACTTGCGGAGAGCAAGCGGCCCATGGACTCCAGGCAGTTGCTCAAGGACAAGCCCGCCGTTCAGATCGCAGTCGGACGTGCCGAGGCCATATTGCGTGCCGCTCGCGCATTTGTGTTCGAAGCGGTAGAGGCAATGTGGGATGCTGCGGAAACCTCTGCGCCCTCACTGCAACAGCGAGCGTTGGTTCGGCTTGGCATAACCCATGTGGCCTGGTCCGCGAAGCAGGTCACCGATATGATGTTTGAGGCCGGCGGCGGAACCTCGCTTTACGAAGATGGCCGGCTGGCACGGTGTTCGCGCGACGCACAGGCAGTGGCGCAGCACATTGCGTTAACTTCCAGCAATTACGAGTTCGCGGGCCGCGTTTTGTTGGGAATGGATTCTGGCATGGCACGGTTTTAGGTTAAATCGATAGTGTACTCAATATTCGTTTCTCTTTCGACTGGCGACGCCTCCGCCATCAAAACACCCGACGGGCCGAGGCTTCGATCTTGTCCCGCAGCACCCGGCGCAAACTGCGCCTCGTCATAATGTCAGCCTTCCGACCGAGAATTCGGCTGGCCGCTTCCTTCACGTCCAACAATTCGTAAAGTCCGAGCGAACCCTCCGGGTGATCGAAAAACAAATCGACATCCGAATGCTCGCGCGGCTCGTCTCGGGCCGTCGAGCCGAACAGATACAAATGCTCGACGCCGAGCCGCCTTAACCCGGCTTCGTGCTCTCTTAGCCTGGCGACAGCGGCTTCGCGTTCCACCCGCCAATCATATCACGAATTGCTGGAATTGCCACAACAAGGTGCGGCGCGCCCGATTTGCACTGACCATCCACCCCACCGTCGCGCGCGCCTCAGACCGCGCGCCTGGTCAAGCGCCGGGTTCCCAGCCACCAATAGGTTCCCGCCGTCACCAGCCCGGCAACCGGAAATATCGCCGTCAGAGGGTCCGTCGACCAGCGCAGGAAGAACGTGAAGAAACTTTCCTCCGGTAGCCCGGAATCGTGGCCACTCGAGCCCCATACGATCACCGTCATCGGCACATACACTGCCATACCCAGCACCAGTCCCAGCAGGCAAACCGAGACGCCTGTCATCGACCGACACCGCGACAAAACAAACATGCAAGGCAAAAACAAAAAGATCGTCGTACCGTATGAAATGATAAAGCCCGGGACCAGCATAATCAGGAACGTCAATACCGGGTGGTCGCCGCTGAACAAGTCCAGGAGCGCGGCGCTGAGCAGCGCTGGAGCCAGAAGTGGAGCCAACAACAGACCGGTCCAGCTGAATCGCATGCTCATTGCTCAATCATTACAAGTAACCAACGGACTGCAAGAAAACGGCCGCCTCAATTCGCCGCCACCGCATCCACCCGGCCCGGCGCCGGCATAAGGCGCGCTTCCGGGAGGGTCACCCGAACCGAGGTGCCCTGCCCCAACACGCTACTGATCGTCAGTGTGCCGCCATGCAGCGCCACCAGCCGGCTGCTGATCGCCAACCCAAGCCCGCTGCCGCCATATCTTCGGCTGGTCGACGCATCCGCCTGCACAAACGGTTTGCCCAACTTTGGCAGTGCCTCCGGATCGATACCAATGCCAGTATCGGTCACGACCAGTGCGATCGCTCCGTCCATTCCGCGCTCAATGCGAACCGACACCACACCGCCGGCGGGCGTGAACTTCACCGCATTGGTCAACAGGTTCAGCACCACCTGCTTGATGGCCCGCTGATCGGCCCGCAACACCGCTGCACCAGTGGGGATCGAGCATTCGATCCGCACCTGGCTCTTGTCCGCAAGGCTCCGGATCATTGCTATACACGACCGCGAAACCATGCCGAGATCGACACTGTCATCGGCCAGGTCGTAGCGGCCCGCCTCGATCCGCGACAGCTCCAGCACATCGTTGATCAGGTCCAGCAGATGGCGGCCGCTGGCCAGAATGTCGCTGGCCCATTCCACATGGTCATCGGTGATCGGCCCGGTTCGCCGCAACAGGATAAGTTCCGCAAAGCCAATGATCGCGTTGAGCGGCGTACGCAGCTCATGGCTCATGTTGGCGAGGAACGTGGACTTGGCGGTGCTCGATGCCACAGCCTGCTCTTGCGACCGGCGTAGTTCCTCTTCGGCTTCGACCAAGGCGGTGATGTCGCGCCCGGTGCCGCGATAGCCGGCAAATTCGCCGGCCTCGTCGAATATCGGATCGCCATTGATGCTGACATGTTGCACCTTGCCGTCTTTGGCAGGCCGGGCAAAGCGGAAGTCGCGAAACGGCCGGTGTGCCAGCAGGTCGATCTGGTGATTGGCCCATTGCTCGGGCGCCTGGCTGGTATCGTTTACTTCCCACCGCCGCTTGCCATAAATCGACTGCTCATCCGTGGCCAAGGGTGAACCGGCAAAACTGACCGGCACAAAGCGCAACGCCGCATCCTGCTCCCAGAACCAATCGGAGGCCATTTCGGCAAAATCGCGTAGTCTCGCCTCGCTGGCACGCAACCGGCCCTGCACCTCGGCACCGAGGGTGATCTCGGCAGCCAGCCTGTCCTGCTCCTCTCGCAGCTTCATCTCGCGATCGTTGCGCCGGCGAATTTCAACCGTCAGCAGTGCCATCAGGCCGACCAGCATCAGGGTTGCAATCACTCCGGTGGTCTCGATCAATGCGGCGTGCCGTGCCGCCGGAGCCAGCACCTCGCTCAGGTCGAACCCGACCACGACGCGAACCGGGAAGCCGGGAATGTTCCGCAGGCTGAACAGCCGTGTCACGTGATCGACTATGCTCTCCCGGATGAACGACTGGACCGGCGCGTTTTGATCGACCGTCGGCGGCAAAGGCGGCACCCGCTCGCCGGCGCCGAATTCGCCATTTTCGCTGCCGGCTGAGAAGCGCGCGCGGATGATCTGATCCGATGTACCGACCACCGCCAGCATCCCGCGCGGGCCCAGATCGATCGACTTGTGCAACGTCATCAACTGATCCGGCGCCAACGAGAACACGACGACGCCGAGAAACCTCCCGTCATCCGAGTCTACCCGTTGCGACACCTGAATCGAGACCTGACCCGACAGCCGCCCGACCACCGGCCTGCTGATATACAAGCCATGGAATTTGCCATCGAGATGGATCCGGAAATGCTCGCGGTCGCTCAAATCGATCGGCGCGGGATGGGCTTCCAGCGTGGATGAGACCACTCTGCCGTCCGGCCCGATGATGCCGGCCTGGATCGCCGCTGTCGCGAGCAACGGAATGTCTGCCGCCCACTCATGGACGTCGAACGGGCCGTGCGCCGCCCGCATGTGATCGGCGACCACTGCCATGGCGCGGGCGACCGAGTTCAGTGTCTGGCATAGTTCGCCTTGGAACGCCGCGCTCAGATTGTTCGCCTCCGCCTGGGCGTGCACGATGGCGGCGTGGCGCTCGTTCCGGATCACGTCGATCATGATGAGCCACAGCAGCGCGATGACGCAGGTGCCGACGGTGAGAATGATGCAGATGTGAGTGCGTACCCGTTGCCAGCTCGTCACGGAACGCCCAGCCACCGGGGCTGCATCTCCAGGCTCAGGCTCCGTGGTTCGACTAACAACCGCAGGCTGCATTCACGAGCGTCTTTCGAGATCCGGAAGCCACACGAAGACCGCGCGATACGGCCTGGAGTGTGTTGCGTTCCGGCTGTGCCGGCACGAATTCACTCGCCGGTCGGCACAAGCGACGCGGCGATCTTCGTGTCTCCGCTGCAGGAGCTTGCGGCGCTTTGTGCAGCGTGACAAGAGGCGCGTGCCGCGGGTGCAACCTGATTGAAATGGGCTCTACCCTTGCCGCTCGGTCGGGGTTGGCACGCTTCGGCGTCCGCCATTTCGGCACGGTTCAGACCCGTCGCGCAGCCGACCGTTCCGTAATGTTGCCGTCACCATCGAGACCATCGCCCGTCGGATGTTCCAGTTTCGTATAGGTAACCAAGGATGCGATTGCAAACCCATTACGGTCACCAAGTTGCAATGATGCCGGTGTGCACCGGTTGGCGGTTGCCGTACTGTGACGATCCGGCAACGAGGTTTTGGGCACCAGAGCCGCGTCACGTGGACCACGGGTTCGGGTCCCCGGCGATGCCTTGGATGTTCTTTACGAAACGGTTACGACTTTGCCAAGGCATGGGCTCCATATTCCGGAGCCTGCTGGCGAGGATGCAGCCAGGCATGACATCCTGGGCCACCTCGCCCAATCATGCGGAACGTCAATGTCCAGCACGTCTCAGGCAGAAGCGCCCTGATCTTTGACCAGCCGCGCGGCGAAGAAACCGTCCATCCCACCCCAATCCCGCCACATCGCGGGATGCGTGCGCAGATATCCCTCGGACGTGATCGCCTCCGGCAGCCCGGGACATTCTGATTTGCGAAACGGATCGGGACGCAACCCGGAAGCCGCCAGCCGAGGCGCACCCTCCTCGGGCTGCAACGAACAAACGGCATAAATCAACCGTCCCCCCGGCCGCAGCAGCCGGCTCGCCGCCGCCAGCAACTTATCCTGATTGTCGCTCAACACTGCAATGTCGCGCGGCCGTTTCAGATGCGGCACATCCGGGTGGCGCCGGATCGTGCCGGTCGCCGAGCACGGCGCATCCAGCAAGACCGCATCAAACAACTCCGGCGGCGACCAGGTCACCACATCCGCCTGCACCAGGTTTGCCGACAGCCGCCACCGCGCAAGGTTCTCTGCCAGCCGGGCCAGCCGGGCCGGATCGCGTTCGACAGCCGTCACTTGTGCCCCGGAGGCGGCGAGTTGCGCGGTCTTGCCTCCAGGTGCCGCGCACAGATCCGCGATCCGTTCGCCGGGCTTTGGCGCCAACAGCAAAGCCGGCAGGGCGGCAGCCGCGTCCTGCACCCATAGGTGGCCCTCAGTGAACCCCGGCACGGCAGCGACATGGGTTCCTGCCGGATAGCGAGCCGACCCGGTCGGCAGCCGAACGCAGGCATCCGGCACCAGCGTTGCCGCCGCATCGGAAGGGTTCCCAGCATCGGAAGAATTCAATATCTCGCCCTCCAGCCACCAGGACGGCCCAATGGTCAGGTCCAACGGCGCTTCATGCTGATGCGCCTCGGCGATCACCCTGGCCTCCGTTCCCCAAGACGCCCAAAGCCAGGACGGCGTGTCCAGCCGCGGCGAGTCCAGCGTCTCCAGCACCGCCAGGCCGTCGGTCGCCACCTTGCGCAGCACGGCGTTCACCAAACCAGCAAACGGCGCCAGGCCGCAGGTCCGGGCCAGCGCCACCGCGGTCCCAACCGCGGCGTGCGGTGGCATCTCCAGCAGCAGCAACCCCGCCGCGCCGATGCGCAGCACCTGGCGCACCGGATCCGGCGGTGCCTTGCGCATCAACGGCTCCAGCACCGCATCGAGTGTGCCGCTCCGGCGCAATACGGCGGCGGCGAGGCGGTGACCGGCCGCCCGGTCGCGCGGCTCCATCGGCGGCAGCGCGTTCAGCGCGTCCTCCAGCGTGCGGCGGCGCTCGAACACAGCGGTCAGCAGTGCGTAGGCTGCTTCTCGGGTCGGATCGCCTTTAATCATTCCCTGGCCACGCTTACTCTCCAGGCCGTGGCGCGAGGGCGCCTCGGCCAGTCAGATCGTCACCGGCTGTACGCGGCATGAACAATGCAATCGGTGCCGACAACGTCGTCATCGCCGCCACCACCAGGAACGCGACACTGAAGTCGACCGGCTGCACCGACTCATGACCGGTGTAGACCCGCGCCAGCTCCAACGACACCGCGCCGACCGAAACGCCAATCGTCGCAGCGAGCTGCTGGCCGGCGGTGTACAGGCTGGTCGCAGCGCTCATCCGCGCCCGCGATACATCGCCATAGGCCAGCGTATTATATGCCGTGAACTGCAACGAGCGCAGGAATCCGCCCACCAGCAGCACGGCATAGATCGCGGCGACCGGCCACGCAGGGCGGAACGCGGCACACAACCCCAGCATGATGCCGGAGACCAGGCCGTTCCACAGCAACGTGTCGCGGAAGCCGAACCAGCGCAGTGCCCGCCGTGCCGCCGGCTTCATCAGTAACGCGCCGGCCGAGCTGGCAAAGGTGATCAACCCGCTCTGCACCGGCGAATCTCCGAACCCCACTTGCAGCATCAGGGGCAACAGAAAGGGGATCGCGCCGATGCCGGTGCGGAACAGCATCATTGCGCTGAACGCCACGCCGAAACACGGCAGCTTCATCAGGGTGAAATCGAGCAGCGGCTCCGCCGTCCGCCTTGCGTGCAGGTAGTAGCCCAGGCCGCCCAACAGACCGCAGCCGATCATCAGCTCGCTGAGCCAAACGTCGACGAAATGCCGGCCCAGTGTTTCGAGGCCGAACATGAGGCCGACGAGAGTGAGGGAGGACAGCAGCAGGCCGCTCACGTCGAAGCGGCCGCGCGGGGGTTCGCGCATGTCCTCGACGAACATGGTGACCAGCGCAAGGCCGAGGATGCCGATCGGGACGTTGATGTAGAACGTCCAGCGCCAGTCCAGGTAAGTAACGATGAAGCCGCCGATCGGGGGGCCGCACACCGGGCCGAGCAGCGCGGGGGTGGTGAGCCAGGCCATCGCCGACACCAGTTCGGTCTTGGCGGCGGTGCGCAGCAACAGCAGGCGGCCGACCGGAACCATCATTGCGCCGCCCATGCCTTGCAGGATGCGGGAGCCGACCAGGAATGCGAGGCTGGTCGACAGGCCGCACAGAATGGAACCGACGGTGAAGATGATGATGGCCCAGCGAAAGATGTTGCGCGCGCCGTAACGGTCAGCGATCCAGCCGCTGGCCGGGATGAACACGGCGAGGCTCAACAAATAGGACGTCAGCGCCACGTTCATTCGCACCGGAGCGTAGCCGAAGGTGTGCGCCATGGTCGGCAATGCGGTGGCGATCATCGTCGAATCGAGGTTCTGCATGAACATCGCAGTGGCGACGATAAGAGCGGTCAGCCGCGTCCGGTGCGAAACGCGGTTGGGGTCCAGCCTGGGTAACTCCGTCATGTCCCCATTGTGGTCCGGGGTGGTGGCGGAGGAAAGCGCGGGGCGGTTGACCGCTGGTTAACCATCAAAGGCTGGACCGGAGTGAACCCCTGCGCGTAGGCTGGTGCTATGAACGCGATCCCGTTCGATACGCGGAAGATGGCGCGAAAGCTGGAAGCTGCGGGGTTCCCTGGACCGCAGGCCGCGGCGCGGCGGAGGCGATGGCCGAGGCCATGTCGGGGGCTGAACTGGCGACGAAGGCGGATGTGCTGGCGGTGAAGGCGGATTTGCAAACGGTTAAGGCCGACCTCACGCGTGAGATTGGGCTCGTCCGCAGCGACCTGACCCATGAGATCGGCCTCGTCCGGAACGACCTGACGCGTGAGATGACGGCAATGGATAGCCGGCTGCCCACCGCTATCCTCAAGCTGGGCAGCGATACCGAAATACTGCGCCGGGATATGACAATCCGCCTCTGGACCGCTTTGATCGCCAGCACTGGCATCAGCCTCGCGGCAATGCGCGTCATGCTGGCGCACCCGTAGTTCGGATCACAGGTCCGGTTCAGATTTCCGAATACCCCGACCCGGGCGTATCGACCCCGCGTCCCCGGCCGTTTTCGATCCAGCCAAACTCCTTGAGGATTTGCTGGCTATAGGTCACCCGCCCGTTGATCTTTAGCGCCGGCTCGCTGGCCAGGAGCAGCGCGGCACGGGCCATCAGGATCGGCGGCTCGCCTTTCGGGTCGTCGATGCCGGTGACCAGCTTGTGATGGATCGTTCCGGGCGTGGGCACGACACGAGACGGCGACACCGCAGTCACGCTGATCCCGTCATATTGCGCGACTTCCTGCGCGAGGCCCTGAGTGAACCGCTCCAGCGCCGCCTTGGTGGCGCCATACATTACGCCACCCTGCACCGTCTTGACCGCGTAAGGACCACGGCCGGGCCCGATCGCGGCACCGGAACTGATGTTGACGATTGCGCCGGATCGCTTCGGGATCATGTCCTTCAGCACTTCCTTGGACAGCATGAACGGGCCATGCACATTGACCGCGAAACAACGGATCCAGCGATTGGTCGGGTACGTTTCGGTCGGTAAATAGTAGTTCAGCGCCGCGTTGTTCACCAAAATGTCGACGGTGCCATAAGCGCGGCGAGCCGCCTCGACCAGAGCGATGCAATCGGGCTCGGTGGAGACATCGGCGGTGCACGCGGTGGCCTCGCCGCCGGCGGCTTTAATGTTGGCGACGGTGCGCGCCAGCGAGCCTTCCAGCATGCGGTGTTCGCCCTCGTTCATGGTGCGGGCGGCGCAGACGACCTTGGCGCCTTCCGAGGCGAACAATTCGGAGATCATCTGCCCAATGCCACGGCTGGCGCCGGTGACGATCGCAACCTTGCCGGTGAGCTTGCCCATGGTCAGCTTCCTTTGGTTGACCCGGGCCTATTGTCCGGCGTGTGTGCGCCTTGTGCAAGGCACGTGGCCTGCCGCCCCCTCAACGCCTCGGCACGGCATGGCGGGTAGCACGTCAACCGCAGTAGCGTTCAGCCGGCACGTGGGGAGAGGAGTTGTGGACCCGGAGCGTGACCCGGATCAGAACGCCGCGACTGATGTGACGCCAGGAGGGGGCGCGAGCGCACAAGCGTCAGGTGACCAGGGGTCGCGATCCCGATCCTCTGCCCGCGCAGTCTGGCTGGTGAGCTGGGCGATGTGGTGCATGCTGGTTTTCTATCTGGCTGACCAATGTTGGCTGGCATCTCTTGAGGCTCATTCGCCTGTGGTTCCGTCTCCGGCGTCTGGGCTGACAGTCGGCCTGCAGATGCACGGTAAACACTGGTGGGGCCCGGTGTTCTATGTTCGACCGTTCGAAGCCACCATCCACTACGGTCTGACTTCGGTCTGGTTGACTGCATTCGTTGCGGCACTTTGCAACGTTTTCCGGCGCTTGCTTCTGCGCCGCTCCTGATTGGGATGTGCCATTGCACGGTGGTTCAACGGTCCAACAGCAGCGTGGCACGAGCGTCGGCTGGGATGGACAGAGATACATCTACCGCTGACGCAACCCACCGCGTGCCATGACGTTATCCAGGCACCCCAACTCCGTAGGAGCCTGTCGCCATGTTCTTCCACCGCAAAGAACTCATGCAACCTGTTAAAGTCGGCAAACCCGATGCGCGGTTTGGGACGTTTTTGCTCGAGCAGTTTGGCGGCGCCACCGGTGAGCTGACCGCGGCATTGCAATATTGGGTGCAATCATTCCACGTCGAGGACGCCGGAATCCGCGACATGCTGCAGGATATCGCCATTGAAGAATTCAGCCACCTCGAGATGGTGGGACAACTGATCGCCCAGCACACCAGCAAGATCGATCAAACTGCGGTTTATGATGCGCCGCTGTTCCGACTGCGGGGCGTCGGACCGCATTTCATTGACAGCCAGGGCAGTGCCTGGACCGCAAGTTATATCAACGAAGGCGGCAATGTCGTACGCGATCTGCGTGCCAACATCGCCTCGGAGGCGGGCGCGCGGCAGACCTATGAGGCGCTGATCAAGGCCTGCGACGATGAGGGAAGCAAGAAAGTACTTGGTCATCTTCTGACCCGAGAGATTACCCATGCCAACATGTTCATGAAGGCGCTCGAGGCGATGGACAAGCTGACCGATCCGATGTTTGGCGGGATCAAGCCCGACGAAACGGTTAAGTTGGTGTTCAATTTGTCGCAAGGTGATGATCTACGCGGGCCATGGAATGAAGCGCCAGACTTTAACTACATCGAGGACCCTGAGCCGAAGGGTGGCATGCCGCCGGCACCGATGAATGCCGATGACGAAGGCCACGCCAACGGGAAAGCCCGCGGCAGAGCCCGCTGATCTGTTTCGCCTGGCAGCCTGATCTGTTTCGCCATGCAGCGCAGTCAACCCGGCTGCGCTGCATGGCGCTCGGCGTGTTGAAACAAAACACGGTGCCAGCACAGCACGACAGTCGATTCGGCATACATCGGTCGCGCCAGATACCTACCTGTATCACTCTGTTACGTTGTTGCTGACGACATCAGCTTCGCCCCAGCCGACAATAAGGCAACTATCGCCAAACTGGCCGCGCTGCAGCGGGCGCCGCAACTCCTCTGGTCAACCCGCTGAATAATGTGCTTACATTACGCTCTGGGTTCATTCCACCTCAGGAGCGGCCAATGTACTTGGCGCGACTGCCGTTGCTGCTGCTTGTTTTGTTCGCCGCTGCCGGACCGGCCCTGGGCGCGGCTTCCAGTGACAAGAGCACCCTGGCCAGCTGGATCCTGGCTCAGATCCGGGCCGGGAAGGATGTCGACTTCAACGAGAGATGCGGAACCGACAAACTGGATCCGCATTCGACGGACGATCCACGATGGGCAGCGAACTGCCGCTCGGTCGACCCCGACATCCTGCGGGCGCTGCTTGCCCGCCCTGGGTTGGCGGAGTCGGCGCCGCACGGGGTCCACCTGAGGGGCGTGCGGATCGATGGCACCCTCAATCTCGATGACGTCCAAATCACCGCGGCCGAGTTCACGTTGACCGACAGTTCGCTCGCTGGTGACCTCATTCTAACCTCGGCTCGTCTCAACGGATGGTTGATCATTGATGACACCGTGATCACCGGACGCCTGAATGCGGCCACCGCGCTCATCGATCGAGGACTGGTAATCGAGCGCAAGGCGGCGATCGGGGGAGAATTGGAACTGATGCAAACCGTGATCGGCGATTCGCTGGCGATGGCCGACGCCACTCTGACCGGAGGGATGAATGCGATCGAAATGCAAGTCGGCAGCAGCGGTCTGGCCATACAGGATGTCGAATTCGATGGCGATGTCGTGCTGGCCGCATCCAAGATTCAGGGGGCAGTGGCGATCGTGGGTTCGAAGTTCAAGGCTGGAAAGCTGTTGAACGCCAGTCAGGCGCAGTTTGATAGTTTCTTTACCGTGCTGAATTCCGAATTCAGCGGCGATGTGGCTTTCCTGTTCATGAAGGTATCTGGGTCCGTTGCACTGGTCGGGGTGACATTCGCATCCGGCAAACGACTGAATGCTGGCGGCCTGCGAACTGGCACCGGCATGGCGGTGGAAAATGTCGAGTTTGACGGCGGGGTGTCGCTCGACAGTGCCGATATTCATGACCACCTGGTGATGTCCGGCGTGAAGTTTCCGGCTGGGGCGCAATTCATTGCCAGTGGGATCCAGATTGGTGGCACGTTACGGTTCGCGACTCAGACAGACTTCGGGGGCGGAGTATTTTTGGCCAACGCCAGTATAGGGCGCGATCTGACCATGCCTGATTCGCGCGTTGCGCCAGGCATGAAATTCAACGCGGTCGATGCACAGATCGGGGGAAATTTTCTTCTGGGAAAGGCTGAATTTGGTGGCGATGTGGCGCTTGACCGCGCAAACGTTCGTGGCCAGGTGAATTTGGAAGGCGCAAAATTCTCGCCGGACGCCGTACTATCTGTCGAGAATCTTCATGTCGGTCAGGACTTCTATTTCCGCTACGTGGAGTCCACCAGACCGATCAATGCGATCTCGCTTTCTGTCGGTGGCAGTTTCGACCTGAGCGGAAGCACGCTCGGAGGAATCGACTTGTCCGGTGCCTCCGTCGGTGGCGACCTGCGCCTCGGTGGCACATATAGCGGCGGCAAAGAGGCATGGACGAAATGGGCGGCTCCAGACGGGGCGAGGCCGCAGGCGATGTTGCGTAATACCAGAGTCGGCAACCTGCAGGATGATAGCCGTTCATGGGACGGCGCCGACCTCGTGCTCGAAGGCTTCATCTACGGGCATCTGGGTGGCGTAGCGGGCGTGAATCGGCAGGACATGCGCTACCGTTCGGTCAAATGGTGGCGCAACTGGCTTAGGCATGACCCGGTATACAGCCCGCAGCCATACACCCAGCTTGCGTCGGTTCTCGCCGCCAGCGGCAACAGCGAGGCCGCCAGCAAGATCCGTTACGCTGGCCGCGAGCGTCAGCGCACCGAATTGCTGCGCGGCTGCGCCTTCTGGCACCCGACTGCGGCCACCGCCACGACGGCGCCACCGCCACCATGCGATCCGGCCGGCTGGCTTGGTCTGTCAGTGCTGCAAGTGACCGTCGGTTACGGCATCGGCAGCTACACGTTTCGTGCAGTGTTGTGGACATTGGGCCTGACGGTGGCCGGCACAATCATCCTGGCGTTCGCTCCCGGCGTGCGGGGCAGCGCATACCTGGTGGACCGCGGTCGGGCGCCACGGCAAAAGCCATTGCTTTGGTGCTTCGGAGCCGCATTGAACCACGTATTGCCGGTGGTAACGCTCAATCCAGAATTCAATGATTTCTTTAACGATTCAAAACGAGAACGACTTTACGCGTGGCAACAGGTCGCCTTCGCCATTCTCGCATTGTGCGGATGGGCACTCAGCTTCTTCGTTATCGCCGCGCTGTCCGGCCTGACCCAGGGTTGAGCCGAACCGCTGTCACTGCCCTTCGCGAACGAACCGGTTGCGCAACACGCCGAGGCCGGTCAGTTCGACCTCCACCACGTCGCCATGCACCAGATCGGGTGAGGTCCCATCGGTCCCCATCCAGATCACGTCGCCCGGATACAGCGTCATGTATTTCGTCATCGCGGCGATGTAATGCGCAATGCCGAAGATCATGTCGTTGGTCTTGAAGCGCAGGTCTTCGCGGCCATTGACCCGCACCACGGTGTCCATCGCATTGAGGTTTACGTCGGTCTCGATCCACGGCCCCATCGGCTTGAACGTGTCGGTGTTCTTGCCGCGCCAGAAGGTGCGGTCGCCGCGTTGCCAGGTCCGCTCGCTGACATCGTTGCCGATGGTGTAGCCGAACACGCAGGAGAACGCATTGTCTTCGGTCAGATGTTTCGCCTGTTCGCCGATCACGACGACCAGTTCGCCTTCGTAGTTCATTTTGGGTGGAGCGTGCGCCGGGACGACGACATCTTCCTCATGCGCGATCAGTGCGTTGTTGGCGCGGTAGCCGATGTCGGCCTTTTCGGGAAACACCGGCTTGACGCCTCGCTTTTCGGCCATCTCGCGGATGTGTGTCGCGTAGTTGATGCCGGCGCAATAGAATGTCTTCGGAATGACCGGGACTTCCAGCTTGACGTCGGCCATGCGATGACTACGGCCGGTGGGTTGCCTATCGTCGCCCCACGGCTCACCGGAGATTTCTGTAATCGTTTCGCCGGATAACGATCCATAAGCGGTATGACCGTTCGCCGTGAACCTGACCCATTTCATGACACGTTCTCCTATACGGCCGCCTGTTATGCGACTGCGTGGGCGATTTGCTGGAACGCCGGATCGAAGATTTTCGTCGCCATCACCTGACAGCGGCGGATCAGGCGAATTTCGTCCGGACGGTAATCGGCGATGGCGCGATGGATGGTGCCGAGATTGTCCCAGATCAGCAGATCTTTCTCGGTCCAGTGGTGGGTGTAGCGGAAGCGTTCCTGCAGCTGGAACTCGAACAGATATGCCAGCAGAGCATCGCTCTCGGCGCGGTCCATGCCGTCGATGTGATCGGTGAAGCCCGGGTTGCAATACAGCACTTTGCGGCCGGTGATCGGATGCGTCAGCAGCACCGGATGCGACACCGGCGGACGCCGACGGCGCTGCTCCTCGGTGAGCGGCGGCCGCGGGCTGTTGCGGTTGTTGCGCATATGGTCCCAGAATTTGGCGATGTCATGTGTCGCCGTGGCGCCATCGAGACGCGCCTTGATGTCGTCCGGCAACGCTTCATACACCATGTGCATGTTGGAGAATTCGGTGCCGCCCAGTGGCCTGGCGTCACGCATCGGAATACGTACGCCGTACAGCACGTTCACGAAGCCGGCGACATCGCGATAGGTCATGTCGGTATGCCAGTCCTGACCGGCGTCGGGACTGCCAATATACTGGTTATTGACCTTCAGGTTCGACAGTGTCCCGACCTCGGGAAATTCGCGCGTGGTGTCGAGCGGTCCAATCGGATTGCCCTGAATCTCCCCAAACAGCGCCGAAAACCGGCTCACATCCCCTGGGCCGAGGTCCTGCTCCGGAAACCGCAACACGCCGTGATGGCCAAGCGCGTGCAGAATGACTGCGAAGTCGTCATTCCGCATTGGCTGCGACAAATCGACGCCGCGGATGGTTGCGCCAAGCACGGCGTCGGTCGGTTCAACGCGGATCATTGGGAAGCTCCGGAAAACACGATGCCTGGCCGGGTGACCAGGCTGACGTTGCGACGATGGTCGGTGAGGGGCGGTATATCGTACGCTACCAAAGCG
>Ga0187867_10000336_pt1 | contig 42056 bp, 30 predicted proteins | sample June2016WEW_13_1_FD_132976 | JGI IMG/M metagenome (GOLD analysis project Ga0187867, IMG submission 132976) | Peatland microbial communities from SPRUCE experiment site at the Marcell Experimental Forest, Minnesota, USA - June2016WEW_13_10 | ecosystem: Environmental > Terrestrial > Soil >... | reverse complement strand
GTAGTTGGCCCACTCGCTGAGGTTGGACTTGCACAGAATGACGGAGCCGGCTGCGCGCAGCCGTTGGGCCACTACGGAATCCCGCGCCGCGATGGAACCGAGCAGGGCCAGCGATCCGGCGGTGGTCATCATGCGGTCCGCGGTGTCGATGTTGTCCTTGATCAACACGGGAATGCCGTGCAGGGGACCGCGCGGGCCTTTGCCTTTGCGCTCGGCGTCCAGGGCGGCGGCGATGGCCAGGGCGTCGGAATTGAGTTCGATCACCGCGTTGAGCGACGGACCCCGCTTGTCGATGGCCGCGATGCGCTCCAGATAGAGATGAGTGAGCGCGGACGCGCTGAGGCTGCCCGCGGCCATGCGTTTTTGCATGTCGGCGACGGTGGCTTCCTCCAATTCGAAGGCGGGCGGAGCGGCCCACGCGCCGGCAGCCGCCGCGACAGAGCCGATCAGAGTGCGCCGAGTGATAGCCATGATCAATCCGTGATTTCGATGCGCGGGCCTTCCTGCGGGCCAATCTCTTCGATGCGGGCCATCGTATTACGCGCGAGATCGAGAAAACCGGCGTCTCCCTCCAACACGATGGGCTTGCCGCTATCGCCTCCCACGCGCACCGCCGGATTGAGCGGCAGCTCGGCCAGGAAATTTATCTTCATCTCGGCGGCGGTGCGGCGGCCACCGCCATGGCTGAACACATCGATGCGCTCCTGGCAATGCGGGCAGATGAGGTAGCTCATGTTTTCCACGATGCCCAGGATCGGCACGCGCACCTGGTGGAACATGTGGACAGCCTTGCGCGCATCTTCCAGCGAAACGTCCGACGGCGTGGTGACGACGATCGCGCCGGTGATGGGCGCAGTCTGGATCAGCGTAAGCTGCACATCGCCGGTGCCCGGCGGCAGGTCGATCACCAGGTAGTCGAGCTCGCCCCAATCCACGCCGCGGAGAAACTGCTGGATCACGCTGTGCAGCATGGGCCCGCGCCAGACCAGGGGCTTGTCGCCGGGATTCAGGAAGCCCATGGACATGAGCTTCACGCCGAATTGATCCAGCGGCTGGATGCGCTCGCCGTACGCCATGGGGGTGCGATTGATACCCATCATCAGCGGCACGTTGGGGCCATAAACGTCGGCGTCCATGAGGCCCGTGGGATAGCCCAGTTTGGCCAGCCCGACGGCCAGGTTCACGGCCACGGTGGTCTTCCCGACACCGCCCTTGCCGGAACCTACCGCGATCAGATTCTTCACACCAGGAATAGGTAACTTGGGCGGCTGCCCCGGCTGATTCGGACTCATGCCCTCCATAGTAACAATGTGGGGCGGGCTCGTAGCCTGCGGCGGCCTCGCAGGCCGCCTGCCCCTGCCCGCCCCGATGTACGCTGATCTGGAGAGATGTTCCTACGCGAACTGTTTCCGCTGCTGACGGCGCTTACCATCGCGGCAGTGGTGTACGCCATGCGAGAACAACGCCGGCGCCGAATGCGCATCGCGCCGCCGCGGCCGGATCTAGCCATGCGCGAAGTGTCCGCCGCCCCCGCGCTGCTACAAATCGAGCGGGCCTGTCTGGCCACTGACGATCCAAGGGTCGCGTTCCGCCGTGCGGCCATCGAGAACGCGGTGGCCACGCTGTATCTGGAGACGATCGCCGAATGCGGCGTGGAGCACACCGGCGAAATGTTGCGCGCGCATACGGAGACCTGGCGCGCCCTACGCGAGTATCTACGGCTGAAATACGACGATGCCGTACCCGACGACTGGTTCGACCATTTCACCAGCATCGCGCGGCCCTACATCCGGGAGAAGGTGCGCCTGACGCGCGAGTTCGCGCTGCACCTGGACGAAGGCGCGGAACGTTACGCGCGCATCTACGACGAACTGTTGCAGGAGTTGCTGCAGGAAGCGCTGGCCGCGCCTCAGAAGAAGTCTTTCGTGCCGCCCGATTTTTCCCACTCCTGAAGCTCCGCGCTGGCTTGCTGGAATTCAGCGGCGAGGCGCCCCGAAAGCTGGCTGTAGCGCCCCACTACCTGGCGCGCCCAGCGGACGTATTCTACGCGGCGCTCGAAGGTCCAATTGGCCGGCGGACTGGTGACGATGCTGCGCACGTTGGCGATCTTGTCGGCCGCGCTGAGGGCCTGCGCGCGGGGCGATTTTTCAGGCGCGCGCTCCACCTGCAAGGCTTTGCGGGTCTCCTTGGGGAGCGACTTATCGTCGGTCACTTCGGCAACCAGCGAGGCCACGTCTTCGCCAAACCGCTGGGCGAGTTCTTCGCGCGTCACGCCGACGTCTTCGATGGTGTCATGCAGGAGGGCGGCGACGATCAGGTTGGTGTCGAGATCGTCTGCGGTGCGTGCGAGGAGTTCTGCGACTTCCAGCAGGTGATTCACGTAGGGCTCGGCGGTGCGGCCTTTGCGGCGTTGGGCGGCGTGGCGGTCCGCGGCGAAGCGGGCGGCGGCCAGGATCTTTCGGACGGGATTCAGGCAGTCGGGCATTGAGGAACCTGTTGCTATTATGCCGGTACGCTTGCCCCTGCGGCTCTAAACATCAGTCGTCAATGAACCGGAGGTTCGGTACGCCGAAGGGCAGTCGCCGCGATCCAGGCATCGGCAGTTTCGATTCTGCGGCCACTACGTCGCGGCAGGTAGATTTGCGCGCGGCTATCGTCTTTGAAGAGAAACGAAACGACATCGGTGTCGAGAACGGCCGGCCTCATGCCGCGGGATTAGTATTCTCACGACCCCGCCAAGCGCGCAGGGCAGTCAAGAAATCGTCGATGGATTCCTCTTCCGGCCAGAAGTCGCCTAACAGATCCGCCGGGTCGCGCGGGAACGACAGGCCCTGCGCGGAAATCAGTTCATCCACCGTCGGATGACCACGGCGGGAGTATTTCTCGGTGAGCGCTTCCAACGGTTCGGGCATTGCTGCTCTCCAGTATAGCTCCGCGCGTTGAAGGCGTAGAAGGATTCGTTCGCCGTCATCACCCGCACGTCCGGAACGGGCACCGGCGGGGTAGCTCGATAATGGCCTGGGCGTCAGCGTGCGCCTCCCGGAGCCCCCGCTACCAAACGGCATGCCGCCCTGTGCTTACTGTATACTTGTCGAGGTCAGACTGCTCCACCGAGTATCTCAAATGAAATTTCGTTACCCGATCGTCACGGCCGCGCTAGGCGCATCGGTGCTGGCGCACCACGCCGCCGCCCAGGCCCGCCCCAAATTCACTACGCTGTACAACTTCACGGGCGGCAGTGACGGCGCATGGCCCGGCGGCGCGCTGGTCGCCGGCCAAAATGGCGCACTGTACGGCACGGCACAGGGAGGGGGCAGCAATCCCACAGTGCAATGCAACCCGTTCGGCGGCCCGCCCGGCTGCGGCACGGTGTTTCAATTGACGCCGGGGGAGGAGGGTGCGCCTTGGACCCTTGCGGTGATCCACAGCTTCGCGGGCTATCCTGGCGATGGCGGCGCTCCGGAGGGAGGCCTGACCACGAACGAAACCGGCGCATTCTATGGCACGACCATGGTCGGCGGGGACGTGAGTTGCCCCGGGATCTTCGGTGGCTGCGGCGCCGTGTTCGAACTAACGCCGCCTGCAGAACCGGGCGCGCCATGGACCGAGACAGTCATCCACAACATGACTGATTGGGGCTATCATCCCGAAACCAGTCTGGCGGCCGGCCGTGACGGCGTGCTTTATGGCACAGGCGCGGCCGGCACCGGGGGCTGGTTGCTTTTTGGACTCGAGCCGCCACCCTCGCCGGGCGGCGCATGGACTTTTAAGGTGCTGGTTTACCTTCTTCCCGACGCGCCGGCGGGTCTGGCCGTCAGCCGCCAAGCCTCCGATAACGCGGTGATATACGGCGCGGGCGCTGGGTTCGACGGTGCGGCGGGCTCGGTGTTCGAAGCCGCCCGCATGGCGCCTGGCGAACGCTGGACCGTAGGGAATCTGTACAGCTTCACCGGGCAGAACGGCGACGGCACGTTTCCGGTGGCGGCCTTGATCGTGACTGCCAGCGGAGCGCTCTACGGAACCACAAATCACGGTGGGTACGACAATCCGCTGTGTACCGCGCTGCCAATCGGATGGACGGGTTGCGGCACGGTATTCGAGCTGGTCCCATCGCCAGGAGGAGCGTGGACCGAATCGGTGCTATACAGCTTCACCGGCCAGAATGGCGATGGAGCGCTGCCGATGGCCGGTCTGGTGGAGGGTCAAGACGGCGCGCTCTACGGAACCACCGCCGCGGGCGGTTCAGGCCCCTGCTTCTTCAACTCCCTGCAAGGCTGCGGAACGGTCTTCAAGTTGACGCCGCCAGCGGTTACGGGAGGGGCCTGGACCGAGGCCGTACTCCACAGCTTCGTGGGGACCGACGGCGCACAACCCTCTTCCACACTACTGTTAGAAAAGAATGGCGTACTCTACGGCACAGCTTATAATGCGGGGGCCGTAGGGTACGGTACCGTGTTCGAGTTGACGCCGTAACCCGAGGTTGCGCCACGTCGTTCAACGCCCCGGCACGACATCGATCTGCAATACTGGATCGGCGGCGGGCACATAAGTCGCCGGCAGCCCCAACTCGCGACGTACTATGTTAGCGCCCTGTGCGATGGCACTGGCCTTATAAAACGCGATCTCGCGGTTACAACCTTGGCGGCCGAAGCCGCAGTCGCTCGATACGATGAGCTTCTCGGCCGGGATGTAGCGCAGCGCTTTGCGGATCTCGGCGGCCACATCTTCCGGCCGGTCGGCCTGCAATACGCGATGGCTCACCGTGCCGATGCAGATCTTCTTCTTCAGGTCGTGCTTGAACGGCTCGAACAGCTCGATATCCTGCTGGTTGCGATCCTTCATCTCCAGCGTCCACACGTCGCCGCGGCAGCGCTCCAGATAGATCTCGAGCGAGTTGGCGTAGCCCGTATCCTCCATTACGCGCTGCATATTCGGGTTGCCCCAGCAGGTGTGAATCCACAGTTCCACGTCGTCGAGCCCCTGTACTTCGCGGTTGAACGCGTCCACCATGAACTTCACTTCTTCGTGGTCTTTGCCGTAGGTGTTGGCCATGAAGTGGAAGGTGGGCTCCTCGATCTGCATGCAACGGCAGCCGGCGTCGCGCAACGCCAGCAACTCCTTGTTCATGGCCTCGGCCATGTCCCAGATCACCTGGCGTTTGTCTTTGTAGTGGGGCGTGTGGATGTCCAGGAACAGCGCCATCACCTGCGAGCAGCAGGTGCCGAACTTGACCGGCTTGCGCGTCTTCGCTTGCGCCATGCGCCACAGCTTCGGGTAATCCAGCGGCCGGTGTTCGATTTTCCCTGTGACATGCGGCCAGCGCCAGCCGGTGTAGATTTCGTTCAGCAGCGTTCCGGGCGGATAATGCAGCCACGGTGCGGTGGTCTCTTCCGGCTGCAGGTGGTCGCCCTCGAAGCCGGTCCAGCGCTGTAGCGGGTAGTGGTGCCAGGCGCGGCCGGCCATGTCTTCATCCACGTGCAGGTCGCCATGTGTGAGGATATCCAGCCCGGCGCGTTCCTGGTCGTTGATGAGAACGGCCATGGCGTCCTGGAACTTCTCGCGGAAGCGGACGTCGAGCATGCAGGTATCCAGCGGCCGGCCCCACATGCTGACGTCGAACCAGCGCGGGCGGGGAAACGATCCGGTGGTGGTGCTGGGGAGAATCAAGTCGGCGGTGGCGGTGAACATAGTTCCTCCAACCGCATTGTAATGCCCGGCGACGGTTACTCGTGACGCAGCGCCTTGGCCGGATCCTGGGCGGCGGCGCGGGCGGCCGGAATCAACGAAGCGGCGGCTCCGGCCAGCGCCAGCAGGGCCGTGCCGGCGGCGAAAGTAAAGGGGTCGTGGGGAGGCAATCCGAAGAGCAGACTGGCCAGCACGCGCGCGGCAGCCCAGGCGAAGGGGACGCCGATGGCGATGCCCACGGCCACCAGCAGCGCGCCTTCGCGGACGAACAGTCCGAGCACATGCGGCCGGCGCGCCCCCATGGCCAGCCGGATTCCTACTTCGTGCGCGCGGCTGGAGACCGAGTATGCCGTAATGCCGTAGATGCCGATCGAGGCCAGCAGCAGCGCCAGCACGCTGAAGAGGCCGGAGATGAATCCGAGCACGCGCTCGCGGGAGAGATCGGCGTCGCGCTGCCCGGTGAGCGTAGTCATGCGAATCACCGGCAGCTTGGGATCGAGCGCGCGGATTTGTTCGCGCACCAGCGGCAAGAGGCGCGCGGGATTGCCTGCGGCGCGCGCCACTAGAGTCACCTCTTCGAAATGACGCTGGGCGAGCGGCAGGTACACGGTCCTGGGAGCCTCGTCCCGCACGTTCTGGTAGTGCGCATCGCCCACCACGCCGACAACCTCGTCGTCTACGCCGCCTCCCCAACGGAAGTGTCGGCCCAGGGGGTTGCCCGAAGGCCAGTAATGCCTGGCGAAACGTTGGTTGACGATGGCCACCGCCGGCGAGCCTTTGCGGTCGGCTTCCGTGAAATTGCGTCCCAGGAGCAGGGGCGTTCCCAAGGTGCGGAAGTAATCCGGCGCTACCAGGTTGAAGAAGTGGTTCGGCTCTTCGCCGTGCGGCGCATGGCCTTCGACCTGGACGTCGGCGGCGAACATATCGCCCGTGAGCACGGCCTGGGTGGCGGCGGTTACGGACTGGATGCCAGGCAGGCGCGCGATACGCCGCCGCAGATCCGAAAGGAACGCGGCGGCGGCGCCTCGATTGTAACCGCTCATAGCCGGATTGACGGTTACCATCAAGACCCGATCGGGGCGAAAGCCCAGGTCCACGGTCTGCAGGTTGCGCAGCGTGCGCGCCAACAGGCCCGCGCCCAGCAGCAGGATCACCGAGAGGGCCACCTGCGCGGCGACCAGCGCGCGGCGCGCCCAGGGGCGGGCGGACGCGGAAGGCGTTCCCTTCAAAGCGTCCAGCAACTCGGCCCGCGACGACTGCAAGGCGGGAAGCAGCCCGTACAGCAGGCAGGCGAACAGCGAGACCGCCACGGTGAAGGCCAATACGCGCGCATCGGGAGCGATGCGAAAAATAGTATCCGGACTCCCGGCCGCCAGCCAGACGGCCAGCAACCGGGTCATCGCCATTGAAAGCAGCCAGCCCGCTCCGCCGCCGATGCCCGCCACCAGCAGGCTTTCGGCCAGCAACTGCCCTACGATCCGGATGCGGGCCGCGCCCAGCGCCAACCGCATGGCGATCTCCGCGCGCCGGCGGGACGCGCGGGCCATCAGCAGGCTGCCCATATTGGCGCAAGCGATCACCAGCAGCAGGGCGACAGCCGCCATCAGGACCAGCACAGGCTCCCGCAATTGCCGCTTATGCCCGTCTACGCCCTGGCTGCCGTCCGTCAGCCTCCACGCATTGATGCCCGGCCCGGCTCCGCCTGCAAGCTTGGCGGCGTCCAGGCGCTGGCCCACGGATTGCAACTCGGCTTCGGCCCGGTCGCGGGATACGCCTGGCGCCAGCCGGCCCATGATCTGCAGCCACGACCACCCGCCGAAATCGCGCGGATCGCCCATGAACATTTTAGCCATGGACATCGGCACTTGGATGCTGCGCCGGCTCTGTAGCGCGCCGCCCTCAAAACCGTGCTGGCTGACGCCCACGACTTGAAACGGTTTTGCGTTGAGCAGGACTGGCCGCGAGAGGACTCCCGGATCGCCGCCGAAGCGCTCCTGCCAGAGGCGGTAACTGATGACGCAGACGGCATGGCCGCCCTCGACGCCGTCATCGCCGTCATCGAGGAGACGTCCGAGCGCGGGATGCACTCCGAGTACGCGGAAGTAGGTACCGCTGACCAGTTCGCCGGAAATGCGCTCGGTCTGGTTACCGGCGGTCAGGTTCATCGGCATGCCGCGGTACGCCAGCGCACCAGAAAACGAACGCATCTGGCGGGCCAGTTCGCGATACATCGGGTAGCTGAAGGTGTTGATGTCCCAACCTAGTTGGTCGTTGTGGCGGGTTACGATCGCCAGGCGGTGCGGGTCGGGAACGGGAAGGGTTTTCAGCAGGATCGCGTTCACAAACGAGAATATGGCGGTGTTGGCGCCGATGCTTAAGGCCAGCGAAAGAATGGCGACGGCGGTAAATGCGGGAGTGCGCGCCAGTACGCGCAGGGCGTATCGCAGGTCGCGCCACGCGTTTTCGGCGAGCGTTACGCTGCGCGAATCGCGGCAGGCCTCCTTCACCTGGTCGAGGCCGCCGATATCCGCCAGGGCGGCGCGGCGGGCTTCGCCCGGCGGCATGCCCGCGGCAAGGTTTTCGCGGATCTGTTCTTCCAGGTGGAAGCGCAGCTCGCCGGACAATTCGTCTTCGAGGCGGGAGCGGCCGAACAGCGACCGCGCGCGCATGTAGAGAATCCGGGTCCAGCGCATGGCATGTTACTCCGCGGCCCGCAGCACCAGCCCGATGGCCGATGAGAGGCGGTCCCAGCTTTCCAGTTCGCTCGCGAGTTGGGTGCGCCCGGAGCGGGTCAGCGCATAGAACTTCGCGTGGCGTCCGGCCTCGGTTTCGCGCCATTCCGCTTTGATCCAGCCCTGGTGTTCCAGGCGGTGGAGCGCCGGATAGAGCGACCCCTGCGGAATCTGCAGGACGTCTTGCGAGATCTGCTGGATGCGCTTCGCAATGGCCCAGCCGTGCTTAGGTTCGAGCGAAAGGGTCTTGAGAATCAGGACGTCGAGGGCGCCCTGGATCAGGTTGCTTGGTTTGCTCATACTGAAGATTATCTACAGTAGTAGATAATCTACAATAGTGGGCAGGGCGGTGTCAAGGCCGGAGTTGGATTGAGGTGAAGGCAAAAAAAATTGGTTCCAAGTGATCCGAAGCTCAGCCTGACCCGACGCCGGCATGCACGGCTCAGAGCTTTGCAGCCGGATGACCGGCGATAACTCCTCGGCTCCCCGCCGCCCCTTTTGAGAGCTGCGGATTAACGCATTGGAGGTCGCCTGCGCGCGCTCCGACTGGAACCGGCATCTCGCAACGGCCTTTCGCTCCCCCGCAACGACAGCCCGTTTCCAGGCCGCCATTCCGGGATCGAAGTTCCCGGCCTGCCGCTTCGATGCGTTGCTGAACCTTCGCCAAGCCCGTTCGGCTTACGGCTCCTTCGCTCTCTCCGGTTAGCCCCGGTTCGGGCGAAATCGCCACCGCAAACCCGTTTCTTGACTCCAGCTCCGCAATCTCGATCAGCCTCCGGATCTCCACTCCCCGCCGGGGACTTTTGTGCCCCTTCGGATCGACGTTCAATCCGGTTACCGATCAAGAGGCTCACCTCCCGGATGCGTCCGATGACTCTTCGCTCCCCGCCACGCGCGCTATTGGAATAGTCTGCGCAACGGATCAACGTTCCAAGCTCGCTTCGCTTCCGTTCGGCTCGCTGTTCCTCGAACCTCTTGGAACCAAGTGTTATGTTGCCTCCGAACACCCATTACAGTCAAATGAATTTTGCAATGGCGCGCAGGTTTTCCTCAAGATTGTTGGCGTCTATTTTGTTACAGTTGCGAGACACACGCTTTGGATTGTTTGTGGATAAAACATCCACGGCGGTCTTTGTTGTTGTGGCTTGCGGACCCTAACCGGTGACCGTGATCCGGCCCACCGAATAGTTGACATTGGTGCTGTTGGAAGGCGATGAAATGGCCTGGATTTGGGCGTAATAAACTCCAGGCGCGACCAGACTTCCGGAACTGTCCAGCCCGTTCCAGACCAAGTTCTCTCCGGGCGGTTGGACTTCCTTAAAGCCGTGCAACTGGCGGATGATATTCACGCCGGGTGTGACATCGCTGTCCTGGATAATCGACGCGTGCGTGAAACAGGCGTTGTGGATGGCGTATTTGATGGCCACCGAATTACTGCCGGTGAAAGAAATGGTATTCGGCGTACACTCTGGCGCAAACAGAATCGGCGGGGCCGTAGGGGGAACGAACGGGTAAGGGGCGTACGTGTCGCCCAACAAAGTGACGTCGTCGGTATTCGCCGGACCCAGCCCCGCTTGCGAGGCATAGTTCAAATAGGTCACGGAGTTTTGGGCAAACTCCATGACATTCAGCCCCACGCGATCCACCGCGACTGGGTTCACGCCGGCGAGCACCACATTTGTGGCGACCGGAGTCCCGGTAGTGGGGCCGTCGCCTTCCATGCCCCAAACGCCGTCGATCACCGCGAATTGGATCGGTACGGCCAAGTTCAGATCGATGATCGACTGATTGATACTGCGCAGATGCAAGTCGTGGCGCGGAAGCTCCGTGTCGGGCGGTATGGTGGCGTATTCCGTCTCGGAAGCGAGGCCGACCAGATTCTTCATGGATAGTGTGACTACCGCGTCTACGTGGGTCTTCAATTTACCCACGCTGATAAAGAAAATATTCGGTTGCACCACGATGGACGGGACATACATCTGCTGGTAAGCGGTACCGCCGGGCACCGGGGTCAAAACGTAGGTCCCGGTGACCAAATTCACCAGTGTCACTTGCGGATAGGCCTTTTTGGTAAAGATTGCGTTATAGCCGCACGGACCCCAGTACGGACCGTTTCCAGGCAGGGGAGCTTCGATGATCTGAATGTTGGTCGCTCCGGACGCGATGCACAGATCCACGATAGCCTTCACCACATTCGGGTCGGTCGTGGCGCCGGAGGAGGACGGTTTGGGAACTACCAGGTTGGGCTTGATTACCACCGTGATCCCGGTAAGGCTGGTGGGGAATTGCGCGCACGCGGATAAAGCGGTCGACGCAGCGGTGTACGGATCGCTGGAATAGCCGACACCTACCTGGTAAGAAGGAGGTGTAGAGCTTTTTGACGATTTGGCGGCAGCCAGCATGGCTGAGTTGACCGCCACCAGCCGCATGAACGACCGCCGGTCGATATTTGAAGACATCTTTCCCCCCTATCCCAGCAATCATAGCGGGCCAGGGACGTAACTTGCAATGTTGGGCAGTACGGTACTATCGCTGGGAAACTAGACGGCGCATTCGCCGCGGCCAAGCTGGAGCGAGAATGCCGCGTCGTCGCCCCAATCCTGATAGATCTCGGGGTGCAGCTCCGCCGGCTTGGCGAGGTCGTTGGTGAGGCCGCGGAAGGTCTCCACTTTGTGGCGCATCACATATTGACGGAAGGTCTCGCCGGGGGCGCGGTGCGCGATGTAATGATCCACGATGCGGGAGACCGCCTCGGGCGCCAGACGCGCCGGCACACTCTGTACCGCCAGCCCGAAGCGCATGATGCCGTCTTCGTCGAAACCGCCGCCCAGCAGCATCTGGTAGTAGGGAACTTCACGGCCATCGATCTTGCGGGCGTTGCCGTAGAAGCCGAAATCGGCGGTCCAGTGGTGGCCGCAGGAGTTGGGGCAGCCGCTCACCTTGATGGATAGCTTGCGCACCAGCGGATCGTCAAATCGGCGCACGGCCTCTTGCAACGCGGCGCCCAGGTTCATGGACTTGGTGAGGGCGAGGTTGCAGGAGTAAGCTCCGGGGCAGGTGACTACATCGCCAATTTCGCGCGCGCCCGCGTCGCCGAGGCCCAGTTGGCGCAGCGCCGCATGCAGGCCGCGCAGCCTGCCGAGCGGAACGAATCCCAGCAGGATGTTCTGGTCGATTCCCAGGCGCAACAGGCCGTCGGCCGCATCCGTCGCGAGGTGCGCGAGACCCCGCATCTGGGTGCTGGTGAGGTTTCCCTGATCCACGCGCACAACCACCGTGGCGTAGCCGGGCTGCTTCTGCTCGACGATGTTGGTTTCGAGCCAGCCGTCGTATTGCGGATCGCCGGTGCCGTTGGTGCGAATGACCGGCAGCAGCGCGCCTTGGCCGAGGGACGGCGGGTGGGATTGATATCCGCCGAACCCTTCGGGCACCAGCTCGGGCCAGGCGATGCCACCGTTTTGCAGGATATTGGCGTACTCGCGCTCGATTTGCTCGCGCAGCCAGTCGATGCCTCGCTCGCGCAACACAAACTTCATGCGCGCCTTGTTGCGGTTCTGCCGGTTGCCGTACTTGTTGAACACGCGCACGACGGCTTCGCAACGATTGAGCAGGCGGTCTTCGGGCAGGAATTCGTCCAGCAGTTGGGCTTCGGTGGGCAGGGGTCCCAGCCCGCCCCCGATCACTACGCGGAAACCGCGGCGGCCATCGCGGATGACGGCGCGCAGGCCGATATCGTTGATGGCGCCCGCGATGCAATCTTGGCTGCCGCATCCGTCGAGTGCGATTTTGAATTTGCGCGGCAGGTTGGCCGTGAGGTCCTTGCGCAGAAAGGCGTAGGCGATGCGCTGAGCGTAGGGCCGTACGTCGAAGATTTCGTCGCGGCTCAGGCCGGCCAGGGGGCAGGTGGTAACGTTGCGCACGGTGTTGTAGCAGGCTTCGCGATTGGTGAGCCCGGCGTCGGCCAGCAGGTGCATGACATCGGCCACCTGTGCCAGGGGCACGAAGTGATACTGCATGTTCTGGCGGGTGGTGATGTGGCCCTTACCGCCGGCGAAGGTCTCGCTGATCTGGCCCAGTTGTTCCATCTGGGCGGCGGTGAGCAGGCCACTGGGGATCTTGCAACGTATCATCTGGACGCCGGGCTGGCGCTGGCCGTAGATACCGTGCTTGAGGCGGAACGGGCGGAAATCGTCTTCCGGAATTTCGCCGGCCAGGAAGTCGTTGGCTTTGCGGCGGAACGTCTCGATTTCTTCACGGACCAGGTGGTCGTGTTGGACTTCAAAATCGTCGCGGACGCCGAGGGTCTCTTCGATGAGGGTGGCCATAGAGAATCTCCCTATTCCCTATAGAGATTAACATGAACGCAGAAAAGATGCAAGTAGGGCTGAGATCGTCAGGGCGGGCACAAGTGGATTCAGGCGGCGGGTGGCCGCAGCATCAGTTTCTGTTCGACTTCCAGCAGGCGGGACTCCAGGCTAGCGATCCGCTCGTTCATGGCAGCGTCGTCGGCGTGCAACGTGAGTAGACCGCTCTCCAATCGCCTGAGCCGCGCCTCGCTGGTCTTGGCGTAAGCCTCGAAGCCTCGCAGGATCTCGGTTTGAGAATCCCGGATCATCTCCTGCGTACGTTCCAGGATTTCTTGCTTGGTATCCGCGAGGGCCTGCGCGAGGGCCTGCGCGAGGTCTTTCTTGGTTACTGGTTGATCGTCCATCTTGGATATCAGTCTAGCACGTGCCGTTATTTTTCTTTGCTTAGGCGGCGGAAGTACTCGTACACGGCGTCGGCGTACCCTTGGGGGACAGGCTCGGCGGAGCCGCTGCGGACGGCGCCGCCCTGCTCGTCGAGGAGGCGGCGCAACTGGAGTTCGATTTGCTCGACTCCGGCGAGCATTTGCGATTGGATGCGGTTCAGCAATTCCGGGTTGCTGACGGCGAGGCGCGGATCCAGCCCGTACATTTCGTGGATGGTATCGCGCAGGTCCTTGCCGATCTGCGGGTTGTTCTCGATGCCCCGTAGCGTGTTGCGGTAATTCCGGAAGAAGTCGCCGGCGTCGCCTGCATCGCCCCAAGCCGGGCCCGGGCCCGGATCGAGGCCGGCTTCGCGGCCGTTTGAGCGCGGGCCGATCTGGCCTGGCTGGCCGTCGCCGGGTTGGGGAACCGCTCCCTGACGGTCGCGGCTCGGTACGTCGCGGCTCGGTACGTCGCGACCGGGTACGTCGCGGCCCGGAGCGGCGCCTTGCATCCCACGCTCCATTTGTTTGCGCAGGCGCTCCGTTTGTGCCAGCGCCTGCTCGAGCGCCTGGCGATCCTTGTCGCCGGCTCCGGGCTGCCCGCTGCCCAGCGACTTCTGCATTTCGCGCACCTGGTCGCGCAGATTGTTCAAAGCCTGGGTGGTGACCGCGTCGCGCATGGTGGCTATGGCGCCATCTCCGCGGCGCAGATGGTCGCTGGTCCACCGCAGCCGATTGTTGAGCTCGTTTTGCTGCACCTGTCCCAGCGCATCGCGCAGCTTGCTCGACAACTGCCGGTTGGTGGACTGCACATCGCGGGCGGCCGTTCCCATTTGAGATTCCAGGCGCTGATAGTCGTTGGCCAACTGCTCCTTTTCGCGCGCCAGTTCTTCGGTCTGCTGGGGCGAGGCTCCCTGGCCCTGTTGTTGCCCCGGCGTACCGAATGCGCGACGCAACTTGGCGTTGGATTCCTGTTGGCGGTTGGCCAGGTCTTCGGCCTGCCGCGCCAGATCGTCGACGCTGCCGGCGGCCTGCTGCTGGCGAAGCCCCGCGAGCAGGTCGCGCGCCTCTTTCATGCGCTCGGCCGCGCGGCGCGCATCGGCTTCACTTTGAGTGGAAGCGGATTGCCGCATATCCTGTTGAGCCTGGCGCAACTGCTCGATGGCGCGCTGCAATTGTTGGGAAGACATCTGGCCATTCTGGCTGGATGGCTGACCGCCCTGGCTGGATGACTGCCCCGCCTGCGGTTGGCCCGATTGCGGCTGCCCCTGCTGATTTCGTGAAAGCTGCTCCATCTTTCGCTGCAGCTCTTCGGCTTCGCGGCGCAGCATTTCCTGCTGCCAGCGCTGTTGGGAAACCTGCTTATTGTTGCGCTGCTGTTCGGCCAGTTCCTGCTGCCGCCGCGCGAGCTGTTCCAGCTTCTGTAAAGCCTCGTCGATTTCGCGCTGGCGTTGATCCTTGGAAGCGGCGCTCTGTCCGTTCTCGTACTGGTTCTTCTCGGTATCCAATTCGAGATCGAACAGGCTCTGCAGGTCGCGGCTGGCGCCACCTCCTCCGCCCGCACCGCCGCCGCGATTTCCGAAGGCCACCTTGATATCGCGCATCACAGCTTCGGCGCGCAGCAAATGCTGCAAGGCTTTCTGCTCCGGCGCCAGCGCGTTCTGCCATTCGGATCCGCGCAGCTTGTCCGCTGCCGGTCCCATGGCTTTCACGGCCTCATCCATGTCGGCGGTAAAGGTCTTGAACTCCTCGCTGGAGCTGGCCAGTTCGCGGGCCTTCATGCGATCGGAGAGCGAATGCGCCTGGTCGCGCAGCTTCGACTGGACACCGGCGAGGAAGCCGGCATTCTCCGCCGCCGCGGCCTTATCGCCAGACGTGTCCTTGATCTGGTTCCACGTGGCGGCGATGATCTCTTTCTCGCGTTCGGAGATCTTATTGTCTTCCTGCTGGCCGCCGGCGCCGCCCATGCCGGACTCCTGCGATTGCGAGTAGCGGCGCTCGAAGGGCTCCGCCTGCACGAAAAACATGTCGGTGCGGGCCACCGAGTGCGCGTCGCGCGAGGTGGCATACAGGCTGACCAGGTCGCCCGGCGAAAGTTTGAATTCTTCCAGCGCGATGGTGGTAGAGCCGGAGGCGGTGCGCAGCCCTCTGCTCTTCAGCAGCGGGACGGTCTTCTCCGCATCGCCGTTCACGGAGTAATGCAAGCTCAGCTCGTTGAGGCCGAAATCGTCCTGGCCCTCGACGGAAACGGTCACTTCCTCGATCGGATTGACGCGCGCATCGCGCTCCGGGCGGGTGATGCGCACGGTGGGCGGCTCGTCCTTCTGGGCTTCGATGAAATAATCCGGGCTGAGGCGCACGTCCTCACCCTGGTCGACCGCGGCGATGTGATACATGCCGTCCTTGCGGATGGGCACGCTGGCGATGCGCAGGCCGTTTTCGCCGGAGCGCAACAGCACCTTGGTGCCATCGTCGAAGAGCAGCGCACCGTTCACTAGCGGCCGGTCGGTTTCGACGGCTACTTCCGCATCGGTGCCTTCGACCGCGCGCAGATCGCCGCCGGGATCTTCGACTTTGTCTTTCATTCCGGTCCAGCTTGGGAAACGATACGTAACCTTGAGTTTCTTGATGCCGGGCAGGTCGACGACCTTGAGGCGGTACTGTTTGGAACGGACGCCGCCGGCTTCGACGTAATAATCGAGCGACTCGGGCACGCCGGCGATCAGAAACTCATATCCGGGTCCGCCGAGCTGCGGACGCATGTCGGCCTGTTCCCATTTGGACGAGCTGGCATATTTGGCGAACATACGCACACGCTGGGCCTGAAAGCCCTTCAAATGCGCGCCGATCAGTTGGTCCGCGAGGCGGCGCACGGTGTGATTGCCGGGTTCGACCGAGATGTCATAATACGGCGCGAGCTCGCCTTTAGGCAGGCCGCCCCAAAGCAGGGATGTGCCGTAACCCAGGAATCCTGGGCCGGATGTGCCCAGCCAGACGAGCACGACGAGCGATCCCGCGGCGCCAGCGCCGAAACTGAGGATGCGATTGCGTCCGGCAACGTGTTCCGGTTCAGCCTGGCGCGTGACTTCCAGCGTGTCGGCGGCCAGCAATGGCAGGAAGGGGTCGTCGGGATTCGTGTGGGCGCGCTCGGTGAAGGTGAGCAGGCGCTCTTCGAAGGCGGGGAATTTCCGCTCGGTTTCGCGCGCCGCATTGCGCCGGTTGAGACGGAGTACGGGCACCACCAGACCGGCGCCCAATGCCAAAGCCAGCGCCACGAAGAGCAGCACGCGGGCGGTGGTCACGCTGGGATCGGAGAAGGCGAAGGCATTGGCGAGCAGGACGGCCAGCACGGTGAACACCAGGGCTGCGGCCGCCGTAATGGCCGCGCCTTTAGTGAAGGTTTGGAAGCGCAAGCGCCGCTCCACGCGGCGGAGGTAGTCGGTTAGTCCGGTTAATGCGTTCATGAGTAGCTCTCAGCTTTCAGCTTTCAGCTATCAGCTTGCTTCGCTGTCTACCGTTAAATGGCGGTTGCCTAGCAGCGACTCGGCTACGGCCAGGGCCAGAACCGCGATCAGGACATACCACCAAAACTCCATTGGCTTGGGCGCTTCGGCTTCCCCTCCGGAAGTTGCATTTTGTTGCCCCTGAGCCGTATTTTGCCATAACGCCAGCGTATCCGCCGAGATCACGTCCAGGTCCGACTCGTGGCGGTCGGCATTCACCGCCACCAGTTCATGCCGTCCATTGGGCCGCTTCACGTCGTAAAATCCGGCCATCTCCAGCGGCATATTCTGCGCGCGAGTGGCCTCGTCGAGGGTGAGCGCGCGCGCGCCGTTGGGGTCGAGAACTTCCACTGCGGCGCCTTGCTCCTTGGCCTGCCGCAATTCCAGGTACGCTCCCACCACGTAGTTGCTGGGGCCTTCTTCCTGACGCGCCAGATAGTTCGCGGTGTGCTCGATGAATGGCACGAAGGCGGGGTGCAGGGGGAAATCGTTGGAGATGTTGTCGAAGGTGGAAGCGAATACCAGCACGCGTCCTTCGCCAATCTGCTTCTCGAGCAGCAGCGGGGTTTCATCGCCGAGGCGCGCGGCCACGCGGGCGGTGCCGGGGTTGACGCGCACGGCCTGATAGAACTTCACGTCGTCCCAGCGCTGCGCGTTGTGAATGGACGGGTGACCGGCATCCAGCCAGGCGGCGCTTTGAAAGCGATCGCCGTCGCGGGTGTAATAGCGCGCCTCGACAACGGGTTCGTCGAAGATGGGCACGCGATTGCGCAAGGCCGATTCGCGTCCCAGGGCCACCAGCAGCGATCCACCGGCGCGCACGTAGCCGCGCAGAGCGGTTTCGAAACTGGGCGGGAGCGACGAAATGTCCGAGAGCACCACAAACGCGTACTTATGCGGATCGAGATTGGCACTCTGCTCCACGGGCACGGCATCAAAAGCGTAGGCGGATTCGGCGGCGGCTTCCAGAGCGGTGCGGAAATACAGCGCGTCGCGCTGGTTGCGGGCCTCGTGCACGAACAGGACACGGCGGGCCTCGGCGCGCTCCACGGAGAAATTGAAGCGATCGTCGCCGGGCAGGTTGTCGGCGGAATCGATGCGGACTTCGCCCCGATTCAGGCCGAAGGGCAGGTCTGCCGGCAGGAATTCCGCGGCGGCGCGTCCACCGGCGGGCACGTCGACGGACTTGGAATCGAGCTCGCGGCCGTTCAGGATGAGCGAGACGCGGCGCTTGGCTTGTTCGGTGCCGTAGCCGGCGATGGTGGCTTCCACGCGGGCCTTGCCGGAGCCATAGACCCTGCGCGGCGCGTTGACGCTTTCGACGGCGAAGTTAGGGGCGCGCCGGCCCTCCACGGGATGCGCGATCAGCCGGACGCCGGCGCCCAGGCGCAGGTCCGCGAAGTTGGCGGGCAGCGACGACTTCTGCATGTCGGAGAACAGGTGCGCTTCCACGGGCATGCGGGCGGATTGGGCAATCGAGCGGAGGGCACGGGAAAGCTCGGCGTAAGAGCTGCGCGTATCGGTGGGTTCGATGGTTTGAATGGCGGCGGGCGCATCGCCCATCACATGCACCGCGGACCCGAACGCCAGCACTTGCAGCTTGCCGCCGGCGCCTATTCTCGAAGCCACTTGCGCGGCTTCCTGCTTGGCGTGGGCCAGGCGATCGTCATCCCGCATGCTGAAGGAATTATCGATGGCCAGCACGGTCAGCTTGGGTCCGCCCGCCAGTGCGGTTAAGCGCGAGTTCAGGAACGGGCGCGCGAAGGCCAGCGCCAGCAGCGCCACCACCAGCGTGCGCAGAGCGAGCAGCAGCAAATATTGCAAGCGGCGGTGCTTGATGGAGCTTTGGGTGCGGCGCTCGAAGAACATTAACGAGGCGAAGGGCAGCGGCGTAGTCTTGTGTTTGCGGAGCAGGTGCAGCCAGACGGGCAAACCCACCGCTACGAGTCCCGCTAATGCCCAGGGCGCCAGGAATCCCATTCACATCCTCCCCTGGCGCACGCCTAGATACTCCCGCAGCCCTTCGTCGAGTGGGCGGCCGGTATCCATCAGGAAGTAATCGAGGCCCGCGCCTTTGGCTTGATCGCGCAGAGCTTGTATGTGCGCGTCGATCCGGTGGCGGTATTCGCCGCGGGCATATTCGGGCGAGACTTCCAGGGTGCCGCTGGTCTCCATGTCGGTGAGCAGCACGGGTTCGCGGAACTTGGGCGCGATTTCCTGTGGATCGAGAACGTGAAAGAGAATCACTTCGTTGCCGCGAAAACGGAGCGGTTCGACGGTCTTAATGATGGTTTCCGGGCGCTCATAGTAATCCGAGATCACCACCACCAGGCCGCGGCGGCGGGTGAAGTCCAGGAAGTGTACGAAGGGTTTGGCGAAATCGGTATGGGTGCCGGGCTGGGCTTTCTCGATGGCATGCAGCAGCCGGAATAACTGGCCCTGGCGGGCGGAGGGCGCCACGTAGTTCTGAACGTTTTCATCGAAGACGATCAGGCCGGCGGCGTCGCGCTGCGCGTGCGCCAGGTAGCAGAGCGAAGCAGCCAGAAAACGCGCGTAGTCCAGTTTGTTGACGGCGTGCGAGCCGTAGGCCATGGAGGCGCTGGTATCCAGCAGGATGAGCAACTGGGTGTTGGTTTCCCCGCGATAGCGCTTCAAATAGAGGCGCTCGGTGCGTGCGAAAACGTTCCAATCCACGCGCCGCAGATCGTCGCCCGGGGTGTAGGCGCGGTACTCGGCGAACTCCTGGCTGAAGCCGTAGTCCGGCGAGCGGTGCAGGCCCGCGATGAAGCCGTCCACCACGGTCTTGGCCACCAGGTCGAGGCCGGAGATGGACGCGAGGGTCGCGGGGTCTAGGAAGCGCTGTAGCATAGAAGACAGAAGGCAGAAGACAGGAGACAGAAGACAGAAGACAGAAGACAGAAGCACGAATTCGATCTTCTGACTTCTGACTTCTGACTCCTGACTTCTGTGCCTCTCATTCTTTCGGCGCTCCCTTGTGTTCGAGTAAGCGCTGGAGTATGTCGTCTTGTTTGAGGCGGTCGGATTCTGCGTGGAAGTTCAGCAGAATGCGGTGGCGCAGGACCGGGATATAGAGAGCGCGGATATCTTCGTAAGTCACGTGATAGCGGCCCTTCATGAGCGCTCTCGCTTTCGCCGCCAGCACCAGGAACTGCGCGGCGCGGACGCTGGCGCCGTAGTTTACGTACTTTTTGACGAAGTCGGGGGCGCTTTCGTCACTGCTGCGGCTGGCACGCACCAAGTCGATGGCATAGCGCGCCACGGATTCGCCGATGGGCACCATGCGCACCAGTTGCTGGAAGTCCAGGATCTCGTCGGCGTTGGTTACAGGGTCGGCCTGCGCGATGTGAGTGGTGGTCGTGAGATCCACCACTTGCAGCTCTTCGTTGGCGCTGAGGTAGCCGAGCACGGTGTTAAACAGGAAACGATCCAACTGCGCTTCGGGCAGCGGGTAGGTGCCTTCCAGCTCGATGGGGTTCTGGGTGGCCAGCACGAAGAACGGCGCGGGCAATTTGTAATTGTTGCCGCGCACCGTGCAGGCGAGCTCCTGCATGGCCTCCAACAGCGCCGATTGGGTCTTGGGCGGGGTGCGGTTGATTTCGTCCGCCAGCAGCACGTTGGCGAAGATCGGTCCTTTGACGAAGGTCCACGTGCGGTGGCCGGTGGTGGGATCTTCCTCGATGATGTCGGTGCCGGTGATGTCGGACGGCATCAGGTCCGGCGTGAACTGGATGCGCTTGAACAGTAGGCCCAGGGTTTGCGCCATGGTGCGGACGAGCAGGGTTTTGGCGGTGCCGGGCAAGCCGGTGATCAGGCAATGGCCGCCGACGAACAGGGCGATCATCACCTGTTCGAGAACCTCTTCCTGCCCGACGATCACGCGCCGGACTTGGCGCACAATTTCCGCTTGCACTTCGCGGAAGCGTTGGATGCGGCCGCGCAGGGCCTCCGGTTCTAACTGGGTTGTGACTGTAGTGGACATATAATTGTGGGGCAGGCTCCTAGCCTGCGTCGGCCTCGTAGGCCGCTATCTCTTCGCCGGAGCATTCGATTTTTCGAGAAGGGGCGGCCTGCAATATGGGCTTCATTTCGATAGCTCCAGTAACATCTTCTGGGCCGGGCGGAACCCGGGCGCGGCTTCCAGGGAAAGCAGTAACTCGTCCTTGGCGTCGTCCGGACGATTGGCGGCGCGGTAAGCCTTGGCCAGGCTGAAGTGCGACGCGGCGGGGTCGGTGGGCGACTTGGCCAATACCGCGTGGTACTCGCGGATGGCGCCGTCTGTGTTTCCAAGGCTCAGCCACAAATCGCCCAGGCGGCGGTGCAGATCTTCATCGATGGGCTGAATATAGTTGAGCCGGTCGAGCACGCTGGCCGCTTCCTCCCGATTGCCGGCCTCTTCGAGGAGGGTGGCCAATTGCTTCAATGTATCAGGGCTGCGGCCGCCCGCTTTGGCGTAGCGCTCCAGCACGGCGATGGCGGCCTGCTTGGCGCCCTTAGCCAGATAGGCGTCGGCCAAAAACTGGTAGACGTTGCCGGCTTCCACAAAATCGGGATAGGTGTCGCGGATTCCGGAGCCGTCGCGAATCATGTCTTCGTAGTCCTGGGCTTTGTATTCCTCGGCAACCTTCTTCAGGCCCTTGCGCCAGTCGTCGAAACCCTCGACGGTCTTCTGCGTTTCGGCGTTGAGCGCAGTCATGAAACGCTTGTCGAATTCTTCTGGTTTGATGCCAAATTCCTTTTCAATCACTTCAGGGGTGGATGCGCCACCGGCGAAGTCATGAATCATGGCGAGCAGCTTCGGCCAACCCCACTCGCGGTTGATAAAGTCGCAGATGCGCCCAGCCTGGAAATAGGACACCACCACCTGAGCCGGATAAGTAGGACGCACAAAGCCGCGGTCCAACTCAGCCACGGGCAGCAGCTTCTTGTCTTTGAGCGCCATGATGACATGCGGATCGAGACGGTCGCCCCATTCGGGCGAAACGGCGGTCTCTTCGTGTACCGCCAGCCCCTCTGTAAACCAGCGCGGCACCCGGAAATTAGTCATGTTCAGGACATACACGTGACTGAGTTCGTGCCACATGGTGCTGGCCCAATGAAACGTGCCGGGCGGACGGCCGGAGGGGCTATCCATGGCCACCACATAGCCAAAGGTCACACCCAGCGCGCCCAGGCCGGGCATGCCCATGGTGCGCACCGCGAAGTCTTCGTGATCGGGGTAGACTTCCACTTGTACGGGGCGATCCAGATGATAGCCGTATTTCTTGTCGTAGGCGTTCAGCGCGCGTAGCATTTCGGCTTCGAAATACGGATGCAATAGCTCGGCTTCTTTCTTTTGGAGGCGCAGGACAGTTCTGTCTGTCTTATAAGTGACAAAGTTTTTGTAGCTGTCCATCAGCCGAAGCGTGTTGACGGTGGCGGCGTCCCTATAGTGGTTCTCAAAACACATCTCCAGCTCGGTGCGGGCTTCCTCCTCGCGGCCGAGACGCATCAGGTTGACGCCTAATTGCGAGTGAGCGCTCCACAAGCCGGGCTGCAGGGCGATGGCTTTGCGAAAGAGCTGGATGCCTTCTTCGTACCGGCGATTCAATACGAAGATACGGGCGGCGGTTTCGTAAGCCGCGCCATCGTGCGGATCCCACGGCGAGGCGGGCTTGTCGTTCAGCCAGTCGATGGTGGCGAGGACCGCCTTCGCCTGGACGGCATTCGCGGACATGTCAAGCGCTTTATGGGCCTCTTCGGCAGCCTTGACCGGGTCGTTGTCTTCGAGCGCCAGGCGTGCCAGGAGTTCCTGCGCGGCCACCATGTGCGGATCGGCTTTCAGCGCCTGCTTTGCGAAATGCGCGGCTTGCGCCTCGAAGCCGTCCGCCGCCACTTGGGCCAGGCCCAGCAGCGCGTCGGCCTGTTTCGGCTCGATTGCCAGGGCTTCGTTGAAGAGCTTGGCGGCCTCGGGTGCGTTGAAGCGCTCCAGGAACAAGCGGCCAAAGCGGACGCGTAATTGGGCGTTGCGCGGATGCGCGGCGATCAGCGCTTCAAAGACGGCCTTCGATTCCTCAAAGCGGTGTTGTTTCCAGAGCGATTCAGCCCGATCGAGAGTTGGCGCCGGAGTTTGCGCCGCCGTTTGCGCGGTAAGCCCGGCGGCCGCGCACAAGATGGCCGGCAGGAGTCTCATTTGTCGATCTCCTCCTGGGTGCGCGCCAACTCCAGCAAGAGCGCGCCGAGTTGCTTTTTATACTCGTCGGGAGGGATAGCCGCTTTTTCGTACTTGAGCTTGTCGATCTGTTGTTCCAGCTCGTCCTTCTTAGCCAGTAACTCGATCTTGGCTGGATCCTTGGCGGCCGCGGCGGCGGAGCCGATGCGCAACAACGGGAACTGCGCGGCCAGCATGCCTTCGCCGTTTTCAGGCGACGGCACGCGCACGCCTTCACCCTTGCCCGTGTCTTCCAGGACGGCGTGTTCGGTGGCCAGGCGATTCTGCTGTTCGTAAAACGCGGCGGTCTTCTTGTCCGCGAAGCGGAAAGCTTCGAGCGCGGAGACGACCTCGTTCTTATCGCTGTCGGCGGCGGGATCGTTCAGCGCCTCCACCCAGTATCGGGCGAAAATGGTGGCGTTCTTTTCCGTACCGTTCTTGGTGGCGGCAATGACCACGCGATTGGGCTTGCGCAGGAATTCGATCGCGCCTCCGCTGGAGCTCGTCATGTCGACCACAAGCTGCCGCGTGGCGGGGATGCGGTCTAGCAGGGTGGCCAGCTCGGATGCCGTGAGATCGGGACCGGGGAGGTTTATCTTGTATTCATAGCCATCGAAGCTGCCATGGCCAATGAGCATGAGCACCATGGCGTCCTGGGCCTTGGCCTGGCTGCCGATGGCGGCGAGCGAGGCGCGCACTTGTTCGCGCGTGGCGTTCACCAGCGTTTCGACTTTGGAATCGGGCGTGGGTTTGAGGGCTTTGTCGATATCTTTGGCCCACATGGCGAAGTGTTGCTCGTAATCGGGCTCGCCGCCCAGGCCGGTGACGGTGAGATAGTAAGTGGTGGCGGGGAGCGCGGCGGCAGTAAAAAGAAGTGTCGAGAGGAGTCTCGACACGGCACGCAGGAGTGCGTGCGCCACGTGGATCCTCATACTACACCCCAGCGACGGCGCAGCACCCATTCCGATCCGCGCAGCAGCAGTGCCAGTAAGAAGACGGCCGGCATGTCCCATAGATCCTTGGTTTCGCGCGTGGTGATGCCGGCTTCGGAGTACGAGATTTCGTCCGCCAGTTTGCCGGCGTTTGCGGCGCTGTAGTATCGTCCGCCGGTCTCATCGGCCAGTTTTTGCAGCAGGTCGCGATTCTGCGCGGTGTGGAAGTTTTCGGCGACGCCATCCTCGCGGCGGAAGGCGACGACGTCGCGCCCAAGTTCCTCCTTGTCGCGCCCCGCCACGATTTCGGCCACATACGAACCAGGTTTTTCCGCGTTCCAATCGGCGGTGTACGCGCCCTCCCCATTGGGTACCGGCGTCATCTCCACGCTGGCGGCGGCACCATCGGGCGCCACGATGTGGGCTTCCACCACCGCGTTGGGCACGGGCTTGAAGGCTTTGTCGCGCACCTCTGCGTGTAGCGTGACCTTGGTTTCATCGGGCAAGACGGCGCGCGGTGTGGAAGCGGAGACGCGGCCGGGGCTATCGGAAACCAAGTAGCGCATCAACTGCTGCCAGAACGTGGCATGCGTGATATCGGTGTGGTCCTGCCACATACGCCAGCGCCAGCTTCCGGATGTGGCGAAGACGGCGGTGCGGCCGCGCCCGTAGTTCTCAGTGACCAACAGCGGCATGCGATGGCGGCCGGCGGGTACCACGTCCATCAACACGATCGCGCCGGGCTTGGCCTCGCCGACGTCGTTGTAATTGGCGAGCTGCGGCATGCTGGTCCAACGCGCGGCGTTGCGTTCGGGATCCTCGACCAGCCGGCAGATCAGGCTGGCGCGGCCCTGGGCGGTCAATTCCTGGTTCGAAAAATCGCGATGGAAGGTACCTTTGTTTGGCGGCAGCTCGACCGGCAGCAGTTCGGCCAGCGGCGAATGCAGGTAGCCGCCTTCGGCCAGCGCAAAGCGTCCGCCCAGAAACAGAATGCCGCCGCCGCGGCGATTGGCGAATTCGCGGATCAGATCCTGCTGCGTCTGCGTGAAGTAGTTGGCTTCCACGCTGCCGATAATCAACCCGTCGAAAGCGAACAATTCCTCAGGCTTGGCGGGGAATCCTTCTTCAAGCTCATGCGGATCGGAAAAACCCTGTCGATAAATCTTGTTCTGGGTGGTGCGCAGCATGGAGTCGAGCTGCAGGCTGCGATCGTCCTCGGCGGCGCGGCGGATGAATTTGAATTCCCAGCGCGGCTCACCCTCCATATAAAGGATGCGCGGCTTGCGCGTTTCCACGTCGACCAGGCGCCGTAGCGAGTTGTTGTTGCGATTCTCTTCGCCCGGGAGCGGATCGATGGAAATCTCCAGCGTCTTGGGCCCGGCCAGGCCGGCATTGAACAGCAGCGGCTCGCTTTGCGGCGCGCCGTCCGCTTTCAACTGCACTTCGCGCGAGGCCACCAGCTTGCCGGCGTCGCGCACCGAAACGAGCGCCTTTTGCCTCGCGTAGCCATACTGGCGGAACGTCACCAGCGCGCTCAAACGCGAATCGGCCAGCGCGTGGGCGGGCAGCACGGCGTCGGTGATCTCGATGTCTTTTTCGGCCTTCTCGCGGCCAACGCCGATGGTGCTGACGGGGATGCGCCGCTGGCGGATCTGCTGAATGGTATCCAGATCGATGCCGCCGGAGTTATCGGCGCCATCGGAAAGCAGCACCACCGCGCCTAACGGCAAGGTGGACGATTCGGCAAGCACTTGTTGCAGGCTATCGCCGAGGCGCGTGGCCGGCTCCGACGCTGTAAGCTGGCTGGTCTTCTGAATGCGCTCGGCTTCCTTGCCGAAGCGATAGACGCGCACCTGAAACTTCTGCCCCAGCGCTGCCAGCAGTTTGCGATCAAGCACAGCAGCGGCTTGCGCACTGCGCGTTTGGGATCCCTCCTGGATGGCCATGCTGCGCGAATCGTCGACCAGCACGGCCACTACGTTCTGCTGCGGCCGCAGCGTGGCGATCGAGATGGCTGGGTGCCAGAGCAGGAACAGCAGCAGCGCGATCATGGCGGTTTCGAGCAGCCAGATCACCAGCGGTCGCGCACCGGTCAGCGATCCGCGGTTGCGCCGCACATGCCAAAGCAGCAGCCCTCCGGCCGCAGCCACGCCCAGCACGAGAATCCACACCGGCCAGGAGGCCAGGAGCACAAATTGCCCCTTCTGGAAAACTGCGCCGGGATATTTGAAGAAAAACTCGAACATGATGGCCTTGGGATTCTAATGCGTCATTAGTGCGTCATCAATGCGTCATGGCGTAAATGATGTAGTTGATGCCCATGCGATAGGCTTGCGAAGTGTACCGCTCAGGGTAGCGCGGGTGGTCGGCCCACTCCCAAGCATCGCCGTTGTCCTGGTTGAAACAAATGGCCACCATGACCCGGCCGTCGTCGTCGTAGATGGCGCGCCAATGGGGCGTCTTGCCATCCTTTTCCCAAATTCGGCCCGTGTACCAATATTGTATGCCGGGCACTTGCACACGCTCGCCCAAATCATATAGGACGTGGAAAATGGGATCCCGGTTATCGATTTCGACGATGGGGCGGTTGGGGAAGACACGCTGGATGCTCTCCAGGAAGACGTTCCATTCGCCGGTGCCGTGGAAATCGTCGCACATGAAGAAGCCGCCGCGCAGAAGATATTCGCGCATTTTGGCGCATTCGGCGTCGGTGAAGTCCGAGTGACCCATTTCGACCGCGTAGAGCCAGGGCCAGTTGAAAATTTCGTCGCTATCGAGATCCACTACCTGCTCAGACGAACGGGCATGGATGCGGGTGAGGCGGCGCACTCCTTGCACGAACTGGCGGTCGGCCTTGGGATAATCGGTAGGCCAACTGCCGATCTGGCCGAACACGCTGGCATGCCGGCCGGACGGATACATGAGGCGGGTGAAGGCCCACTCGGTCTTTTCGTACGCGTCGGGCGGTACGGGAACGTGGTCGTCTTCCATTGCGGGAAACTGGCGGAAAGTGGCCTGGAGGGCGAACAAGGCGGTCACCGAAATGGCCACAAGACTACCGCGGATGAGGAAGCGGCGGCGCATTTGGACGAGGGCCTCGTATGTTTTTCAGGATAGCATGCGGGTGGTGGGGTGCTGAAGTGCCGCGCCGGATCGAGGTCGCAGTGCGTTACCCAAGGTAATTGCAAGATGGCCACGAGCGACACAATCGAGACGATTCCCGTGGCGACCGGGGCCGATGGCGTGATCCGTGTAAGCGGCACTCGCGTGACGCTCGATTCGATTCTCCTGTCCTTTAACGACGGCGCTACCCCGGAAGAAATCGCCCAGCAATACCCGGTCGTTCCCTTGGCGGACATTTACCACCTGATCGGCTACTGTCTGCGTCACGCGGCCGAGATGGAAGAGTATCTCCGAAAGCGCGAGTGCGAGTCGCTGGAAGTGCGCCGACAGAACGAGGCGCGCTGGAGTCCCGACGGCGTTCGCCAGCGCTTGCTTGCTCGTGTGATCTTGCCGACGAGAATCTGAACAACGACATTGTTCGCGGCCTGCTCCGCCGCATGGCCGGTCTCGATATCGTAAGGGTGCAGGATGTCGGCCGGACCGGTGTGGACGATCCGGCGCTGTTGGCTTGGGCAGCGTTTCAAGCCCGCGTGTCGATCACCCATGATGTCAGCACGGTGACGGCGTATGCCTATCAGCGAGCAGGCCGCGGTGAAAACATGCCCGGCGTTCTTGAGGTGAGCCGCTCCGTTCGAGTTGCGGTTGCTATCGAGGACATTCTGCTGCTGTCCGAGTGCAGTACCGAAGGGGAATGGGAAGGCCAGGTCCGGTATCTTCCCCTTCGCTGATGCCCAACTGGAGGAGGGCTGTCAAAGGTCGACGAGTTCGAGGCTGATCTTCAGCGCTTGATCGATTTTGCGCATCGCTGCCGCGTCCAGCGTCCCCAGACGTTTCACGAGCCGATCGCGGTCCACGGACCGGATCTGGCTTAACTGAATAGCGGATGGCACGGAGAGGCCGTTCCCCTTGCTGGCCGCTACAATGACCTCAACCGGGTAGGGCACAGGCGACAATTTCGAGGTAATGGCGGCGACGATCGCGACCTGGCTGTATTGGTTGCCGATATCGTTCTGGATGACTAGGGCCGGCCCCGTCTTTCGGATCTCGTTGCCGCGTGCCGGATCGAATTCGACCAGGTAGAGAAGTTTACACACCATTGTTGTGGATGTCAAACGGATGGCGCGCGGAAGGCGTGCGAAGCGTCCCGCCGTACTCTATAATAAGGTGTTAAATTCCCCACTTGAAGGAGCATGGATGCCTGCGAAGCGGATCGGTATACTCACCGGCGGCGGAGACGTGCCGGGTCTGAACTCGGTCATCAAGACCGTAGTTTATCGAGGAAGCGAAATCGATTGCGAAGTCATCGGTATTCGCCGCGGCTGGGAGGGCCTGACGCATGTCAATCTGGACGATCCGGCGAGCCGGGCGCGCTACATTTTGCCGCTGAATCGGGAGAACACGCGCACCATCGACCGCACCGGCGGGACCTATCTGCATAGCTCCCGCACCAACCCGGCCAAGATGAAAGCCTTGCCGCCCGTGGTGAAGGGCGTGGAGTTTCCCAAGTCCGAGGTCACCAAGAAGGGCGTGACCTCGGTGGTCTACGACATGACCACCCGCGTGCTGAAGAACGTGGAGACGCTGGGGCTCGATTATCTGATCGCCATCGGCGGCGACGACACGTTGAGCTACGCCGCGCGCCTGGACGCGGAGGGCTTCAAGGTAATCGCCATCCCGAAAACGATGGACAACGACGTGCGCAATACCGAGTATTGCATCGGGTTTTCGACGGCGATCACGCGCGCCACCGAAGCCATCGAGCGGCAGCGTACGACGGTAGGCTCGCACGAACGCATCGGCGTGTTCCGCATTTTCGGGCGCGATGCCGGATACACCGCGCTATACACGGCTTATGTGACTTCCATGCGGTGCTGCATTCCGGAGTACAAGTTCAATCTGCAACACTTGATCGAGCTGCTGATCACCGATAAACAATACAACCCGAGTAACTATGCGCTAATCATCCTGTCGGAAGGCGCGGAGTGGGAAGGCTACCAGGTAAAGGAAGTCGGAGAGGCGGACGCTTTCGGTCATAAGAAGAAGATGAACGTGGGTGAGGACTTGGCCGAGGAGATCAAGAAGTCCACCGGCGAAGAAACCATCGTCAGCGATCTGACTTACGACCTGCGCAGCGGCAGTCCGGATTTCGTGGACAAAATGGTGGCGTCGACGTTCGCCAGCATGGCCATGGACTGCATTCAGCAGGGCCAGCACGGCGTAATGATGGCGATTTCCGCGGGCTGCTATGCGGCGGTGCCCATACCCGATCCGAAGTTAGGCTCGCGCCGGGTGGACCTGGAGACGATGTACAACACGCGGCGGTACCGGCCGAATTACGCGAATAAGTTGGGGTTGCCGATCTTTCTTACGCGGGCCTAGGCCGGCGGCAGCCGCGATTGGCTGCCGCCTAGCTTCTTACCCTATGGCGCCACTGCCGGCGAAATGCTAATTGGTCCCGGGGAAGCCATCTGATAGGTAGAGATGGCGCCCGTTTTCTGGAGGTATACCTCCACCGAGCCCAGACAGGCTGAAGCCACACCGGGACCGCCGGCCGGATTACTCGCGTTGCTGGGCAGGATTGCGGGAAGCAGCTCCTGGCGTCCCGCCGCGGTCAGTGCATTGGCATTGAAATTGAGCGAAGCCATGGTGCCGGGCGCCAGGTTCACTTTCTCCTCCGGTCCGACCCGGTTGCCGCTAAGATTCGTAAAACTGAGCACGGCCACGCACGGACTGTCCAGCGGCGCCAGTACATTAATCTGAATGCTCTGGCCGCGTATTATGCCTTGCGGCACGAATGCGGAATTGCCTGAGATTACGGACATTGCCGGCACGGGAATCCCCGGATAGAACACCGAACCGGCTTCGTTGCTGGTGGTGAAGATCTCCAAGCTGCCGCTGATTGCGCCGGCACCCGCTCCCGGCGCGGCGCCCGGCAGAGCCATAACGACCGGCTGCAGGAGTATGCGTCCGGAGGATATCAGGGTGCTGGCGTCCAGATCGAGCGAGGCGCCCTCGTCGGGATTCAGGCTCACCACCTGGCTCGGACCCACCATGACGCCGGCGCTGTTCTGGAATCCCAGCAGGGCCTGCACCGGAACGCCCGGCGGCACGCGCACCGGTCCGTCGATCACGGTGATCCGCGCGGTCTGCAGGGGAGTTACGTCGACGGCGTTATATTGCAAGTAAGACGAGAAGGCCCCTGGTCCGTAGACGATGAAGCCCGACTGCGCGTCAGCGAGCCCTGGGCCGGATGCAAAGCTGTTCAGGAGAAAGCCGCTTCCCGAGCTGAATTTGAGCAATTGGCTCGCGCCCGCCGTATAGATCTGCTGATCCGGGCCGAAGGCAAAGTCGATGGATCCTGTATCCGCGGTTTCAAAGCCTTCCTCGGCGCCGCTACTGGTAAACTCCAAAACGTTATAGCCAGTCGTGAACATGCTCTGGACTTCGAGGATTGTCGCCCAAACTACGTAGAGGTTCCCATTGGGACCGAAGTGGAGGCCCCACGGAAGCGCCACAGTCGACACCTCCAGCATGGGGATAAACACGCCCATGTAGGCGAAAGTGCTGCCGTTGAGTTCCACTACCGCGGCCGAGGCCAGGTCCGACACGTATAGGTTGCCACCGAAACCAAACGCTAAACCAAACGGGTAGCAGGCTCCGCCGGCGGGAGTGCCGCAACTGAAGGTCCCCATCGGTGAGCCAGTGCTCCCGTTGAATTGCCGGATCACGCCGATGGCGTCGGCCATGTAGAGGTTGTTATCCGGACCGAACGTAATGCCGTTCGGTTTTGAAGAACTGTTGGGCGCCACGAATGTGCTGAGGAATGCTCCGCTGGATGGGTTGAAGCGCAGCACCGCGCCGGTGCCGCCATCGGCCACATACAGATTTCCGTCCGGCCCTATGGCCACTCCTTCCGAAGATACCAGACCGCTGGTGAAGGTCAACTTGGGCGCCCCGGTATACATGCTATACGAGGATGCCTGGCTGGAATTGGGGTTGCCTGCTCCGTTACTGACGAAGATGTCAGCCCGCGCTGCCGGCGCGCAAAGGCCGGATATGCATAGTGCGCAGACGGCGAAGTTTCGTTGTTTCGACATATTCTTTCCCTCCTAATCAAACATGCGGAAAACGAACGAAAGATTTACACTGCGCGGGGAAAAAGCTTAGCGGCTACCGAGGACTTGGGCGGCGTGACTTCACGGCCCAGCGCATAGGTACGGTGCGCGCCGGCCCAGTCTCCTATTTTCGCGAGGAGATCGCCGAACGACAAGCGACTCCAGACCTGCGTGAGCCGGATCCTGGATTCCGCAGGATCATCCTCCAGGCCCTGCTATGTGGTCGTGGGCGCTTTCCAATAGCAATCGGTCTTCCTCGCTGCCGGGATCGCGTTGGACCAGGCCGGTGACGGTCTGAACAGCCCGCCGCAGTACGCGATAGCGTTCTTCCCGGGTGCGAGGCCGTCGAGGGATCCCCCAACCTCACACAGAATCCAAATAGGTTGGTGACGTCCTCGGTATCGGCCGGATCGGCCCGCACCCGGCGATCGGCTATGTCGTAGGCCCGCAGCATGTCGGCGACGCTCTCTCGTACGAGCGTCCCGTGCCCATAGCGCTAAAGCCGGCTTCCCAGAGCGCCTTCATGAGGCCCCTTTCGGACGTGAAAAAACAATGAGGCCGGTTCCGCTGGAGAACCGGCCGATTTCAGGGTACGCTGGACGGCTGTCCGGTCGCCTACCGATTGATGGAGCCTCCAGTATCCTGGCGCGTGGAGGTCTGTCCGGTCTGCTGACTGTATACCTCGACCGAGCCCTCGCAGGCGTAAGCGGGTCCGGGAGAGCCTGCCGCCGTGTTGCGCAGCGTCACTAAGGGTTGAATTTCAACGCGCTGACCGGACTGGCCAGAGAGAGAGTTGGCGTTGAAATCGAGCGACGTCATCTCGCCCGGGGGTAGCTTAACGTTCTTGGTCGGTCCCACCGGGTTGCCGTTGGAATCTTCGAAGCTCAGCAGCGCATCGCAGGAGCTGTCGGGCGGGGCGAGCGCGGTGATCCGAATGGTCTGTCCATAAGGCACGCCCTGCGGCACGAACGCCGGAGCCGAGTGGATCGTTGTTACGCCGCGCCCAAAGACCGACCCCACTGCGTTGGCGGTTTCGAACACCTCGACGCTGGCTTGGAGAGATCCTCCCGTGCCAGGAGGGCCCGCCGCGGGCGCGGTCACCACGGGACGCAATTCGGTGCGGCCGGACGAGATTACGGTACTCACGTCCAGATCGAGCGACGCCGTCTGGCCGGGGGCCACGGTTACCGATGAAGTCGGCCCAACGATACCTCCTTGCGCGTTGGCGAAACCGAGAACGGCTTCCACCGGAACGCCGGGCGGCACCGCCACCGGCCCTTCTACCACCGTGAGCCGGATCGTGTGGACCTTGGTCACTCCGACCGGCGTGAAATTCACCAAGTCGTACGGGGCCAGTCCTCCGAAGACAATAAACCCGCCGCGAATTCTGCTGTCGGTCGCGAACACGTCGTGAAGGAATCCGAACGTCGGGTCGTACCGGTTGATTACATTGCCTTCTGGTACGTAGATAAACCCGTCGGGCCCGAAAGCAAGATCGCCACCAAGTACGATCGCGCCGAAGGTCGTGCTGGCAGTTCCAGTGGTTCCGTCGAATTCGTAGATGTTATTAAAGTACGGACCCTCATCCGTCTCCCACACCGTACAGATGGCATACAGGTTCCCGTTTGAGGCAAACGCCAATCCCTGCGGCTGGGTAAACGATATGGACGAGACGGCCGGCGGAGTGGCGAACACATCCATAAATGCCAGAGTACTTCCGTTATATCGAAGGATGGCGCCCGAGTTCTCATCACTCACGTAAAGGTTGCCATCGTGGCCGAATTTCACGTCATAAGCCGACAAATTCGCTCCGGTGCCGCTAGTGGTGATGGCAGCCATGGCGGCCCCCGTAGTCCCGTTGAACTGCCGGACGCCCGTGTCCCAGTCCGCGACGTAGAGATTGTTGTCCGGGCCAAAGGTCAAGCCAAATGGGAACGACAGGCCACTTCCTGCTGGGATGAACGTGCCGACGAAAGCCCCGGTGATGGGGTTGTATCGCAGAACACTCTGGTGGCCCGTATTGACCACATATAGATTGCCGTCCGGCCCGAAGGCCATACCATTCGTGCCGTTGGGCAGCGACGTAGTGACTGACATATCCAGCTTAGTCACTCCGGTGACCTGGCTGAACGACAGGATATCGCTCTCCGTGGTGTTTGCGCCGCTAACATAGATGTCGGCCCAAGCCGCCGGCGCACCCAGGCTCGACATAAACAGCGCGCAGACAACCAGCCGGTTCCGTGAACAGCGCGGGCCGCGATTTGCCGGGCCGTGCCCAGTATTTGAACTCGGTTTTCCCGTTCGTTGTGACATAAGTATGCATTGCCCTCTAATCGAACATGCGGAAAACCGGCGGAAAATGTATAACGGGCGGGAACAGAAAGTCAACGGCGTGTTGCGGCGGCCCGTGCAGCGTGATCTTCCGCACGTTCGATGGCCGCCAAGGGTTTGGCAAAAGCGGGATTGGCGGGCGCCAGTTTCTCCGCTACTTCACGGCCTAAAGCGTAGGTGCGCCGTGCCCCGGTCCAATCTCCTTGCTTCGCAAGCAGATCGCCAAGTCTTAAGCAATTCCGGACCTGCGAAAGCCGGATTCTGGATTCGGACGGGTCCGCGGCAGCCAGGTCCCTGTAGATATCGGCCGCTATCCGCAGATGGTGAACGGCATCGCCGAGGTTGCCGTCATCCTCCAGGAAACCCGCCATGTGGTCGTGTGCACTTCCCAAAAGCGATCGGTCGTCTTCGCTGCCCGGATCGCGTTGGACCAGATCGCCGGCGGCCTGCAGCGCACGCCCCAGTACCCGGTAGCGCTCTTCCCGATGGCGGGGCCCGTCCAGGGATCCCCCCAACCTCACGCAGATTCCGAATAGGTTGGTGACATCCTCCGCATCGGCCGGATCCGCCGCCACGCGGCGATCGGCTATAGTGTAGGCCCGGCGCATGTCGGCCATCGCTCTCTCGTTCGAGCGTCCCGTCCCCATAGCGCTAAAGCCGGCTTCCGAGAGCACCTTCATGAGGCCCCTTTCGGATTCGCCGTCGGACGGATCTTCACGCGAAAGGCGCTCGAATATTTCTTGCGCTTTGCGGTAATAGGCAATCGCTTCGTCATGACTTGTGTCCATCTGCTCGGTCAATTTGGCAATCGCCCGGTCGGCGTCGGCCAAGGCGAGTTCGGCGGAGCGATCCCGCGGAGCGGCGGCGGCCTGGCGCTCCCGTAAGGCCAGGCTGCGATGCGCTTCTTCCAGAGACGATCTGGCATCGTTCTTCTTGAGCAGTAGGAGCGACATGACTGAGTGAGCTTGTGCGAGCGCTGCCATCGCGGGGCCCAGGTTGGGGTTGGTCTCCAGCGTATTCCCGGCCAAAGACAGTGCGCGCCGGCAGTTCGAAACCGCGGCTTCCAACTCAGGCGTCCGGGCCTGCACATTGGACAGCTTCGCGAGTCCGGCCGCCACCGCGATGCGGATTGCGGGATCGGCGGACTCGGCATCGTGGAGCGACTGCCGCAACGAGACGGCTTGCTGGTAGCTTCGCACCGCGCCTTCCGTGTTACCCACGTTGCCCGCTCCCGGCTCGCCTTGAATGTCCCCAACCTTTTCATAGGCGGTCGCCAATTCGCGCGTCAGTGCCGGGTCTCCGGAAGCTTCCTTGGAAAGACTCGACAAGTACTCAAGTGCTGTCTTTACCAGGAGCTGTCGCGACTTGGTGGCGCCGGGCACACGGTGGATGGACTCTTCGAAATCGAAGAGAAACACATGCGACAAATGGCGCACGTCGGCGAACCGGCGTTCCGCGCGACGGGCCTGCCAAGTGGCCACGCCTGCGCCGGTGGCCAGCGCCAACAGCACAATGGCGGTCGCGGCAAGGCCCAGCCAATGCCGCCTGACAAATTTGCCGGAGCGGTACCCGATGGCATCCGGACTGGCAAGCACGGGTTCGTCCGCCAGCCAACGCCGCAGGTCGTCTGCGAGTTGATCCGCCGATGAGTAACGGCGCTGCGCTTCCTTGCGCAAGGCCATCTGCAGAATGTGATCGAGGTCTCCGGCGAGCTCGGGGCGCAGGCCGCTGGGCCGCTGGACGTCTTCGTCGCAGATCGCGCGCAGAGTGTCCACGGGGCTCTGGCCCTCGATCCGATGAGGCGGGGCGCCGGTGAGCAGCTTGTAGAGCACGCCTCCCAGCGCGTAAATGTCCGTGGCGGTGGTGACCGATTCTCCGCGGGCCTGTTCGGGGCTGCCGTATTCCGGAGTGAGAATGCGGGTGACCGTCTCGGGCGCGGCCGTAGGTACATCGGTGAGCACTTTGGCGATACCGAAATCCAGCAGCTTGGGTATCCCCTCACCGGTGACGAGGATGTTATCCGGCTTCAGGTCGCGATGTACGACCAACTGCTGGTGTGCGAATTGAACTGCTTCGCACACGGGCAGCATCAACTGCACGCGTTCGCGCGGAGTGAGCTTGCGTTCTTCGCAGAACCGGTCGATCGGTTGGCCGGCTACGTACTCCATCACGAAGTAGGGCAGTCCATCGTCCGTGGCGCCCGCGTCCACTAGGCGGGCGATATTGGGATGCTCCAGACTTGCCAGGATGCGGCACTCCTGCTGCAAACGGCCGGCGAAAGGCCCGCCGAGTCCGGCTTGAACGGCCTTGATGGCCACGCGCTGCTCGAATTGGCCGTCGGCGCGTTCGGCCAGGTAGACGAGTCCCATGCCGCCGCGTCCGGCAACCGAAAGAATACGGTACGGGCCGAGGCGTTGGCCGCGCGAAATCGCAAGACCCTGAATCACGGAAGCGGCCTCGCCAGCGACGGCCTGCCCGAGGAACGTTTCGGCTCCGCGATCGTGCTCCAGCAGCGACTCCACTTCGCGGCGGACCCGGTCGTCGGCGCATTGCTGCGATAGAAACTGCCCGCGCTGTTCTGGCGGAATCTCCAATGCGGCTTCGAACAGGCGCTCCACTTCCGCGTTCATGGCGCCAGCTCCTTGTGCAGCCAGGCCTGTGCGAGGCGTAACTCGCGGCGCACGGTGTATGGCGGAATATCCGAGCATTCCGAAATCTCTTCGGCGGTCATGCCGGCGAAGAAACGCATTTCGACGAACTCCGCCTTCCGCCGGTCGACCGCGTTCAGCCGGTCCAAAGCTTCGTCCAGCGCCACGACTAATACCGGGCGTCCTGGAAATTCGAGAGTGTCGGAGAGCGGCACATTCGCCTCTTCGCCGCCGCGTTTGAGAGCCTGGCGGCTGCGCGCGTGATCCACCAGTATCTGCCGCATCACCCGCGCGGCCACACCGTAGAAGTGCGCGCGGCTGGTATAGTCGGGATGAGACTGCTCGACGAGCCGCAGGTACGCTTCATGGATTAAGGACGTCGGCTGCAGCGTGTGGCCCTGGGCTTCGCGGCGCAGGTAGGCCTCCGCGATCTGGTGCAGTTCGTGATAGACGAGGGGAACCAGTTCGTCGAGCACGGTGCGGTCGCCCTTCCCCAACTGCCTAAGGAGTGCGGTCACGGACTCCGCCACTGGGTTATCATATCGCGACGTGCGGCGGGATCGGGGGCCGGCGCCAAAGCCAGATAGCCGCCGCCAGCATAACGCCAAATGCGGCGGCGGTCATTGCGGCGCCGATGTAAATGGACGGCGGTGCGTATTGCAGAGAGACTTGGCTATCTCCCGGCGGCACGACGATCCCGCGCAGAAATCCGTCGACTTTCCAGATGCGCGCCGGCCGGCCGTCCACGTTGGCCGTCCAGCCAGGATAGTCCAGCTCGCTCAGAACCAGCAGGGCGCGGCTGCCGGCGTGGACGCTCAGTTCCATCCGGCTGGCTTCGTAACGGCCAAAGCGTACTTGTTCATCCGCGCTCGCCGGGGGTGGATTCAGGGCCGTATCGAGTGGCGCCGGCAGCAGGGCAACTTGATGCGGATCGGTTCCCGCAGCATCCAGGCGGAGCAAGAGATCCAAAGGAGTGCGTTCGACGATGGCCTCGTGTACCAGCCAGGCCCGCGGAAATGCGCGTGGGTTTTCGTACACCTTCCACGCAGCGTCCTGGTATACGGCTCCCGGTTCCGGCGCGGAAGCCGGCTTGATCGTGTACCGGACATTCAACAGATCCGTGTGGTTGTTGGACCTCGCATAATCCGCGACTAAGGTTACTCCGCTGCCGCCGGTAGTTTGGACCTGAAAGGCATCGCCGATATTCGGCGCCCGGTCCGCCAGGATTACGGCGCGAAAGAGTCCGGGCCGGGCCTTGAGAAACTGAACCACGCCGCGGCAACTCAGCAGCCGGTCCATTTCGTTCGCGCCTTTCGCGGATGCCTCCATCCGGTTTACGGCTGAGAAATTGAAAGCGCTCAAGTCGAAGAGGATCAGCGCCACCGTGAGAAAGCGCGCACCGATTCCTGCGTGACCTGAAACCAGTTTGCGGCACAGCAGGCAAGACACCAGGATCAGGGCAAGAGACAGCGAGGTCCACGGAGTTAGCTCGGGCTGCGCGTACAGCGCGGGAACGATGAGCGCCAAGATACTCGCTACCGCCACCCACTTGAGTATCCTGCTTAGCGGTTGCCATGCAGCGTTCGGAGAGGTAAGCAGCGCATCGACGCCATAAGCCGCCAGGAGCGCCAATGCAAAATCGGCCAGGTACACAAAACGGGTCGATTCGTGCGCCAGCCAGAGAAAGGGCGCCAGTACATAGAGTACGCCATGCAGCAGCGAGGCTGGTCCGAGAGAGTAAGCAAACGCGGCGATTGCCAGGCCGGTGAGATAGGGTACCCAGCGGCGGCGCCACTTCTTCCAGACGCCGATGGCGGCCAGCAGCAGCGGGAACACGCCGAGATACGGAGTAATATCCTCTCCCCCACCGATTTCTCGCCTGGGAACGGCAATAAGCAGATTGACAAGTCCTTGTATATACAAACGATCGGTCAGGTACTTGTAGGGTATTCTGTCCGACGCGGGGAGTCCCGTGCCGCCCACGAACCGCATGGCCCGGTGGCTGTACTCGATGGACGGAAGCAGTTGGACGGCGCCGGCGGCGAAAGCGGTCACTCCCGCTACGCCGACGATCAGAGCATTGCGCCGGCATCTTTGGAGGGGGCGTTGCGCGGCATCGGAATCGGCGCGGAAGCTATGGAAAGCGGCTGCCGTAACGATGACGATGGCCTGCATGAGGGCCGCGTGGAGACCGCCGGCAAGGATCGCGAGTCCCAGAACGAGACCGCAGGCAGCGGCATACAGGAGCATGCGCGCCAGGTCCGTCGCTTTCAAGGCCCTCAGCAGGAACAAGAAAATCAGGGGCAACCAGATCGCGCTGTTCAGTAAATGCGGCCATTCCGGCAGGTGCCCGAGGAATCCTCCGAGAGAAAAGCAGATTCCGGCGACGATGGCCGCGAAGTCAGTCAGCGCCAGTTCGCGGACCAGAAGGAACATAAACCATGCGCCCAGGAAGTGACTCAGGGCGAACATAACGTGATACAGCGCGGGCGCAAGCAGTCCATAATTGTTCAGCGGGAAAAACGCCAAGGGAAGATACAATGGGTAAAAGGAGCCAGTCTGCATCTCTCCGGAGAATATGTGGCCGGAGTAAGTGTATGGGTCCCATAGCGGCCAAGCGCCTTGCTTGATGCTATGGACCCAGAAGTTAAACCAGGAATAGGCTTGGTTCGCGCCTTCGTAACCAGTGAGGAGGGAAAATTGATTCGTGAGCAGGATCTTCCAGTAGAAAAGCAAGGTGGCGGCGAGTAAGATGCCGCCGGCCTGAGCGGCGGCCACACGCCGAGGGCCTGACCCACTCATTCCTTTAGCTCCACGATGGTGGCTCCAGTCCCGCCTTCCTGCGGCGGCGCCGCGTAGTGCTTCGCGACGTGGGGATGATTCTCCAGTAGTTCCCACAAAACCTTGCGCAAAATACCCATGCCGTGGCCGTGTACGATGCGCACGCGGCTGGCGGTGGCCATCACGGCACGGTCCAGGAATTGATCGACATGGTCGCGCGCTTCTTCGGCGCGCTGGCCGATCACGTTGATCTCCTGGTGTACGGGCGAGAGCTCGGGCGCGGGCTTGAAGGTGACGTTCTTGGGCAGCTTGGCGGCGCCGCCGCCGGTGCCCGGCAAATCGGGGAAGACCTCCAGTACGTCATCCACGGAGACCTGCATCTTCATGAAGCCGGCTTCCACTTCCAGGCGATCGCCGGCCAGCAGGCGCCGCACGCGCGCCGGTTCGCGGATTCCCTGCAGGCGCACGCGCGCGCCTTCCTCGATTTTGGGCCGGCGCAGATCGCCTTGGCGCGACTCGTCCTGCGTGGAGAGCACGGTGGTCTGGAACTCCTCGCGCAGCTCGCGCTTGATCTTGGCGACGCGGCGCTGGGCCTGCTCACCGGCCTTGCGCTCGACCGCGCCTTGCACGATCTGGCCGATGGCTTGCTGCGCCTGCTCGTCGAATTTGGCCAGCATTTGCTCCGTGCGGCGCTCCAGTTCCTTCAGCTTGGAGGATTCGCGCTTCTCCCACTCATGGGCGATTTCCTTTTCTCGCACCACCAGGCCGGCCTGCTGCTGGCGGAGATCCGCCTCCAGCGTCTGCACGTCCTTCAGGCGCTGGTGCAGTTCGCTGAGGAAGCGCGAGAGATCGCGCTCGCGATCGCTCAGGGCCGCGCGCGCGCGGTTCATGATGTCTTCCGGCATGCCCAGGCGCGTGGCGATCTCGAGGCCGGCCGACTTGCCCGGCATGCCGGTGTGCAGCACGTAGGTCGGCTCCAGCGTCTGCTCGTCGAATCCCATGGATGCGTTCAGCACGCCCGCGGTGTTGGCGCCGTAGATTTTCAACGCCAGCAGGTGCGTGGATGCCAGCGTGTACGCGCCGGCGGCCCGGAAATTTTCCACGATGGCCACGCCCAGCGCGCCGCCTTCCTCGGGATCGGTTGCCGCGCCCAATTCGTCCAGAAGCACGAGGGAATCGGGCGTTACGTCGAGCGCCATCTCGCGGATGTGCGAGATGTGCGCGGAAAACGTGCTGAGGCTTTCCTGTATCGACTGGTTGTCGCCGATATCGGCGAGCACCTGGCCGAAGATCGGAAACTCGGCAACGGCCGCGGGCACCGGCAGCCCCGACTGGGCCATCAAGGTAAGCAGGCCGACGGTTTTCAACGTGACCGTCTTGCCGCCGGTGTTCGGGCCGCTGATGAGCAGGGTCTTGGAGCGCTCGTCGAGCTCCAGCGAGATAGGCACGACGGCCTTGCGTTGGCGGCGGAGCACGTCTTGCAACAGCGGGTGGCGCGCGTCGCGCAGCAGCAGGCGCGCACCGAAACTGGGAATGGCGCAATCGAAATCCAGGGCGAAGCGCGCCTTGGCGAAGATCATCTCGAGTTCGCCCAGCGTGGCCATGGTCTGGCGGATGGATTCGGCGTAACCACGGAGCCGCGCGGTCAGCTCGCGCAGGATGCGGTGTACCTCCTGCGTTTCTTCCTCGGCCAGGCGGACCAGCTCGTTGTTCAGGTCGATGGTTTCCAGTGGCTCCACGAAGAGGGTGTGGCCGCTGGCGCTGGCGGCGTGGATCACTCCCTCGATTTTGCGGCGTTGTCCGGCGACAATGGGCACTACGAAACGCTCGTTGCGGATGGTGACGAACTCCTCCTGCAGGACGCCTTCTTCCTGATGGGATTTCAGGAAGCGCTCCAGCGACCCCTGGATGGACTTGCGTTGCCGTTCGATGTCGCGGCGTAGGCGCGCCAGAGCCACGCTGGCATGGTCGGCGACGGAGCCATCGGGCAGGATTTTGCCCTCCAGATCTTTGAGCAGCCCGCGGAAATCGCCTAGGGATTGCGCGCGCGCGCCCAGACGCGGGAAGCGCTCCGCGACGGCGTGGAGCACGCTCTTGGCGTCGGCGGCGCGGTCGAGCACGCCGAATAGGTCGAAGATTTCTTTGCCCTCCAGGCTGGCGCCTTCGATGCGCAGCTTGTGGACCGCCTCGGTCAGGTCGGGGAAGCCGCCGAATTCGATGCGGATGGCGGCGCCGCGGCCGGCGGTTTGCGGGCGGCCGGCGGAGCGCAGATATTCGATGCCTTCGCCGGCGTCGGCCAGATCGGCGCCCAGGCGCGCGGCCTCCGTGTGCGGCGCGATGCGGGCGAGTTCGGCTTTGCCCGGCGGGCTGGATACGTAGCGGCCGAGCAAGGCGCGGAGCGACTCATATTCGAGGGTATCGGCGCTGGTGGCCTTCATCTTTTCTATTGTCGGTCATCTGGGTGGTAGGACAGGCCTCCTGGCTTGCCTCCTGGCCTGCGTCCTGGCCTCCCGCTGTTGGCGGCGGGCGCTTGGGGGGCGGGCATGCAAGGATACCTTACAGGGCTGGGCAGATACAATCGGCACCCGCGCATAATGCAGCGTCGGCTTTCTCTTGCAAGGTTGCCTCGTTTCCGAGTGCGCCGAGTGACTGCATGGGCCCTAGGTGCCGTGACCCTCCCGCGGTCCCGTTGGCTTGTGGAGCTGCTTTTTCTCGCGAAAGCGGGCGCCGAGGATGTGCAGGACCTGTTGTTTAGGCATCTTTGCTGTCACGTTGAGGTTATTGGCGTCCGCAAGGCGTCGGAGTTGGTCGACATCGAGCTTGTCAAGCGCCTCCTGAGTTTCGAGTTCGTACCCATTGACCCACCGCTCGTAAAGGGCGGCAAACTGGGCCTGCAACGCGGTCACGTCTTCTTGGGTCAAAGGGGAGGGCTTCGGCCTGGGTGGCCGGGAATTGGGCGGCTTGCGAGGCGGCAAAGTAGATAAGAGCGCAACCACGCGGTCGATCTTTTCGTGCAGTGCGCGTATGCTTGCTCGGAGTTCGTCGAGTTCTTCCATTTTGGCCGTTACTCTTGAAGGAACGCTTGAATTTCGGCCCAGAGCGACGCGAACTGGTTGCGGAAGTCTCCCGGCAAGCCTTCTTGGATCGGGGAATGCCCGGAAGTCCGTTGAAAGTCGTGACCCCTATGTAACCCACTCTACGACGCCTTCCTCCGTTTGACAACCTCCGGTTTGGAGGGAGTCAGTGCCTCCAGCTCTCTGATGAGCGCC
>Ga0187867_10000335_pt1 | contig 42175 bp, 38 predicted proteins | sample June2016WEW_13_1_FD_132976 | JGI IMG/M metagenome (GOLD analysis project Ga0187867, IMG submission 132976) | Peatland microbial communities from SPRUCE experiment site at the Marcell Experimental Forest, Minnesota, USA - June2016WEW_13_10 | ecosystem: Environmental > Terrestrial > Soil >... | reverse complement strand
GGCCTGTGGCATCCCGCGCAGCGTCACAACGCCGACCGGGTGAGGCAAATGTTGCAACTCCAGGCGACACCGAAGTTCGATCCGCCGCCGGACTTCGTCGTGCCGCCGCTCGTGCCACCCGGCGCGGAGCGGGCGCCATCGAGCGACCCACGGATCTGCCCACACTGTCGGGGGCGGCTGATCTTCATTCGCACGCTCTCGCCGCGCCAGGCCATGGCGCCGTGACCACCACATCCAGGTCCGCGACCAACTTCGGGTCCCCGTTGCCGCGTGAGTGCCCACGCCATGGAGACCTGTTGCCAACAATGCAATTTGACACCCGCATATTGAACCAAATGACGCCATCAACCATCCCGAAAACACCGCTTCCCGCCATAACGCCGCGGTCTTGCCCCTCAGGTGGCACTCGCTGAGCCGCCATCATCAGCATCGATACGGACCGCCGTGAGGGAAATTTCCATAACGCCTCGCTGACCCCGAACATCCCCGCGTTCGTCCAACAGAGCTTCCACGGCGGCTGCGCGCCGCGAAAACCCTTAAATCGTTGAAAACCCTTAAATCGTTACGTCACGAAAACCGCGGTCATGCCGTCACCGCCCCGGCCGCGGCGGGCCGACGCCGGTACGTCTCGCCGCTCGTCATCATCGCCCATGCCGTGCGGGCGATTTTGTTGGCGAGCGCGACTGCGACGAGTTTGCGTGGCTTGCGGAGCAGCAAAGCCCGCAACCATTCCGTCATCTGCTGGCTGCCCGGCTTCATCGCGGCGTTGATCACCGAGGTGGCGCCAGAGACGAACAACGCGCGGAGGCGTTCATTGCCCGCCCGACTGATTTTGCCCATGCGTTGCTTTCCACCGATGGAATGTTCCTTCGGTGTCAAACCAACCCAGGCGGCGAGATGACGGCCGGATTCGAACGCTGCCGGATCGATCTCGGTCACCAACGTCAGTGCGATGACCGGACCAACGCCCGGGATGGTGGCCAGACGTGTGCTGACCGCGCTGGCCTTGTGCGCGGCGTTCAGTTTGACATCGATTTCTTTGATGCGGGCGCCGATCTCTTCGATCTATTGACCCAGCAGGGCAAACATCTCTTTGGCTTCTGGCGGAATGACGGCCTCTTGTTCAATAGCAGATAGCAACGGAGCGATCGCTCCAATGCCTTTACCGGTGACGATGCCGAATTCGGCGGCATGACCACGTATCATGTTGCCCAAAGCGGTGCGTTGACCGATCAGGGTTTCGCGCACCTTCAGGACCATGCCCTGAGCCTGTTGCGTGAGGGACTTCACCGGCACGAAATGCATGCCGGGACGCCCGGCGGCCTCGCAAATCGCCTCGGCGTCGTTGCGGTCGTTTTTGCCGCGTTTGACATAAGGTTTGACTTACTGCGGCGGGACGAGACGTGGCGTGTGACCGAGCGCGGTCAGTTCGCGCGCCCAATGGTGGGAACCGCTACAGGATTCAATGGCGATCTCGGTGGCGGCAAGCTTCCTGAAGAACGACAGCAATTGTCCGCGGCGAAGATTGGTTCGAAAGACCGGCCGATCCTGAGCGTCGATGCAATGGATAGTGAAGACCGATTTGGACGTGTCGATGGCGATGCGCTTATACTGGGTCATGGACGGCTCCGGTCTTGGTTGCTCACAGCCCCAATTCTGGCACTCGATGCCGTGGGGCCGTCCACCCCAACAGTACGGGATCATCTTGTTGCTCTGCCTAACCTACGTACCATGAGATGGACCCAAGCAGTACAAAAGCACGGGCTTTCCCGTTGAGGCATTCCCAATCTTTGGCAAGGCGGCGACACCTGTTGAACCACGCGAAGGTTCGTTCAACCACCCAGCGCCCAGGCACAACCCCTCCGTTCTTATCTGCGATAATCTGAATTCATAACTCCTGACTTACCGAACCGTTGCGGCGCGCCAGGCACCAACCCAACCTGGTGAAAGAAAAGTAAAAGTTTCGACATAGATGAACGCCGATGGGGGGTCAATATTCAACGCCGATTGACACAGATGCATCGTCCGGTACCTGGGCCAGGGGGGCCAATTGGCGGATAACGGCCCGCGATTTCTTACGCCGGACCAGGTACTGTGAACGTTACCGTTTGTCCGGTGAAAATGTGGTGCTCAGGGTTGGCCAACTCAATCAGCACCTTGTGCTGACCTGGTGGCAGCCCAACCACGACGACTGTATTGCTGTCGCTGAAGTCCCCCCAGTGCCATGGCAAGTCGTCGACAGTCACGTGCAGATGCCCGACCCGCGGCGATACGTTGACAGCGCCTGCACCAAGTACCGGCAGGATGCGAAAGTTCTCCAACCGGTACGGAATGACAACGGCGCCATGGGCGAGCGGACCGGGAAGCGGGGCGCCTACGAACAGCTTTGGTGCGGGTTCGTTTGCAACGGCGACGAGCGGTGAAGAGCCCGGGATCTCCTTCAGGCTCTGGGCGAAGGTGTTGGTGGCGAGCACGGTGCCAACCGCGACCGCGGCAAGGAACCTGACGTGCACTTTCATTGCATTCTCTCCTGCGGATTGCCGATATGATTTCATTTTGCCCGGTCAGGCACCGTAAACGTGACAGTCTGTCCGGTGAACACCTGGTGATCAGCGCTGACCAGCTCGATCAACACCTTGTGCGGACCGGGCGGCAACCCGACCACGTCGATTGTGTTATTGTCACTCGCGTCTGCCCAATGCCAGGGCAGATCGTCGACCGTTATGTGCAGATGCCCGATTCGTGGAGAGACGTTAAGCGCGCCCGCCCCGAAAACCGGCACGATGTGCACGTTCTCCACCCGGTACTGGATCTGGAAGATCCCCCGGGCAAGCTGATCGGGCAGCGGAGGGTCCAGGATCAATCTGGGTGCGGGCTCGTTCTGGATATCAGCATACGGTGAGGCCCCGCGCACCTCTCTTGCGCTTTGGGCCTGGGCGCTTGTGGCGAGTACGGTGCAGGCGGCGACCGCGGCAAACGTGTTGATGCGCATTGTTATTGCATCCTCTTCGTTGGATCGCTGATGCGAAGCTAAATATGACCGGCCTGCCGCCACCCGCATCGGACGGTGATGTCGGGGACCTGGGTATGCCATCTCAGGACTGCTATGTATTTCGCGAGGCACCGGCATTTATGGAAATGCACGCGCGACCGCAGGAACGCTGTCCATCGCAATTTCTCTTGCCGATCTCGGGAACGACGACCGATGTTGGCGGAAGCTGGTGCGATGCTGGCGGCGATACACCCACATCACTTATTCGGTTTTCGTGCCCGGAAGGTCCGATCAGGAAAGTCACGAATAAGAGCAGCTATCTCTTTTGGTTTGTCGTCAAGCGCGAAACGGCCTGCATCGAGAATGTAGAGTTCCGCATTGGGTACATCCCGCCGATATGCTTCTGCCTCAGCGACCTGGAAAGACGGATCGTACCTACCCCAGACAACCAATATCGATGGCTGGTGGTCTGTTAGCCATGCCTGCCACGCTGGATAGCTCGCAACATTGGTGCGATAGTCGTAGAACAGATCGCTTTGGATATCGGCCTGGCCAGGTCGGCTTAAGAAGGCGAACTCATCTGACCAAAGATCCGGATTGAGGGTTTCGACATTCGGTTGAAGCCGACGTGCCGCTGCCGGGTCGCCTCGAACGACAGGAAATTCTCACGCAATACCGTTTCATTCGGCGCACGATTGGCCCAATATTGGCGACGCGTCCGCCAAAGCGGGCCGAGACCATCCTCGTGCGCCACGGCATTCTGAATGATGAGAGCCGCAACGCGTTCAGGATGAGCGAGCGGCAGTCGGAAACCAATCGGACCGCCGCAATCCTGCAGATAAAGCGTGTGGTCCTTAAGCCCGATTGAGTCCGCGAAATGCTCCATCACCTCGGTCAAATGGTCAAATATGTAGGCAAACGCTTGCGGATCTGGCGCATCGCTGTGGCCGAATCCGGGGTGGTCGGGTGCCACAAGGTGGAATCGCGTTGCGAGCCGGGTCAGGAGAGGCTCGTACATTCGCGATGACGATTGAAAGCCGTGCAGAAGCAGAAGAGTCGGCGCGTCTGAGGGCCCAGCCTCACGATACAAGATCGAGACTCCATCACCTTTGATGGTCCCGTAGTAGACAGGCGTGCTCACACACTCTCCCGCGTACGCCACGGCGTGGCTCTGTATCATCAGCGGTATCCCACAGCAGCAGATCCATCATTGGCCCGTGAGACGACACGACGGCTCGATGAAGCAACACCTGTGACCGGGCTCGGTTCGTTACTCAGTCAGCCGCATCTCGGTCAATTTGACTGCCGCCGACAACAGCAAGCATTCCCTGGCCTTGTGCTTCCTCCGGAACGACCTGGATCACGCGGTCGTGCTCGACCCAGATCCCGGTTGCCCGATCCTGGATCGAAAAGACAATCCGCTGTCCAGCCGCGAGTGCCTCGCTTGCAAGATCGGCTACCTGCAAACCAAGCATTCCCCGAACCGTGACGGAATCCTGGGGCTGCTGCCAGTCGTCGATGCCCCAATGCACCAACGCAGGCTCGGCGACGATAATGCGTAGCGCCTGACCGGCGTAGATGGTCCCGACTCTCACGTGGCGGGCCCAATGCGCCCGTGGGGCGTGGGGTCTGTTGCCACCGTAGCGCAGCCAAACCGGCTCCGGCCGATCAACCGGATGGCCCAGGCCCAGGCTTTTAGCGAGCTTGATGAATTCGGCATGGGCCCAAACCAGCGGCATCGCGGAGCCAGCCGGGCGACCGGGGAAGAGATTCTGTGCCGGCAATGCCGCGGTGTCCCAGATCTGCTCGGGAATGAGACCGACACGGCCACTCATACTTTTCATTGCGCGCAGCATCACCTGGGTCTCGGCGTCACGGCCCGCAGCGAGCTCGTAGTGACCACGCTCGCCGGTCAGCAGCGGCCAGGCTCGGCCAATTCCGGCCCCTTGGTACGGCGAGCCGTCGGCTTGCTCGCCATAGCCGTCGCCGTTGTAACGATGCCAGCTGGGTCCGCTCGGCGTATCAACACGCAGGAGTGCATCGGTGAGCTTCAGCGTCGCGGTGATCGCCGGATCGTCCGGTTGACGCAAACCAAAACGGACGAGCTGGAGGAAATCAGTGGCAATCACTGTGTCGGCGGGCACCTGGAATTCGCCTCGGTGGTTGCGGATGGGGACGAGGTTGGCGATTGCCGCCCGGTTCTCCACAACTTCAGTGGGCGCAGCACGCACGTAATATGGCCCGACATTGAACCGCGCGGTTAGCTCCGGGTTCGTCCCCGTGCACCATTCCTCGATACGGGCATTCCAGTCATCGGCAAGAAGAAGAATATCGCTCTGGGCTTCCCCGCCAAGAACCTCGGCGCCGCAGACCAAGGCTGCGATCACTGCGGCAAGAGTGAAAGCGTTGATGCCCGCCAGCTCTTCCCAGCGGTCCTGGTCGCTGGCTGGCCCGTTCAGCACGAGGAACGCGAGTGCCCGGCGGACCATGTTCTGGACCGCGATACCGCGGAGTTCGTCGGCCTCGGCAAGATGTGAGGCCAGCAGGACCGGAAAGGCCACCTCGTCCAGTTGTGTGCCGGTCCAGCGCGGCCGTCCGCCGAGCCACTGGTTCTGCGCCCAATGCCCGTCCGCCAGTTGCGTCGCCATCAGGTAACACAGAATGTCGCGCGCACCGTCCGTCGCACCAGCCGCGAGCAGGGCGCCGGCAGTCTCCACAAGGTCGCGTGGCCAAACGAGGTGATAGCCCCCGACGTCGCCCGTGGCGTTGCCCCAAGGGATGCTGAGGCTCGCGACCATCCCACCCCGATAGGTTTTGTCGTGATGCGTGAGCAGGACCATGGCGGAGACGTGCATCAGGTCGCGGAACTCGGGTGGGCAGCCGGTCGTATCCATGTTCTCGGCGTGCCACGCTTCCCAGGCCTGGACGTGGCGGCGCCATGCAGCTTCGAATGGCTGCAACAGCGCCGAGATGGCAAGTGTGGCCGCCGCCTCTCGGTCGCTACCGAAGCCAAGCGCGAGCACCACCTGGCGACAGTTGAGCTCGCCAAGCAGTGCCACGTTTCCGGGCCCGGCCTGCGTATAGGTCCAGGTCATGGCACCGTTGGCCGCGAAGTCCTGCCAACCGTCGCTCACGCCAATGAAGCCGGCACTGGCGCGCTCCCACGCGTCGTGCTGGGAGGTTGCATCGGCAGCCGCCAGGGCGACGGCATACGGACCTTGTTCCGCGCCCAGTACCTTGCGGTCACGGTCCACGAATACTTCGGCCATGGTACGCAGGCCGGTCCCTTCAAGATGCGGCGCCAGCAGAGCGTAAAGTTTGAGGTCGGCGTCGCCGGTCAGGGTCGCTTCGATCAACAGGACATCGCGCATGAGGTCAGGTGCAATCCGCAAGCGTAGCTCGAAGCGCTCGTGCCGGTGCAGGATCTCGATGGCCGGGATGCCGGGACCAGGCGTCGTGACGTTATAATTCGCGTTCCGCTTGATCTCGACCCAAAAGCCCTGGCCGTCGGCAACAATGAAGCCCAGATCGCGGATTTGCGGCGCGTCGACGCGGGGGTAATACACCTCGTTGACGATGCCGAAACCCACGGTCATCCAAAGCCGGGATGGCCCGATGGCCGTTCCGACAAGATCTTTGGCGCTGCTCGTCCACGTCGGACGGATGCCTGGGCTGCCGGGGGCCATCATGGGACGGTCTGCCGAGTGCCGGGCGCCATGTTGCCAGGATGGAACGACTTAACGGGCTGGTGCAACATTGCGGCGGTCCTTCTGGTGTTCAGCTTCTGTTGAAGATAAACGGACCCGGCAATTTTTTCTTGTGCGAAATCGCTGAAATTTGCGTCGTCTTCGTGCGATATCGGAGCTTGCCGGGGCCGGGCCGGGCGCCTGTCAATTGTGGCAGCGCGGGCTGGTCAGGCGATGCACGCCGGCGGCGTCGCCGACAAACACCCAATCGGCCCGGTTGATGAAGAGGCCACATTCGACCACTCCGACGATGCGCCTGATGCGCTCCTCCAGTCGTGCTGGATCGACAATCGGGCCAAAGTTGCAATCCAGAATGCGGTTGCCACCGTCGGTGACGAAGGGTTTACCGGTCTGCGAGAGGCGCAGCTTTGCGGTCGCACCCAGCGCCTCGAGGGCCGCCCAGGTTGGCTGTAACCCGAATTCCACGACCTCGACGGGTACCGGCACGTGCGTGCCCAGACGATCGACCAGTTTCGAGTCGTCAACGATGATGGCGAGACGCCGACTGGCAGCAGCGACAATTTTCTCCCGCAGCAACGCGCCGCCCAGACCCTTGATCAGATTGAGCGTGCCGACTTCCACCTCATCGGCACCGTCGATTGTGAGATCGATGTTCCGATCCGCCGCGAAAGAGGTGAGCGGGATTCCCGTGGCGCTCGCCTGCGCTGCCGTGCGTTCTGAGGTCGGAAGTCCGAGAAAGCGCAATCCCTGGCGATGGCGCCTCGCGAGTGCCTCGATCGCAAAGATTGCCGTCGAGCCGGTGCCAAGTCCGACAACCATGCCATCCTGCACCAGTGCGATCGCCGCTTCCGCCGCCTCACGCTTAAGAGCGTCGCGGTCGGCTTCTGTCGCTACGCTCATGCTGCAGCCGCCGCTGCGATGGCGCCTCGACGGATGGCAGCGATGGCCGCCTTATAGTCCTTGCCACCGAATATTGCCGAGCCGGCAACGATGGCGGTGGCCCCGGCGGCGGCCGCCTTGGCGGCTGTTTCCATATTCTCTCCTCCGTCGACCTCGATCACTGGGTTAACGCCGCGTTTTATACACATTGCCCGGATGTGGCGGATCTTCGGCAACATTTCAGGCAGGAAGACCTGGCCTCCGAAGCCGGGATTGACCGTCATGACCAGAACGATGTCGCAGAGATGCAGGACATATTCGATGAGTTCCGGAGGGCTTGCCGGATCGAGCACGACGCCTGCTTTCTTGCCAAGCACTCGGATCTGGGTCAGCACGCGGTGCAGATGGATCGTGGAGCCAGGCTCGGCCTGAACCAGCAGGTGGTCGGCCCCGGCCTTTGCAAATGTCTCAAGATAACGTTCCGGCTCAACGACCATCAGGTGCACGTTGAGCGGCTTTGACGTCGAGCGACGGATCGCCTCGAGCACCACCGGCCCCATTGTGATATTAGGCACGAAACGGCCATCCATCACATCGACATGGATCCAGTCGGCGCCGGCCGCGTCCACGGCGCGGACCTCTTCTCCCAATCGCGTGAAATCGGCCGACAGAACCGACGGCGCAATCAGGATCGGCGCCGGGGTGCGCGGACGTATATCAAGAGCTTCGGGGGATCGCCTGTTCATTGTGATCCTGCATTGACCGTGGAACGGGACGACTGCCGGCACCCTCCGGCCTGTGAGACGTCATGCGGCATCGGTGGAGAAGCGAAAAATCGTGGTGGAGCGAAAGCGCTCGCCCGGTTGCAGCGTCGTTGACGGAAATCCCGGTTGATTTGGCGCGTCCGGAAACTGCTGAGTCTCAAAGCAGAAGGCGTCACTCTGCCGATAGGCCCGCCCCGAAGGACCCGCCAAAGCACCATCCAGGCCGTTCCCCGTGTAGAATTGCAGCCCGGGCGCGTTCGTCAGCACGTCGAGGATACGGCCTGATCGAGGCTCGAATGCGCGCGCCGCCTGCCGCGGACCGTCGCCGGCTGGTGCCCGAAGCACCCAATTGTGATCATAGCCGTGGGCGATCAGCAATTGCTCGTCCGCCATCCGGATGCGTTCGCCGATAGCCCGCGGTTGCGTGAAGTCGAACGGCGTTTCGGCGACGGACCGAATTTCACCGGTAGGGATCTGGGTTGCATCGGCGGGCGTGAAGTGATCGGCCGCGATCGAAACGATGTGTTCCAGCACGTCACCGGACCCTTCGCCAGCGAGATTGAAATAGCTGTGGTTGGTCAGGTTGACGATGGTCGGCTTATCGGTCGTCGCTACATAATCGATGCGCAGGTCGTTGGCAGTGCCCAGTCGGTAGGTCACTTCGACGGCGAGGTTGCCGGGAAATCCCTGCTCGCCATCCGGGCTCAGATAGCGCAGGCCGAGAACCTCGCCGCCGAGGCTCTCGGCCTGCCAGACCACCTTGTCGAAGCCGTGCCGGCCGCCGTGCAGCGCATTCGGCGGAGCATTGATGTCCAGCTGGTATTCGATCCCGTCGATGGCGAAGCGCCCGCGTGCGATGCGGTTGGCGTAGCGCCCCGCGATCGCCCCAAAATGCGGGCTGCGATGCAAATAGCCGTCGACCGAATCTGACCCGAGCACGACGTTGGCGGACTTCCCGTTGCGGTCGGGCACCTCCAGGCGGGCGATGATGCAGCCGAGGGTGAGAATGCGCACCCGCATGCCCGCAGCGTTGGCCAACGTGTAGGCGACCACCGGCCGGCCATCCCCGGTGATCCCGTATGGTTCGCTGATCATCGCCTGCCGCATGCTCCTTTCAGGTTTGCCGACGGGTTCAGGCTATTTGGCTCCGGCAGCCGCCCGATCAACGAACCAGATGAGTTCACCCACCGGCTTCACGCGCGCGGCAGGCACCCGGCTGCCACCGGCGCGGATCGTGTCGAAGATTGCCGCCTTCTCCTGTCCTGCAACGAGAAAAGCGACATGCCGGCTACTTTCGATCACCGGATAGGTCATCGTGATGCGAACCTCGGGCCGCCCATGAGACACGGCGGCGACCCACCGCTTGCGCTCGTCCAGCACCGGCTCGTCCGGCAGCAGCGATGCGGTATGCCCATCCGGCCCGAGCCCGAGCAAGGTGATATCGAACAGCGGCCGCGCCGGGTCCGTTACTGTCGCGCCGTAGTCCGCTTGCAGCGTGAGTTCATAACGCAAGGCAGCCTCATCTGGTGTGCCGTCGGCCGGCACCGGGTGAATGTTTTCCGACGGCACCGGCGCCTTGGAAAGCATCGCCTCACGCGTCATCCGGTAGTTGCTTTCGGGATGATCGTAAGGAACGAAGCGCTCATCGCCCCAGTACCAGGACGCGCGCTGCCAGGGAAAGCGCCCGCGGAATTCATCAGAGGCCAGCAGCCCATAAAGTGTCCTCGGCGTCGAACCACCCGACAGTGACACCCGAAACGGACCGGACGACTCAACCGCCGTCGTCGTCATCCAGTCGGCGACATGCCGCGCGAGCCCCAGCGGATCCGGCAGCACCTCGACGCGTCCAATCATCTTGCTCATGGTCTTGCCTCAATTTTCTTCGCCGAGAATGAAACGTTCCACCGCCTTGGCGAACCCCTCGTCGTTGTACGAGTCCGTCGTGGCGCTGGCCTGTGACTTGACCTGGTCGGACGCGTTGCCCATCGCAATACTGAAGCCGGATCGTTTGAACATGAGCACGTCGTTTGGCTGGTCGCCGAGAGTCGCGATCTCTTCAGTTGGCACGTTCAAATGACGCGAGAGGTATTCGACCACCGCCCCCTTGTTGGCGTCCTTGTTGGTGATGTCGAGATAATACGGCTGCGACCTGGTCGCCGTTGCACGTTGCCCGAACGCTGACTGGGCGTCGGCTTCGCATTGCCGCACCTTGTCGAGGTCATCGCTGATGCCAACGATTTTCGCCACGTCTGTCAACATGTCCGTGAAATCCGCCACTACTTTGGGCGGGAACTTTACGGTCCAGGCCTCGCGATCGACATGCGGCGCGTTCGGCTTGGTAATCAGCCAGTCGTTGCCTCGATAAACCCAGGCATCCATACCATGTCCGCGTATCAGCTCGATCGCCTTGGTGGCGACGTCTTCCGGTAGCGTCTTCTGTTCAATGATCGAGAGATCCGTCTTGACGAACAGCCCGCCGTTGAAGCCCGCGATCGGCGTTTCCAACTGCAGTTCGTCGAACAGCATTTCCATGCCCTTCGGTGGCCGGCCGCTGGTGATGGCGAAACGAATGCCCGCGCCATACAGGCGCTGGACCGCCGCCTGGGCCCGCTTTGTCAGCACCTTGTCTTCCGTCACCAGCGTGCCGTCAACATCCGCCAGCACCAGTGAAATCCTCGGCTTTTTCGGCATGGCAACCTCCGTGGCGTTCCGCCGGTCGAGTGGGCGGTCAGTCGAGTGGGCGCCAGGCGTGCCCGTCGCGCGCCAGCAACGCGTCGGCCGCGGCCGGACCGGTTCCGCCCGCGACATAATTCGGAAAATCCGTTGGCTTCGTGTCACCCCAGACATCCAGGACGGGTTGCACCGCGCGCCAACCCGCCTCGATGTTGTCGGCACGCTTGAACAGCGTGGCGTCGCCGATCATGCAGTCATAGAGCAATGTTTCGTAGCCGGTATTGGTTGCCATCTTGAAGAATGTCTTGTACGCGAAGTCCATGCTGACAGTGCTCAACCGCACGGTTGGGCCGGGCCGTTTGGCAGCGAAGGCGAGCTCAATGCCCTCGTCGGGCTGGACACGCAGGATCAACCAGTTGGGGTGTAGGCGCTCGACATCCGTGCCGCGGAACAGAGCGTACGGCGCCTGATGGAAGCGAATGGCGATCTCGGTCCGGCGCGCTTTCATATATTTGCCGGTACGCACATAGAATGGCACTCCAGCCCAACGCCAGTTGTCGATCATGAATTTGCAGGCGATGTACGTCTCGGCCGTCGAATCCGCGGCAACGTCAGGCTCCTGGCGATAGGCGCGAACCTTCTGGCCCAGTACGGTGCCGGCGGCATATTGGCCCCGCACCGCGTCCTGCAGTGCACGTTCCGGCGTCAACGGCTGGATCGCCTCGATCACTTCGGCCTTCTTGGCGCGAACCGCCTCGGCCTCAAACGAAATCGGCGGCTCCATCGCCGTCATCGACAACAGCTGGAACAGGTGGTTGGGTACCATATCGCGTAGCGCGCCGGTTTTTTCATAGAACTTGCCGCGGCGCTCGACACCGACGGTTTCCGATGCCGTGATCTGAATGTGATCGATATGCTCGCGACTCCAGATCGGCTCGAACAGGCCATTGGCGAAGCGCAGGGCCATGATGTTCTGCACCGTTTCCTTGCCCAGAAAATGATCGATCCGATAGATCTGGTGTTCCTGCAACGTCTTCAGAATCTGGGCATTCAGCGCCTTTGCCGAGGCAAGGTCGTGGCCAAACGGTTTCTCGATCACCACCCGGCGCCATTGTCCATCATTTTCCGTGGTCAGACCGGCGGCCCCAAGTCCGGCAACCACGACACTAAAGAAATGATCTGCGACAGCAAGATAGAACAGATAGTTGCCTGCGGACCCGTGGAGTTCGGCGAGATGCTCACCCAGACGCCGGTACATTGCCGGATCGTTGAGGTCGCCCTGGACGTAGCTCATGCGACTCGTCAGCCACTTCCAGGCGGTCTGATCGATGTGGTCGGCCTCGAACTCGCCGCCGCCGTGGGTTACGAATTCGTCCATCATGTCGGTCAGGCCCTGACGCCAGTCCTCGGTTCTTTTGGCGGCCAAATCGACACCGACAATTTGAAAATCCTCGGACAGGCGCCTGGAGTTGGACAGGTTGTAGAGTGCCGGCACCACCAGGCGTTTGGTCAGGTCGCCGGCGGCGCCGAAAATCACAATCGCGCAAGGCGGCGCGGCCGGTGTTGGGGCGTCCGCCGCCTCCGCGTTGGTTTCCGCGATCAGATGATCTTGTTGGTCCGCCATTATCCTGCTCCAATCTCGCTGACCCAGTTGCCGCTTCAATCTTTCAGCCGCGCCCAAGCATCTCCCGGGCCGTCGCGACGACTCGCTCCGGTTCGAAACCGAAGTTTCGTAGCAGTTCCTTCAGCGGTGCCGAAGCGCCGAAGGTCTTCATGCCGATGACCTTGCCGGCCGGGCCGACATAGCGATCCCACCCCAACACAGATCCCTGCTCCACCGCGAGTCGTGCCGTGACACTCGGAGGCAGCACGCTGTCGCGGTACGATTGCGGTTGGTGCTCAAAAATGTCCCAGGATGGCATCGAGACCACACGGGAACGGATCCCCTGGCTGCTCAAAACCTCATGCGCATCGATCGCCAAAGTGACCTCGCTGCCCGTGGCAATCAGGATGATTTCAGGTTTTCCGCCCGGCGCGTCTGCCATGACATAAGCGCCACGGGCAACCCCGGCAGCGGACGCGTACTTGCTGCGATCGAAGGTCGGCAGCGGCTGGCGTGAAACCACAATAACGGCCGGCTGATGGCGAAGCTGCATCACAATCCGATACGCCTCAACGACCTCATTGGCATCGGCCGGCCGCAGCAACATCAGGCCAGGCACGGCACGCAGCGAGATCAGTTGTTCCACCGGCTGATGCGTCGGTCCGTCCTCTCCGTCGCCCATCGCGTCGTGGCTGAACACCATGATCGTTGGGATTTCCATCAGCGCGGAAAGCCGCATCGCAGGGCGCGCGTAATCGCTGAAGATGAAGTACGTTGCACCGAACGCCCGCAACTTTGACAGCGACATCCCATTGACGATCGCCGCCATCGCGTGCTCGCGGATGCCGAAATGAAAATTCCGACCCGTTGGGGTTTCAGGTTCGAAATCACCCGCGCCGTCAAATTTAAGTGTCGTGCGGTTCGATGGCCCGACGTCCGCCGAACCGCCCATGAACCAGGGAATATTCTGCGCCAGCACGTTCAGCACCTGACCGGATGCGTCGCGTCCAGCAATGCCTTTGGGATTGGCCGGAAAGTTCGGCAGGTTGCGATCCCATTCCGCCGGCAGCTCGCGGCGCTGCATCTGGTCGATCTCAGTGGCGAGTTCGGGGAACCGCTGACGATAAGAGGCAAACAGCGCCTCCCAACGGGCGCTCGCGTCGGCACCGCGCTTGCCGATGCCCGCATTGAAATGCTCATACACGCCGTCCGGGACGAGGAATTTGGCGTCCTCCGGCCAACCGTAGGCGCGCTTCGTCAGTTTGATTTCTTCCTCGCCTAGTGGGTCGCCGTGGATCTCGGCAGTATCGACCTTGTGCGGAGAGCCATAGCCGATGTGACTGTCCAGGATGATAAGAGTGGGCTGGCCCTTGGTCGCACGGAACACCGCGAGCGCATCCTGGATCCGCTGGATGTCATTGGCGTCGCCAACCCGCAGCACATTCCACTGATAGCCCATAAAGCGCGCCGCCACGTCCTCGGTGAACGTGATGCGCGTGTTGCCTTCGATGGTGATGTGGTTGTTGTCGTAAACCCAGCACAGGTCATCGAGCCCGAGATGCCCGGCCAAGGATGCCGCCTCCGACCCGACGCCCTCCATCATGCAGCCGTCGCCGCAGACCGCATAGATGTTGTAGTCGAATATTTCGAAGCCCGGCCGGTTATAGCGTGCGCCGAGAAATTTGCGCGCGATGGCCATGCCGACGCTGGTGGCGATGCCTTGGCCCAACGGGCCGGTGGTCGTTTCAACCCCGGATACGAGATGATACTCCGGATGTCCCGGTGCCTTGCTGCCGAATTGCCGAAAGTCACGGATGGCGTCCAGCGTCACCGACGGCTTGCCAAGTTGCTCGTATTCGGCGTTGACCGCCTGGACCTGGGTCAGATGCAGTATCGACCACAGCAACATCGAGGCATGGCCATTCGACAGCACAAATCGATCACGGTCGGGCCAGATCGGATCCTTGGGGTCGAAGTTCATGACCCGGTTCCAGATCGTATAGACCAGTGGCGCCAGCGCCATCGGCGTGCCCGGATGTCCCGAATTCGCCTGCTCGACAGCGTCGATCGACAACGTGCGGATCGTATTGATGGCTAATCGATCAAGGTCGTCGCTGTTCATGTCACGCTGCTCCCGACGCTGGTTTCTCAAGATGCCCGCCAAATTCGTAGCGCATGGCCGAAAGCACCTTGTCGGCAAAGTCCGCCTCGCCGCGCGAACTGAACCGCTCGTAGAGCGCCGAGGACAGCACATGGGCGGGCACGCCCTCATCGATGGCCGCTTTGATGGTCCAGCGGCCTTCGCCTGAATCCGACACCCTGCCCGCGAAACCCGACAGTTCCGCATCCTGCGTCATTGCCGCCGCTGACAGATCGAGCAGCCAGGACGCAACCACGCTGCCGCGGCGCCACAGTTCCAGGATGTCCGGCAGGTTCAGGTCGTATTGATAATGTTCGGGCTCGCGCAGTGGCGTGGTTTCGGCATCGACGATACCGGCGTTCTTGCCCACATTGGCCGACTTAAGCACGCTCAGCCCCTCGGCATAGGCCGCCATCAACCCATATTCGATCCCGTTATGCACCATCTTCACAAAGTGCCCGGCACCACTGGGTCCGCAATGCAGATAGCCCAGTTCAGCGGTGCCGCCCAGTTTTTCACGTCCAGGCGTGCGTGGGATGTCGCCGCGGCCCGGGGCGAGCGCGGCAAAAATCGGGTCCAGATGCTTCACCGTTTCGGTCTCGCCGCCGATCATCATGCAGTAGCCGCGCTCCAGACCCCAGACGCCGCCGGACGTCCCGGCCTCGACATAATGGATGCCTTTTGGCGCCAGTTCCTTGGACCGGCGGATATCATCGATGTAATACGAATTGCCGCCATCGATCAAAATGTCGCCCGGCGACAGCAAGGGCACCAGATCGGCGATGGTTTCGTCGACCGCGGCAGCGGGAACCATCATCCAGACGGCCCGCGGTTTGGTCAGCTTCCCAACCAGTTCAGCAAGTGACGCACTACCGACAGCGTTTTCGCCAACCAGCTCCGCGACCGCCTTCGGCGACATGTCGTACACCACACACTGATGCCCGCTCCGCAAGAGCCGGCGCACCATATTTGCTCCCATCCGGCCGAGGCCGATCATTCCTAATTGCACAGGCTGATCCTTTCACGCTGCTTCGGTCACAGATCGGGACTTCTCGAAGATGTCGACGTATTCGCGGTATCGCCCCGAGATCGCGGCAACCGCCTGTTCTCGCGTTATCTTGCCCGCCCGCCAATCCACCAGCGGTTGCCAGAAAATGGTGCGCCCAACGGCAAATCCGACAAAGCCCGGCACGGTTGCCGCTACGCCAAGCCACTCTGTCACTTTTGCCTCATTCTCGCCGCGACCGAGGACGATGCAACTCACCATATCGCGCCCGCCGGCTCTCGCGGCGGTGACAATCTTCTGACAATCCTCCCGCCGGTCGAGGCCTTCAACCTTCCAGATATCCGGCTCAACGCCGGCCGCCTGGAGTTCCTGGATGGCCTGAACCATCAAACCAGGCCGCAACTGAAGATCATATTCCTTCTTGTCGCCGTGCATCTTGTCCAATTGCGCCTTTTCCGCCGGCACCAGCAGTTCGAACAGGAAACGACTTTCACCCCGGGCGGCCAGATAGTCGGACAGGCCCCGCAGGCGCGCCGCCTGCGCCTGGTTCAGCGCGCGGTTGCCCTCAGGGTTGTAGCGCACCAGCACCTTACTGAAGGTCGGCCCGACCGCCTCAATATGGCGAGTAAAATTCTCGCCATATTCAAACTCGAATTCCTCCTGCCCGCTCTTCTCCGTGCAGCAGGCGGTGACGAAGCCTTCCGCCTTCGCATCCCGCAGGATCGCCGCCCCGAACTGCTCATCCACCAGGATCCCGGCCTTCTCCCTCGGCGCCCCGCCCGCGATCGCTGCCTTGAAACCGTCGAAGATCACCCGCTTCGCCGCGGCAATTTCGGCTGTCTGTGCCTCGGTCAGCGTCCCTTTCCAGCCGAACATATTGCTCTGAAAGGATGCGCGGTGATCGAACGGCTGGAAGTAGAGGTCGCGATTATATCCTCGTGGCATCACACGGATCCTTTCAGCTTGCGGTAGCGCCGGATCAGATTGTTGGTTGAACTGTCGTGCTCGAGCCTGGGTTCCGTTGGGCTCTCCAATTGCGGGACGATGCGCTGAGCGAGCGCCTTGCCCAGTTCGACGCCCCATTGGTCGAAGCTGTCGATCCCCCAAATGACGCCCTGCGTGAACACGCTGTGCTCGTACAGCGCCACGAGCTTGCCAAGCGCCGCCGGCGTCAGGCGGTCCAGCAAAAGGGTATTAGATGGCCGGTTGCCTTCGAACAGCCGGTGCGGCACCAGCCAATCCGGCGTCCCCTCGGCCTTAACCTCCTCGACAGTCTTGCCAAATGCCAACGCCTCGGTCTGCGCGAAAACATTGGCCATTAGGATGTCATGATGCTGCCCGAGCGGGTTGAGCGTCTGGGCGAAGCCTATGAAATCACAGGGGATGAGCCGGGTGCCCTGGTGGATCAACTGATAGAATGAGTGCTGGCCGTTGGTGCCAGGCTCGCCCCAGTAGACCGGGCCGGTGTCATGCTCTACATGGGTGCCGTCCAGCCTCACATGCTTGCCGTTACTCTCCATTGTGAGTTGCTGGAGATAGGCCGGAAAACGTTTCAGATATTGTTCGTAAGGCAGCACGGCGACGGTCTGGGCTTTAAAGAAATCATTGTACCAGACGGACAGAAGGCCCATCAGCACGGGAAGATTGCGGTCGAACGGCGTTGTGCGGAAATGCTCGTCCATCTGGTGAAACCCGTCCAGCATGGCGCGGAAATTGTCCGAGCCGACGGCGATCATGGTCGACAGGCCGATGGCTGAATCCATGGAATACCGCCCACCCACCCAATCCCAGAAGCCGAACATGTCGTCGGTGTCGATGCCGAACTTCGCCACCTCCTCGGCATTGGTCGAGACCGCGACACAATGTTTGGCGATCGCCCTGGCGTCGCCCTGGAGCCCGTCCAGCAGCCAGGCGCGCGCGGTGTGAGCGTTGGTCATCGTCTCCAATGTGGTGAAGGTTTTGGACGAGATGATGAACAGCGTCTCCTCGGCACTCAGATCCCGCACTGCCTCCGCGAAGTCAGTCCCGTCGACGTTGGAGACAAAGCGGAACGTCATGCTTCGCTCGCTGTAGTGCCTCAACGCCTCGTAGGCCATGACGGGCCCCAGATCGGAGCCGCCGATGCCGATGTTGATTACGTTGCGGATCCGTTTGCCGGTATGGCCTTTCCAGTCGCCGCCGCGGACGCGGTTGGCGAAGCCGGCCATCTTGTCCAGCACCACGTGCACCTCGGGCACCACGTTCCTGCCGTCGACGGTTATTACAGCATCGCGTGGCGCCCGCAGCGCCACGTGAAGAACCGCGCGGCCCTCGGAAACATTGATTTTTTCGCCGCTGAACATGGCGTCGATGCGCTCGCGCAAACCCAACTGCACGGCGAGCTCGACCAACAGCGTCAACGTTTCGTCAGTGATCCGGTTCTTCGAATAATCGAGATATATTCCTGCGCCTTCTGCGGTCAGGCGCTTCCCTCGGCCAGCGTCCTCGGAGAAGAGTTGCCGAAGGTGAACGCCCTCGATCTTCTTCTGATGGTCCGTAAGCCCCTTCCAGGCGGAGCGCTTGTGCGAAGCTGCCACAGTCATCGGCCGTGCCCCTGATAGAGTGATCCCCGGTCCCGCGGCGCCCATGACGCCGCTGGTTCTGCGCTCATACGGCTGGCTGCGCCGCCGCGCTTTTCGCCTGGATGCGAGACATCAGATCGGTCCAGGATTCAACAAACGCTTTCGCCCCCACGTCCTGCAGCCCGGTCGCCAGCGCGTCGATGTCGATGCCTGCACGCGCGAAGTCCACGAGCACCGCCTCAACGTTACCGCCATCGGACGGCATGACGTCGCCGACCTCGCCGTGATCGCCGAATGCCTTGAGCGTGCCCTCAGGCATGGTGTTGACCGTGAACGGCGCGGCAAGCGCTTTGACGTAGAGAGTATCGGACGCCTTCGGGTCCTTTGTCCCGGTACTGGCCCATAACAGTCTCTGTGCACGAGCCCCTGCATTTGCAGCCCGCTGCCAGCGCGCTGAACCAAGCAGGTCGTGATACGCCTTATAGATGCGCTGGCCGACGGCGATACCCAAACGGTTGCTCAGTGCCGGGGGCACCTTACCTACGACCGCGACGTCCCAACGGCTGATGAACACCGAGGCAACCGATCCGACCGCCGGATCGAGCCCGGAGGCGATGCGGCGCTCGATGCCGCGCAGCCAGGCCTCGGCCGCCGCCACGTATTGCTCGCGTGAGAACAGCAGCGTGACGTTGACCGGAATGCCGGCGAAGATCGCCTCCTCGATGGCCGGCAAGCCTTCCGGTGTCCCGGGAATTTTGATGAAGAGATTGGGCCGCCCGGCCCGGTCATGCAGAGCCTTGGCCGCCGCCAGCGTGCTGGCCGTGTCATGGGCCAGCAGCGGTGACACTTCCAATGAGACCCACCCGTCGACACCGCCGGTGCGCTCGAAAATCGGTTTGAACAGGTCGGCCGCCTCAGTCAGATCCTCCAGCGCCAAATCGAAAAACAAATCCTCCCCGGAGCGACCCGCGCGCACGCCGCGGCGGATTGGACCGTCGTAGGTGCCGCTGTTGCTGATGGCGTGATCGAAAATCGTGGGATTGGACGTAAGCCCGGTCACCGAGAGTTCGTCGATGTAGCGTTGCAGCGTTCCGCTCTCCAGCAGATCGCGTGTGATATTGTCGAGCCAAATGCTCTGGCCCAGATCGTGAAGCTTCCCGGTTGCTTTCATCGGATCACCTCCAGGCCTGGCTCCGCTGCGCTGCTTGTTCATAAGAGTACCGGTGCTCATGGCGACTGATCCTGTAAGATGGTGGTGCACAAAAGGACGAGCGGGCTGCCTGATGCCCCGCACAACACCGAAGTGATGCCTCGCCGGTACGGGACAAATATTCGCCGTTCGGCAGACATTCTTCCGCCGTGCGATTGAATGCGGGATCCGGTCCGGACGAAAGGCCGCGTGAACCGGCGCGAACCCCGCGTTGGCACCAGAGCATCCAAAATGCCGCGCCGGCATCCAATACGCGGGGTAATCCGGTTCCCATGTCGGCTGCCGCCGTGGCGCGCGATCGGACTCGTACGGTCGCGCGCTGAATCCGGCGAAGTAACAGTGGGCCCTCAATGTGTGGAGACTGGTCATGGACGCGCTTCGCCGCAGTCGCAGGCACTACATCGCCGGCCGATCCGTCTGAACCCCAACGCCGCCCGCGCGAGCATTCGTCGCGACAGGAGAACTACCATGCAATTCGTCTTGATCGCCATCACCGCCGCACTCGGCGGCCTGCTATTTGGTTACGACACCGGCGTGATCTCCAGCGCACTGCTGTTCGTTCGCACGGTGTTTCATCTCTCGACCGCCGGCCAGAGCATCGTCGCCGGCATCGTGCTGGTGGGTGCGGTGCTCGGGGCGATCGTGGCGGGCAGCCTGTCCGACCGCTTCGGCCGACGGCCTGTCATCCTGGTGACTGCGCTGGCGTTCGTGATCGGTGCCTTGCTCTCGGCGGACGCCGGCAGCGTTGCAACGCTGCTGGTGGGACGACTGCTGATCGGCATCGCGATCGGCGTGGCCTCAATGTTGACGCCGCTCTACCTGGCCGAGATTTCGCCTGCCGCCTCACGCGGGGCGGTGACCTCGCTCAACCAGCTTTGTATCACTCTGGGCATCCTGGTCTCCTACCTGGTGGGCTACGCCTTCGCCGACGCTTCCGAGGGTTGGCGCTGGATGCTCGGCCTCGGCGCGGTGCCGGGTGCGATCCTCGCCCTTGGAATGTTAGTGCTGCCGGAAAGCCCGCGCTGGCTGGCCGGGCACAACCGCATGGCCGAGGCCGAGGCGGTGCTGCGGAGGCTGCGTGCGTCGCCGGCCGAGGTGGCAGACGAACTGACAACCTTGCGCACCGACCTGCGGCGCGAGGGCGGCCGGTTGGTCCCGTGGTCGGCATTGCTGGCCCCGCGTCTGCGGCCGGCGATGATCATCGGTGTCGGGCTCGCCATGTTCCAACAGGTTACCGGCATCAACACGGTGATCTATTTCGCGCCGCAGATTTTCCAGGCGGCGGGTCTGTCGTCAGCCTCGGTGTCCATTCTGGCGACCGCCGGCGTCGGCGCCGTCAACGTGGCCCTGACCGTGGTTTCGATGTGGTTGATCGACCGTGCCGGGCGGCGCGCGCTACTGTTGTGGAGCCTGGGCGGTATGGCGGCGACCCTGCTGATCCTGGCCGGCGGGTTCGCGTTCGGCACCTCGGGAGCACTGGCCTGGATCACCGTGTTGTCGGTCGCCGCATACGTGGCATTCTTCGCAGTCGGGCTTGGACCCGTGTTCTGGTTGCTGATCGCCGAGATCTTCCCGCTCGCGCTGCGCGGCCGGGCCATGAGCCTCGCGACCATCTCCAACTGGGGCTTCAACCTGCTGGTGACGGTCACCTTTCTGGGCCTGATCGAGTTGTGCGGCCGCACCGGCACGTTCCTGCTCTATGCCTCACTGACACTGGTCGCGCTCGCCTTCACGGCTGCTCTGGTGCCGGAGACGAAAGGGCGCAGCCTGGAGGAAATCGAGGACGCGTTGGAGACCCGCCAGTCGCCGGTGCCCGTCCCGGTGCCGGTCCCGGTAGCCGTGACGACAGCCCGCAGGGAAACCGTGTGATGAACCGCATTGCGATACTGGCCAGTCTGCTGGCCGTGGTTGCGGTGCAGGTTGCAGCGCAGACCAGTTCCAGCGGGATTGGTTTGGGCGCCGCTCAGCCCGCGCCACTGATGCAAGCACAGACCGGCGTGGCGCCCGTGACCGAACACCTGTTCGGTGACTGGGGTGGGCTTCGCACCAGGCTGGAAAATGCAGGCGTTTACCTGTCGCTCGACGCGCTCACCGAGTTCGCCGGCAACGTCAGCGGCGGCACCAAACAAGGCGCCACCTTCGCCAGCCAGGAAGCGTTCGAAGCCGACATCGATTGGCAACGGCTGGCCGGGATTCCCGGGCTCTCCACGCACATGATCATCGTGAACCGCTCGGGCGCCAACGACAGCACGCTGTTCGGCGACCGCCTGTTGCCGGTTCAGGAGATCTACGGTGCCGGCGGTAATGTTGCAGCGCACCTGGTGTCCGCCTTTGTGCAGGAGAAATTGTTCGGCGGCCGGCTCGACCTTGCAGCCGGCCGGATGAACGTCGAGAACGACTTCGCCAGTTCGGCGCTATATTGTAATTACATGAACAACGTTCTGTGCGGCGACCCGAAAGCCCTGCCGGGCGGAGATATTGGGCACAGCGCTTATCCGGACGGTGTGTGGGGTGGTCGCGTGCGCGTACGCCCTACGCTGGACACTTATATCGCGGTGGGCGTCTACGAGGTCAGTCAAGGACTCTACGGCAATGACTGGCGCAGCGGCTGGGAGTTCGATGGCGCTCAGGACAGCGGTGTTTATGTTCCCGTCGAGGTGGGATACGAACCGCGACTGGGAGACTCGAGGCTGTCCGGGCACTACAAAATTGGTTTCGGTTACGATTCTTCTGACACCTTCAGGGACTTTTCAGCCGCGCTGCAGCCGGGCGTGACTGCCCGGACGCATACTGGCAACACGCAGCTCTGGTTGTTGGCGGATCAAATGCTGGTGCGCCAGGGCCCAGGCGGGCAGGATGGCATCATCGCCCTGGGCGGCTACATCCATAACAACCCGGAGAACTCGGTCTATGCCGACCAGTTTTTCGCCGGCGTGGTGGACCGCGGCTTCTGGGCTGCCCGACCGCAGGACGCGATGGCTCTGTTGTTCACCTACAACACGGTGAGCGGCCAATTGGGCAAGGTGCAGGCGCAGGAGCTGGAACTAGGGCTGCCGCTCAGTAACAGCGCGACGGGTGTGCAGACGCACGAGATGCTCCTGGAGGTCAACTACAACATCCATGTCTGGCGCGGCGTCAGCTTTCAGCCGGACTTCCAGTACGTGATCAGGCCAAATGCACAGGCGAATATCCATAATGCGGCCGTGTTCGGGTTCAGAGCGCATGTGTGGTTTTGAACATGCTTGCGTAACGTCGACACACTGACTGCGTCACTGACGGCCATGGTCATCGGGCAGTGGACACTCGATGCCGGTGACCACGGCCGCAGTGTCGATTCTACCAAGGGTCAAAAATTCCGGCTCTCTACCGTCACGGCCCGGTCAAGCCGGGCCACGACGAATTCTGCAGCGAGGGTTGAGACTTTCGGCCGCCGGTATTATTCCCCGTCGCCGACCGGAATGTTGCTGATCGCCATCGAACGATCGCGATTATGGAAAAAGCCAATAGCCGCGGGGATACTGTAGATGCGCTTCCTCGCGCACGGCCTCGCTGAAGCCCTTCAGCGGGTCGATTGTTCTCCCGGTCTTTATCGCTTCATGCAACTCTTTGATCGTCTTGTTCGGCATGAAATAGGTGTCGATCGTTTTGCGCTGAACGTCCTCAGCGCACGCGACGATTTACGGCGACGATATGATCCGCATTCTGGTGATTATGGACTGGAGGGCAGCCAGATCTTCGATCTGTGGCCGATCGTTCACGATGGCATCGGCATAGGCTTTCGAAGCTGCCGCGATAAAGTCTACATACAGGCGCTCCCGAAGCGAGATCAGGTGGGCGAATTGGTCTGCTCTCGCCTGGACACGTTGGCTTGCCCAGGTCGCGATGCCCGATATGAGGCCGCCGACCACAGATCCGCCAGGTGCCGAGGCTGCAGAGGAGAATTCGCCGTCCATTTGTGCAATTACTGGTTGACGTGTGCGATCTTCGGGCCGCCCGCCACCAGCAAGATGCGTTGCGCCGGCGACACGGTGGGCGGAGCCAGCAACGCGCGCACGCCAATTGCCGAAAAAGACCGCGTTATGCGATTGCCGCCGATGGACGTCCCACTGCATGGCGGTGTCGCCAGATGCCAGGGGTCGTACCCGTCGCCTGGCGGAAGCACCTGCAGAGATGCGCCTGGTCCACAAGGCCGCACGCGTACGCGATTTGGCTCAAACTCGAGGACGTGGTGAGCATCAAGGTCTGTGCTCGCTGGATCCTCATTCTTACAATGTAAGCATGTGGGAGCTCGCCGAAGCTATCCTTGAAAGCACGGGAAAAATAGCTCGCGCTTAACGACACGAGTTTCGCCAGATCGCCGACGCGAACCGGCCCTCCAAGCCGGTCTTCAATGTGGTTCCGGACTGCGCGCATTTGCCATGGCGCCAGTCCGCCTCGCGCCGGCGCAGAGTGAGAATCTTGAGGGACCTTGCTCGCGAGCAGCGCCGCGAGGCGCCCAGCTGCTTTCGATGCGGTTCCGAGATCACAATCCAATGCCTCTCGTACGTCTACCAGCAATCTGCATGCCTCGGTCATGATCAGATCGTTCGACCGCGACGATCTCACGATCTCGTACTTGACCTTAGAGCGTATTTCTATCGGCTCCCGACACGACATGATGCCGTGAGATGAGCCTCTCACCACGGCGATCCCCAGTTGCGAATCCATCGTATAAGACTCCATGGCCTGAATCCTGGCGCCAAGTGTGGTACCGACCCTACCGGCCGTTGGCGGGTGAGGTCTTTCGCGGACGCACACATTTCGCGAAATTGCACGACGCCAGATCGGCCGACGTAAATCTGATGGTGTTCGTTCTGGTGGCGTCGCTCCTTGGCATTCTGCTGGTCTGTCGCTGATGCGGTGCCGCCGCACAATCAATCCGAGGTCTTCCTAGGCGAGGTCACACAGACGCCGGAGCATTATTCGGGGCTCCAGCAATGTAGACAATCGGGAGATTTGGAAAATCCCAATGCGTACTCAAAAGACACCAGACGACGTCGTCGCCAGATTGCCTCTCATGGCGCCGCCTGGTGGCGCCTCAAGGGAAAGTGGTCATGAGCCCCATCGCCAACGGTCTGATAGCGCATTCGATACCGCGACGGCTGGAACATACGATTGGACGATCGTCGACATCTTCCTGCACTTAGAAGCTTTGGCTGTTCTGGCTCAGTTGTTCTCACTGAGGAGACATCGTGGACCGTATCGATGCAATGAAAGTCTTCGTCACAGCGCTCGACGAGGGCAGTCTGGCGGGTGCCGGCCGCAAACTAGGCCGATCGCCCGCCGCGGTCAGCCGCGCTATTGCTTTCCTTGAGGCGTGCGTCGGTGCCGAGCTGCTGCATCGGACGACGCGGTCGATCAAAACCAGCGGCGCGGGCGAGCAGTATGCGGTCACCTGCCGCCGGGTTCTTACAGATTTGGAAGAGGCCGAATTGGTGGCCGCGGGTGAGCGGTCAGCGCCACGTGGCACTCTCACGCTGACTGCGCCGGAAATCCCCGGAGACGCAGTGCTACGACCGATCCTCGACGCTTTCATGGATGCGTTCCCGGCGGTATCCGCGCGGCTTTATCTGACCGATCGTTCAGTGAAACTGATTGATGAGGGCATCGACATCGCGCTTCGCATTGCCCACCTTCCCGACTCGACGTCCGTCGCGATCCGGGTCGGAGAAGTTCGCCGCGTGGTGGTGGCGTCGCCCCGCTACCTGTCGCGGCGACCCCGCATTGCGCAGCCGGGTGATCTGGTTAAACACCAGATCATTTCGATGAGCGAATTTGGCCTCGACTCCTGGAGCTTCCCGCCTTTGCCCGGCTCTTGCGTGCCACGAACGGTCCATTTTACACCCCGGCTGGTAGTCAACAGTGTCCGAGGCGCGATCGCTTCGGCCGTCGACGGTTGTGGCGTAACACGCGTGTTCTCGTGCCAGGTCGCCGAGTACGTGCGTGCGGGAGATATCGAAATACTCCTTGCCGATGACGAAGAGCCCCCGATACCAGTACACCTCCTTGCACCAACCGGTCGCCTCTCGGTGCCTAAAGCGCGGGCATTCGTGGACTTCGCGGTGCCCAGGCTGCGGAGTTATTTTGCGCGTTTGTCGCAGGACGCAGAGGAAACCGCAACGGGACCGCGACATCGCAATGTGTCGGCCGAACGGTACGCGATCGCTCCTGGTGAAATGTCCGTTACGCAAAGGGACGTTCGGCAGCGTATGAGCAAGGAACCTGGCAGTGTTCCGGCTCCGGCACTGCGAGGCCCCGTCTTCCCATGCATTCGCCCAATGGCTCCCGGGTCGCCGAGCCAGCCGGAACTGTTGACCGTGTCGTAAGTATGGAAGCGCCCGGCGTTGCCGCACGCGGTTTGCCAGTTGAGGAAGCCGGAGGATGGGTCCGGTCGACCAAGGCTTTTCCAACTGCGAAAGTAGGCCCGCTATCAAACAGCTCTCCGAACTCAATCGCCCGCGTCGTCGCCTGCCGGAGGAAGACGCTCCCCCGGCAGGGTTTTGCCCTGGGTCAGTGGCGCTCGGCTTACCTCAGTGCGCCGGCTGGAACGAAAGCAACCCGCGATAGACGTTGCCGAAACGTGGCAGCAGTACGACGCTGAACGATTCGCAGGCCGGCAAACTCGTGGCGTCGAGGTCGTCGAGCACCTGAACCACTGCGTTAGGGTCGGCGCCCGGGTCGCCACTGGCACTGAAGGTAGCCGTTGCAGCGAACGATGTGACCTTATCGTTGTCCACAACTCCGGTGAGATTGCGCAATCCGGTTGTCGCCGGATTGATCTGGCTCGGGTAGCCGTGCACACCGTACGGCTGGTCCAGCTTCAACCCCTTCTGGATGGTGTAGGCGAGATTCCACTTTGTCCCGTCGAAGATCGACTTCTGCAGGCCCGCGTTCGGGTCGGCAATGAGGTCCTGTGAGCCGTCGTCCGCGACATAAAGCGTTGTCGCATTCCCGAACCAAATTCCAAACGGATAAAACTCGGTCGCCGCGTTGCCATCGGTAATGTTGCCGGCGAGGCCGGTCGGCAAGCCCGGTAGAAACGGGATTATCGTCGCCGCGGCGTTGCCCGCGTTCGGCAGGCCGCCACTGGGCGGCGCGACCTTGTATACCGTATTCGAGCCATTGCCTCCGCTACCCTTGGTAACATAGAGCATGTTGTCGAACACGGTCAGACCGCGGAAATTGTCGTCCTTGCCGGACTTGTCCGCAGAATCCCCCAGCGAGGTGACCGTGAAGCCGTACTGAAAGCCTTTTGCCGCGCCGACCGTGCCTTGCTGCACACCGACCATGGTCGAAACCGGGCTGGCGCTGCCCGGCGTAATCAGTTGCACGCCGGTGTCGTTGACGATGCCGACCGGCGGCGTGCCTGAGCCGTTGCCCGCATTGCCGGCCATCAGATAGCCATCCGAGCCAAACCCGTTGAGATTGTCATCGAGGACGGCGGCAAGACCGTTGTTGCCGCTGTAACTGTTGACCGAAGTCGCGGTGGCGACCGGGCCAGCGTGGTGGCTCAGGTTGATTTGCACGACGGCGCGGTAGGTGGGCGTCTGCGTGTCGGTGTTGCTGGCATCCCGATCCCGGGCGTATTGACGTTCGACACGTCCAGCGTATTCACCAGTGCGACATATCCCATCAACGTCAGCGCGGGGCCATCCGTCGAGAGATTGACCGACAGTTCGGATTTCGAACTGAAGCTGGTCGACACGCCGGTCGCCCGCGTCACGTCGAGCCATCCGAGAAAGTCTGTTACGCAGGTGCCTCGGTCGCGTGCGGTCGTTGTCCGATAGCTGCTCACTATGATTGGCGAGGTGATGCCGAAATTGCCATCCGGCGTGTCGTTGTTGAACACGCCGGGATAGGACCCATCGGCGACCGCCTTGGCCCCGGTGCTGTTCGGCAGCGCCTGGCCGACCGCGATGGTGGACGCGGTGCCCGTGTAGTAGCTGCTGGCGACGACCAGACGGCCGTTATCGCCGTCGCTCGAATCGTCCTCCGCATGCGCCGACAACGCGCCGACAACGCGCCGACGGCGATCAGGCCGCAGAACGAAATTGCAAAGCAGGACGTGCGCAGCAGTGCCTGCCGCGCCGAACCTCGCCGCACCATCACCGCTTCCATTGGTGGAATCGTCATGGATTTCCCCCGAGTTAGAGACTTCGCCAACCTGACATCAGGACAGACAAGGCTTGGTGACCGAATTGTTACTGCTGGATTAAATTGGTTGTGACTACTGCGCGTTCCGACACCTCTTGATGGATGCGTGCACGGCCATGCTTTCAGCTTGCCACCCGAGGCGCAGCGCACCGTCGACCGGGCCTGGCTCTGGAGACCGCCCACAAAACGGTGCATCATCGCGCCAGCAAATCAGGAGGGACCTATGTTGAAATTCGGCGTTTCCGTGTTCTTCACCGACTACTCGATCGGCGCCGGAGAACTTGGCCAGGCATTGGAAAGCCGCGGCTTCGAGTCAGTTTGGGCGCCCGAGCACTCCCATATCCCGGTCAGTCGCAAGACGCCGTTCCCGGGCGGCGGTGACCTGCCGAAGAAATACTACGACTGCATGGACCCCTTTGTAACGCTGACCGCCGCAGCGATGGCGACGAAGACGCTGAAAGTCGGCACCGGCGTGTGCCTCGTGCAGCAGCGCGATCCGATCCAGACGGCGAAGCTGGTGGCCTCGATCGACAACGTCTCCGGCGGGCGGTTCCTGTTCGGTATCGGCAACGGTTGGAACCAGGACGAAATGGAGAACCACGGCACAGAATTCAAATCCCGCCACAAGCGCGCGCGAGAAAACGTGGAAGCGATGAAGGAGATCTGGACCAAATCGAAGGCGGAATATCACGGCGAATTTGTCAACTTCGATCCCATGATGGCCTGGCCGAAGCCGGTCCAGAAGCCGCATCCACCGGTGATCGTCGGCGGTGCGTTCCCGTATTCCGCGCGCCGGGCGATCCGGTATGGCGATGGTTGGATTCCGCAGGCCGCGCGCGGCGGCTATAAGGAGATTGCAGACATGTTCCCTGAATTCCGTAAGATGGCCACCGAAGCCGGTCGCGATCCGGGCTCGATAGCCATCACCGTCTGGTTCCCCCGCAAAGACCCCGACCTCATGAAGCGCTACCAGGACCTGGGCGTGGAGCGTGTGGTGTTCAATCTGGACTCTGAACCCGCCGACAAGATCTTGCCCGAAATCGACAGTATCGGCGCGCTGATGGCCAAGGTGAATGGCTGACGCAAGGCCACCCGAAGGAAGCCGGGGCGCCTGAACTGGCCGGTTTCCGCTTACGGCGCTCGGTTACCGCCCAAACCGCGTGACGCTCCGCTGACGATCCGTTAAGGCCCCCTTATACCTCCCGGTAACGGAAAAGCTGGGAGGTTCGGGCCCGGTCGGCCTCGCCGCGACGGATGGTGACCGAAGGACGGTTGATAATGCGCATTTCGGTGTTTGGGATCGGCTACGTCGGCGTTGTCTCGTGTGGCTGCCTCGCGGAGCTTGGCCACGAGGTCATCGGCGTCGACGTCGCCGCGCAGAAAATCGCAATGCTGGCGGCCGGCCGCTCGCCGATCGTCGAGGAAATGATCGACGCCCTGATTGCCGACGCCGTCCATCGCGGCAGACTCACCGCCACGGACAACGCGGTGGATGCGGTGACCCGAACCGATGTTTCCTTCATCTCGGTCGGCACGCCGTCAGCCGCAAATGGGAGTCTCGCACTGGGCGCGGTGGATGCAGTGGTGGGCCAGATCGGCCGCGCCATCCGGGATAAGAAGGGTCCACACACGGTGGTTATGCGCTCCACCGTGCCGCCCGGCACCGCCGAGGATCGGGTCATCCCGCTGTTGGAACGCGAGTCAGGCCGCGTGTTGGGTGATCAGTTACGTTACTACAGCAACCCGGAGTTCTTGCGCGAAGGTTCGTCGGTGCGTGACTTTCGTGCCCCACCGTTCACTCTGATCGGCGCTCCGCCGGACGATAGTGCCGACGTGCTGCGCGAACTTTACGGGCCGATCGACGCACCGCTGCACGTTGCGCCCTATCGCGTGGCGGAAAGCGTCAAACACATTTCCAACGTTTATCATGCCGTCAAACTGGCGTTCGCGAATGAGGCCGGGCAAATTCTCGCGTCCTATGGCGTCGATGCACGGGAAGCGTTCCGGCTGCTGTGTGAGGACAAGGTGCTGAATGTGTCCTCGGCCTATCTGCAACCGGGGTTTGCCTTTGGCGGTTCGTGTTTGCCGAAAGACTTACGCAGCTTCCTATCGCTGGCCGACGCGCACAACCTGTCCGCACCATTCCTGAAGCAGTTGTTGCCGGCCAATCAGGCGATCATCGATCGCGCGTATGACGCGATCACGCGCCACGGCAGGCTGCCGATCAGCCTGTTCGGCCTGGCATTCAAGCAAGGGACTGATGATTTGCGCGAGTCACCATTCGTTTTGCTGGCAGAGCGATTGCTCGGTCGCGGCTATGATTTGCGGATTTATGACCGTTTCGTTCAGGTCGCTCGTCTGATCGGTGCCAATCGCACCTATATCGACAAGGAAATTCCGCACCTGGAGCGGTTGATGGTGATCAGTCCGGAAGCCGCGCTGTCCTCCTGCCGGATCGCGGTGATCGGTCATGTCGCGCCTGAGGATCGGCCGTCTTTGCTGGCTGGCCTCGCGGGCCACATCGTGATCGATCTGGCCGGCATGGCGGCACTGCGGACGCTGCCCGGCATCACCTATGAGGGGCTGTGCTGGTGAACGTGACGGGCAACGCCCGGGCGTGACGGAATCGCAGCCCAGATTGCTGTTCGTAAGTCCGCGTTTCCTGTTTCCAATGGATCAGGGCGGCAAGATTCGCACAGGAAATATCTTACGGAGGATGCACGGCGGGGCATTTGAGGTGACGTTGGCCTCCCCTGCCCCGCCGAATGTGAACCACTTCCATTCGGATCTGGACGCCGCATGCGACCGGTTCATCTCCTGGCCCGAGCGCACGCCAACCGGCATCGAGCGGGCATTGTCGTTGGCAAGCGCGGTCCCGGTCGCGGTCGCCAGCGATCGATCCGAAGCAGGCAATGGCTGCATTCGAAGCGCGCTGACTGCGAAACCCGATGTGGTTGTGGTCGATTTCCCGCATGCGGGCGTGCTGGTGCCGAACCGTATGGATGCCGCCTCGGTGATGTTCACACATAATGTCGAAGCTGAGATTTTCGAACGTCACGCGGCGCGCGCCAATGGTCTCGGGCGCCTGATCTGGGCCGATCAGAGCCGCAAGATGACCCGTTTCGAAGGCGACACGCTGCGCCGCTTCGATACGGTCATCGCGGTTTCGCAACGCGATGCGGGCGTTTTGTCCAAACGCTATGGTCTGGCTCGGATCGAGGCGATCGATACCGGAGTTGATCTTGACTTCTTCGCTGCTGCCGCTCCCGGCGAGGCCTCTGATCCTGGTTTGGACGGCGGCACTCTGGTGTTCACCGCGACCATGAGTTGGCCCGCCAATGTGGAGGGGATCCATTTTCTGCTCGACGAGGTTTGGCCAACCCTGGTCGCTGCCCGCCCGCGCATCAAGGCGGTCATCATCGGCCGCAATCCGCCGGCGTCTCTGGCCGACAAGATCAGGCAGCGAGGGCTGAACGTAACCTTGACCGGCTTTGTCGATGACGTCCGTCCTTATGTGGCGCAAAGCCACGTCTACGTGATTCCGCTGTTTGTCGGCAGCGGCACCCGCATCAAGGCATTCGAGGCGATGGCAATGGGATGCCCGGTCATTTCAACATCGCTGGGGATCGAAGGGCTGGATGTCACGGATGGCGAACATTTCCTGCGCGCAGACAGCGCCGAGACGTTTTCTCACGGGATCCTTGCGCTGCTGGACGACGCCGCTTTGCGCTCACGCATGGCCGGTGCCGCGCGCCGCCTGATCGAGCAACGCTTCTCCTGGAAAAATGTCGCGGCCCAGTTTGAGACAATCTGTCTGGAGGCGCTCGAACGTCGGCGACGCGCGACTCCTGATTGTCGTCAGAATCGCCCATGATGACGTAGCATCCGCGCGCGGCACGAACGCCGCCGAGAAGCGCGCTGCCATAGCCTTTCCCGGCGATGGTGACCGGGTAGTTCGCGTGTCATGGAATTTCCTCAGTTGGTCTTGACGCCTCCGACAGGCGCCCCCTACCCGTCCGGCGCGTTTCGGCTTAAGTCCAGCCTCCGATGCGACCTCGGAGGATCGGCCAATGCAAGAAATCGGGCATTTTATCGGCGGTAAACCAGCCGCCGGCTCCAGCGGCAAATTCGGCGACGTCTACAACCCAGCAGCCGGCGAGGTAACGGCTCGCGTCGCTTTGGCCAACACCGCCGAGGTCAACGCCGCCGTCGCATCCGCCGCTGCCGCATGGCCCGCCTGGGCGGCCACCCCTCCACTGCGCCGCGCCCGCGTGATGTTCAAATTCAAGGAACTGCTGGAGCGCGACCGCAAGGAACTCTCCGCCATCATCACCCGGGAGCACGGCAAGGTCCTGTCCGACGCCGATGGTGAGGTGCAACGCGGCCTGGAGGTCGTCGAGTTCGCCTGCGGCATTCCGCATTTGCTGAAAGGCGAATTTACCGAAAATGTCGGCACCGGCATCGATGCCTGGTCGATCCGGCAGCCTCTGGGCGTCGTTGCTGGCATCACGCCGTTCAACTTTCCGCTGATGGTGCCGCTGTGGATGTTGCCGGTGGCTTTGGCCTGCGGCAATTGTTTCATCCTGAAGCCGTCCGAGAAAGATCCGTCGGTATCCCTGAAACTCGCCGCGTTGCTGAAGGAAGCCGGGCTGCCGGATGGCGTGTTCACCGTGATCCAGGGGGCACGCGAGGCGGTCGAGGCAATCCTCGCGCATCCCGACATCGCCGCGATCAGCTTCGTCGGTTCGACCGCCATCGCGGAGACGATCTACAAAGGCGGCACGTCGTTCGGCAAACGTGTGCAGGCATTGGGCGGTGCGAAGAACCACCTGGTGGTGATGCCGGATGCCGACCTGGATGATGCGGTCGATGCACTGATGGGCTCGGCTTATGGGGCAGCCGGGGAGCGTTGCATGGCCGTATCGGTCGCGGTGGCGATCGGCTCGGCGGGAGATGCGCTGGTGTCGAAACTGGCGCCCAGGGTGCGGGCGTTGAAGATTGCACCGGGCGTCGATCCGGAGGCGGAGATGGGGCCGCTGGTGACCCGCGAGCACCTGGCGAAAGTCTCCGGATATGTCGATCTGGGGGTGAAAGAGGGTGCGTCACTGGTGGTCGACGGGCGAGGGCTGAGGTTGCAGGGTTATGAGAATGGGTTCTTCATCGGCGGCTGTTTGTTCGATAACGTGACGACGGACATGCGAATTTATAAGGAGGAGATTTTTGGCCCGGTACTGTCGGTTGTGCGTGCACCGGATGTCGCGGCGGCAACCCGGATGATCAACGCGCATGAGTATGGCAATGGCGTCGCGCTGTTCACCAATGATGGCGGTACGGCTCGGGATTTCACCAGTCAGGTCCAGATCGGCATGGTTGGGATCAACGTGCCGATCCCGGTGCCGATGTCGTTCCACTCGTTTGGCGGGTGGAAGCATTCACTGTTCGGGGACCATCACATCTATGGCACCGAGGGCGTGCGGTTCTACACGAAATATAAGGCGGTGACACAACGCTGGACCGGTGGCGCACGGAAAGGGCCGGAGTTCGTGATGCCGACGTTGGGGCGATAATCTTTGGGCTTCTGGGCGGGAACGGCGTGCCTGTTCCCGCCGCCCCGGCCGATCGGTTCAGTCCGCTGCCGCGCTGATGCGAGGCGGCGTCTTATGTGTTTGGTGACCAGCGGGTGGAACCAGATGGAATACCCATTCGACCGGATGTGAGCGCGTCTTCACGACCTCGCGCAACCAGCGTAAGGTGCCGGCATCGCGAGGCGAGAGCTGATCTGGCATCCTCCTGATGCATGCGCTACCCGCCGCCGAGGGAGAGGCCACACATGTCTCAGTCTGCTCTGACCGCCGAGCACGGTGTCCCCTGGCCGTCGAACGGCATTTCCGAAGTTCCGTTCCGGGTCTATACCGACCAGGATCAATATCACCGCGAGCAGGAGCGCCTGTTTAAAGGTCCGACGTGGAACTACCTGTGCCTGACGGTGGAACTTGCCAAACCCGGCGACTACGTCGCCACCACCATTGGCGAAACCGCCGTAATCGTGGTTCGTGACGCCACTGGCGAGATCAACGCCTTTGTCAATCGTTGCGCCCATCGCGGCAACCTGCTGTGCCTGGAGCGGCAAGGCAACGCCCGCGAATTCAACTGCATCTATCACGGCTGGATCTACAACCTCACCGGCCAACTGACCGGCGTTGCATTCGAGCACGGGGTGCAGCACCAGGGCGGCATGCCACCCGAGTTCCGTAAGGAAGAGCACAAGTTGCATCAGCTGCGGGTCGCCGTACTGGGTGGCCTCGTGTTCGGCACCTTCAGCGATGTGACGCCCGACCTGGAAACATGGCTTGGTGCCGACGTCGCCCGTGGCCTGCTGCGCGTGATGAACCGCACGCCGCATGTGCTTGGCCGCAACATCCAAGTATTGCCAAACAACTGGAAGCTTTATTTCGAGAACGTGAAGGATACTTACCACGCCTCGATCCTGCATCTGTTCCTGACTACCTTCCGGATCAATCGTCTGACCATGCCCGGCGGCATCTACATCAATCAGGACGGCGGCAGTCATTACAGCTTCGCCAAACTCGACTACGCCGCCGAGGACGCGGAATACAAGGAGGCCGGCCTGCGTTCGGACAGCGAGTTCCGCCTGCAGGACAATTCCGTCGTCGAGTCCGTGGATGAATATGGCGATGGCGTATCGGTGCAAATCCTGACGATCTTCCCCGGCATGGTGCTGCAACAGGTCCGCAACACCATCGCTGTCCGCGTGATCCGGCCACGCGGCGTCGACAAGACCGAACTCGAATGGATCCATCTCGGCTTCGACACTGACGATGAGGCGATGACCGAACGCCGGCTGCGGCAAGGCAATCTGATCGGACCCGCGGGGTATATTGCGATGGAAGACGGCTGCATCGGCGGGTTCGTGCAGCGTGCGTTGCAATATAACGACGACGGCGCCGGCCTCGTCATGATGGGTGGGCACGAGGCAGAATCACAACCATTCCGCGCCAGCGAAGCTGCCATCCGCGGTTTCTGGAAACACTATCGCGCATTGATGGGCGACTGACGATGGACGACCTCGCGATCCGCCTTGGCGTTCAGGAACTGATCGGCGAATACGCCGAGCGGATCGATGAGGACCGGCTGGAGGAATGGCCAGATTTGTTTGCCGATCCCTGCCGCTATCTGGTGATCAGCCGGGCCAATCACGAAGCAGGCATGCGGCAGGGCGTGATGTACGCGGCGACCCGCGGGATGTTGCTCGACCGTGTGTTTTCCATTCGCCGCGCCAACCTGTTCGAGCCGCATCGGTATCGTCACGTTATCGGTCCGATACGATTGAAAACTGCTGGAGCCGGTACCGCCGTCGTACATTCCCACCTCATCGTCGCCCGAATTATGCATGACGGCACGACAGTCCTGTTTGTGTCCGGCCGGTACCTCGACCAGATCGATATATCAACGACACCGTACCGCTTCAAGGAACGCATCGTCGTGCTTGACAGCGACAAGATCGATACGCTGCTGGCGATTCCGCTTTGATCGGACTATAGGGGGCAACTGGCCGTCGTCGGAGATCGACATGACCGAAGCAGGGACCGTCTCGCCGAACGCCGACCTACCGGATTACGAGCGGGCTCCCGACGTGTGGGGATCCGCCCAGGTCGCCGCCTTTTTCCCGGGGTTCAAACATCTGAACATGGCCACCAGCGGCGCCGTCATCCGGCTTCGCCACGGTGGCTCCGGGCCGCCGTTGTTGCTGTTGCACGGCAATCCGCAAAACCATGTGGCGTGGCATCGCATCGCCGCGCGTCTGGCACAGCGTTATCATGTCGTTCTCCCGGATTTGCGCGGCTACGGTGGCAGCTCGCTACCGGACTCCGGTCCGGACAACATCAACTATAGCTTTCGCGCCATGGCTCAGGACATGGTGGAAATCATGGAACGACTCGGTCACAAAGCGTTTTTCATGGCCGGTGTCGACCGAGGTGGAAGGACCGCGTATCGCCTCTGCCTCGATCACCCAGAGTGCGTAACGAAAGTCTGCCTGATGGACGTCCTGCCCAATTACTATGTCTGGACTCATACGACCAAGAACTGGGCGATCGGCACCTGGCACTGGGGCTTCATGGCGCAACCGGAACCATTTCCCGAGCGGATGATCAGTGCGGTTCCGGCAGAATTCTTTCTGAAATCCCGCATGACGATTCGTGGCGGCACCGGCATCGACTTCTTCGACCCGGTGGCAATGCAAGAATACGTCCGCTGCTACACACTCAAAACCATAACCGGATCCTGCCGCGACTATCGGGCGACGGCAACGAGCGATTTCGTCATGGATACCGCCGACCGGGATCGCAAGATCGACATGCCCGCCATGATCGTCTGGGGCGCGCGTGGACAACCACCCGAACGCGCGCAGGAATTTCACGATATATGGCAGACCTACGCGAGCCGGATCGAACACGCCGAAGGTTTCAACTGCGGTCATTACATCGCCGAGGAGATCCCCGAGACGCTATACGACAGATTTGTAACGTTTTTCGTTTAACACCGGGAACCGCCTCGCGCGAATGCCAAGACCTTTCGGAGCGCCAGACCTGGCGCCCCGGCGGTCAGGACGCGCTCACCTCTTCGCCCGCCGCCAACCGCTTGTTCACATCTTCCCGCCACGCAGCGAAACCCTCTGCCCGCCACGCGTCATGCCTGCCCTGCGCGTAGGCCAAAGCGTTGCGGTGATACACCAGTGCATTGCGCCGGGTCTGAATGAAATTGTCCCGGGTCGCCACCACCTTTCCGGGCACGCCCATGACCACCGATCCCTCAGGGATTTCGGTGCCCGGCGGCACCAGCGCCATCGCACCGATCACGCAGCGCCGCCCGATCCTGGCACGATCCATCACCACTGCACCGATGCCGATCAGGCAATCGTCGCCGATCTCCGCACCATGCACGACGGCGCGATGCGCAATCGAGCAGTAATCGCCGATCACCGTTCCGTTGCCACCGCCGATGTGGATCACGGCGGTGTCCTGAATGTTGCACCACCGACCGATGCGCACTGCGGCGCCCTCGGCGCGGATCACGCAATAGGGCCAGAAGCTGCTGCCCTCCCCCGCGCTGACCCGACCAAAAATGCGCGCTGTGGGGTCGAGGAAGGCAGGCCGGTCGAGCTTCACCTCGGGGCCAAATTCGAATGACATGGACGAACCTCGATCTCGGACTAACCGGCAGCCTGACGGACTTCCCGTCCGTGGTCCATGGTGTATGAACAAGGCCTTCGATTCAGACCAGGACCCTGTCACATGGCCAAACAGTACCGCATCGCCTCCGTTCCCGCCGACGGCATTGGTCCCGAGGTGATCAGCGCGGGCCTCGAGGTGCTGGATGCCGTCGCATCACGCGATGGCGGGTTCTCGCTGGTGATCGACCATTACGATTGGGGGTCGAACTGGTATCGCAAGCATGGCGAGTTCATGCCGCCGGACGGGTTGGCCTGGCTGCGCACCGCCGATGCGATATACTTCGGCGCCGTCGGCGATCCGAACATCCCTGATCATGTCTCGCTGTGGGGCCTGCGGCTGCAGATCTGCCAGGGCCTGGATCAATACGCCAACGTGCGGCCGACCCGGATCCTGCCTGGTGTGACCTCGCCGTTGCGCAACGTCGGACCAGGCGATCTCGACTGGGTGATCGTACGGGAGAACTCCGAGGGCGAGTATTCCGGCCATGGCGGCCGCGTCCATCGCGGCCTGCCTGAGGAGGTCGCCACCGAGACCGCGATCTTCACCCGCCGCGGCGTGGAGCGGATCATGCGGGTGGCGTTCGACATCGCCCACTCCCGCCCTCGCAAGCATCTGACCATCGTGACCAAGTCCAATGCGCAGCGCCATGGCATGGTGTTCTGGGATGAAATCGCCGGTCTGGTGTCGCACGATTACAAGGATGTGACCTGGGACAAGGAGTTGGTTGACGCGATGACCATGCGCATGGTGCTGCGGCCGCGGACCATCGACACCGTGGTGGCAACCAATCTGCACGCCGATATTCTGTCCGATCTCGCTGCCGCACTGGCTGGTTCTCTGGGCATTGCGCCAACCGCCAATCTCGATCCGGAGCGCCGCAGCCCGTCGATGTTTGAACCAATCCATGGCTCGGCATTCGACATTACCGGCAAAGGCATCGCCAACCCCGTCGCCAGTTTCTGGACCGCCGCCATGATGCTGGAGCACCTGGGTGAGAAACAAGCCGGCGATTTGCTGATGCGGGCCGTCGAGCAAGTGTGTGCGGCCGGCATTCTGTCGCCTGACCTGGGCGGCACGGCGACGACGAAAGAGGTGACGAACGCCGTCGTGGAGGCGGTTCGAGGGATCAACCGCTGAGCCACCGGTTAACAATTTTTACTCCGATCTGGTATCGGAATATTTAGCTCCCAACCGGGGCGTTATCACCAGCGTCACATAATATTTGCGTTAATGCCGCGTTCTCCCAGCCCAGTAGATTTCGATTATCTGATTGATTGCAGAGGATATTTCTTGATCTTCGCTGCTTTTATCCGGCGGATTATGACATTTAACTAAATTCAGCCACCCGCCATTGTATCTCTTCTGCGGGAATGTTAAGTGAAAATTGTTGAAGCGCGAACGGGCGGCCGTTTCCGATGGAACCTGCCGCCCGGAGGCAGGCCGTACCGTCGAACAACGTGAACTGCTGGCACGCGGGGGACATGTGTGCGTGCACATTGCTGAGGCGAGGCTCGCCACCTCAATTCACACACCATTGACCGCGAAGGAGAGCAAATATGAGCGAAAGCAATCCGGTTCAAAACCTGGCCGAGAAGCAAAAAACACTCGAGGCGATTCCAGCTGTGGTGCTCGAGTGGAGCGTCGGTCCGTTACTGAATGCGCAGGCCGATCTGTTGGCTGGTGCCGAAGCGACGGTGACGGATTGGCTGCACCGGCGCCATGAAGCGATTGTCGACACGCAGCAACTCATCGCTCGCGTGCAGACCGGCGCCGATCCAGTCGCTGCCTTTAAGGCACAGCAGGAGTGGATATCCCGTTCGTTTCGTCGCCTGGTCGCCGATGCCGATGCCTGCCGTTCCGCAACGCAGCAATTGATGGAACGCGCACCATCGTGGTTCCCTCGCGGCGGTTGGATGTGGTTTGGCAACGGTTCGGGGAACGGGGAAGCGGCTGCGTCGCAAGCTGCGGCCACCCGAGCGGCGGCCAGGCCATTGCGTATGGCCAATAGCAAGCCGGAATAACACAATTGATCAAAGTGCCTACGGTGTTCCAAGGCCGCGTGCGCTTGTGCTGCGGCCGTTGATTCGCACCGACCTGAAGGGTTCTGCCGATCGGCGATGGATTGACCAGTTAGCACCGACGTCACACTCGGGCGCGCCGGTCCGGTGACAATCGCGGCGACCTGCCTCGATTGACGCCTGCTTCGGAGGCCGGCCGCAACGGCGGACGGAGTTCGCGACCTGCCGCCGTTGCCGACCGGGTCTACAGCATGTGCGCGAAACCCGCGCTGGCCGTGCACGGATCACCGGTGCGGCCAGGCAGGCCGCCGGCGGCCAACCGTTTACGGCGGGGCGCAGCGGTCCCAGGGCCGCTTGCTTCCAATATCCTGACAATCGCGGATTTCACCAATTGGAACCCCTTGACATCGCGTGAGCGCCGATATATCTAAACGTCCGTTATATCGAAACTCACTCGGAGAACCAATGCACCACAAAGATTTCCACCACGACCGCGGCAAACGTTTCGCCCGAGGCGAACACCGCGACCATGACCATCACCGCGCCGGCCGCGGCCGACATGGACGAGGCGGCTGGGCGTCCAACCCCACCGACCTTGAATTGCGCCGATTTTTCGCGCACGGCGATCTCCGCCTGGTCATCCTTCGGCTAATCGCGGAAAAGCCCCGGCACGGCTACGAGATCATCAAAGAGATCGAGGAGCGGGTGGCCGGCGCTTACAGCCCCAGCCCAGGAGTCATTTACCCGACGCTGACGCTGCTCGAAGAACTCGGGTATGTCGCTGTCAGTCCCGGCGAAGGCGCCAGGAAGCTGCACGAGATTACCGAAGCGGGCCGGGCGTTCCTGGCCGCCAATGGGCCGGCGGTCGAGGCCCTGTTCGCCCGCATGGAGGCGGCCAGCGTTGCCCGAGGCGGTGGACCTGCCCCGCAAATCGTGCGGGCCATGGAAAACCTCAAACTCGCGCTGCGACTGCGGCTTGGGCGGGGTCCGCTCAGCGAGGGCCAGATAACCGCCGTGACCGCCGCATTGGATGACGCGGCGGTCACCGTTGAGCAAACGTGATGGAGGGCGGCGCCAAACCCTTTCCCAACGCTATCTTTTGCGGCACACTCAAGCGAAATACCGGAGGTCCCGTTCGCCATGGGCGTCACCAGCCAACTCGCTGAATTCTGCGCCAACATCAAATTGGCCGCGCTGCCGCCTGAGGTGGTGAGACGCGCCAGGTTCCTGGTCCTTGACCTCGTGGGCAACATTGTCCGCGCGAGGCACGACGCCGAAAGCACGGCCTCGTTCGTGGCGACGGTGCGGTCCCTGGGAATGGCGACCGGCAATTCGGGCGTGTTTGGCGATGCTGCACGCTACAGCCCGGTTGGAGCCGCATTCCTGAACGGAGCGCTGGCGCACTCGCTGGACTTTGACGACACGCATGCCGCGGGCTCCTTGCATCCGGGCGCTCCGGTGATCCCGGCAGCGCTGGCGGCAGGCGAGATGGCAGGCGCGGCCGGCGCCGACGTGCTCGCCGCGATCATCGCGGGCTATGAGGTTACCTGCCGGGTCGCCTTGGCCCTGCCGGCCGGCGAGCATTACGACCGCGGGTTCCATCCCACCGCCACCTGCGGCGCGTTTGGCGCGGCGGCGGCTGCCTCCCGGGTGTTCGGCCTGGACGCTGACGGTGTCGCCGGAGCGATGGGTACCGTGCTGTCCCAAACCGCCGGCAGCCTGCAATTTCTCGCCAACGGTGCCTGGACCAAGCGGTCGCAGGTCGGGTGGGCGGCGGTCAACGGCCTGGTAGCCGCGACCCTGGTGCGCGAGGGCTTCAAAGGCGCGTCCGAAGCGCTCGAGGGCAAGCACGGCTTCATGCACGCCTACGCGCCGAACCCGAAACCCGAGCGTGCCGTGCAGGATCTCGGCACCGTGTTCGAGTTGATGAATACCGCGGTGAAACCGTACCCGTCCTGCCGCTATGGCCATGCCGGCATCGACGCGGCATTGGCGTTACGTGCGGCGAACGATTTGCAACCCGCTGACATTACCTCGATCCGACTGGGCTTGCCGCGTTCGGGCATGCTGTTGATCGGCGCGCCGGCCGAGAAAAAAGCCAACCCGGTGAATGTGGTCGACGGGCAGTTCAGCGGCCCGTTCGTCATCTCCGCCGCATTGGCGACCGGGGCGATGGACTGGGACAGCTATAAATTGCTGAACGACGCGACGATCCGCGCGCTGTTGCCCAAAGTGACCTGCGAGTTCGACACTGAGATTGAAGCCGAGTTTCCCACCAACATGTCGGGCAAACTGACTATCCAGGCCGGCAACCGGACCTTCGAGCAAAAGGTCGTGGTGCCGAAAGGCGAACCATCCAACTTCCTGACCGAGGCCGAACTGAAGGCGAAATTCTTCGGCCTGACCACCAGCATACTTGGCGCCGACCGTGCCGCCGCTCTGGCAGCATCCGTGTTGGCGATCGACACCACCTCGGATGTATTCGGTCTGGTGCGTCACGCCACCCCCTTAACGGCCGCGCGAATGGCCGGAGAATAAGAAGAGGAGCGCCTTCATGTTCATCCGCAACGCGTGGTATGTCGCCGCCTGGGCCGACGAGATCGAGGCCGGCCCGCTGGCTCGGCGTATTTGTAACGAACCGGTCGTGCTGTATCGCGACGCCAACGACAAAGCGGCTGCGCTGATCGACATGTGCTGTCACCGCGGGGCCCCGTTGCACATGGGCCGCGTGGTCGCACAAGGACTGGAATGCGGCTACCACGGCCTGATATTCGACACCAACGGTGTTTGCGTGCGCATTCCCGGTCAGGACCGCATTCCGGACCGAGCTCGCGTGCGGTCGTTTCCGTTGGTGGAACAAGACGGCTTCCTGTGGATTTGGATGGGCGATCCGGCGAAAGCCGATCCGGCGGCGATCGTTTCCTACCCGTGGCACAACGACATCGTGAACTGGCCGCATAAACACACGATGTATCACATCAAGGCCAACGCCATGCTGATGGTGGACAACCTGATGGATCTGACCCATCTGGGCTACGTGCATGGTTCCACTATCGGCGGCAACCCGATGACCCATGTCGAAGCCAAAATGGAAACGGCACGAACCAATCTGGGACTGAAATTCACCCGTTGGATGTTGAACTCCGTGCCACCGCCCACCTATGTCCGCGCTGCC
>Ga0187867_10000334_pt1 | contig 42180 bp, 32 predicted proteins | sample June2016WEW_13_1_FD_132976 | JGI IMG/M metagenome (GOLD analysis project Ga0187867, IMG submission 132976) | Peatland microbial communities from SPRUCE experiment site at the Marcell Experimental Forest, Minnesota, USA - June2016WEW_13_10 | ecosystem: Environmental > Terrestrial > Soil >... | reverse complement strand
GGCCAGGCCCCGGCGGGGCGGGATGGGTCCGGGAAGTCAGGGTCAGATGCCGCGGCGCAGCAGCAGGATGATGAGCACGATGATCACGATGACCACGATGGTGCCGATACCGATGTACACCGGAGTGGTTCCTCTCAGTCGGTAGTGCGCGCCCAGCCAGGCGGCTGAACGGGCCTTGGCTACCCGAGCGATGGAGCCCAAAACGCGCCGCTACCCGGCCTCGCCGGGTCGCCGGCCTGCCGGGGAGGAGTCCGCGCAGCTCAGCGCGGCAGCACGTGCGGGTTGAGAATGCCGGCCGGGTCGAAGGCGCCGCGGATCCGGGCGAACAGTTCCCGCTCGGCTTCGGACCGGGCCAGCGGGAGCCAGCGCGCTTTCAACGCCCCGATGCCATGCTCGGCGGAGATCGAGCCGCCCAGCGACGCCACGAACGAGAACACCGCGTCCTCGTGCCGTCCGTCCGGGGGTGCCCCGGGGACGATGTTGACGTGCACGTTCCCGTCGGCGACGTGACCGAAGGTGATCACCGTCGCGCCCGGGTCCACCCCGGCCACGACCCCGGCCACTCCCTCTGCCAGCTGCACCCATCGCGCGGCGGGCGCCGAGACGTCCAGCTTGAGTGGCACGCCGAGGAAACCCGCCGCTTCCGGGTGCCGTTCCCGGTAGGCCCACAGCCGGGCCCGGTCCGCCGCCGACTGCGCCACCGCGGCGGGATGATCCCCGGCGACGGCGGCCAGATCGTCCAGCGCACCGGGACCGTCCGCCTCCAGCAGGAGATACGCCTGCGCGGGGGCGGCCAGCGGCGGGGCCAGGCCAGCCCGGCTGATCAGCAGGTCCAGCCCCGCGGCGGTGAAGAACTCGGCCGAGAGCAGGCCCGGGACCCGGGCGGCGGCCAGCCGAGCCGACGTGTGAAGCTCACCCAGGGTGGGAAACCCGCACAGCACGGTGACGAGATCCCGGGCCCGGGGGACCAGCCGGAGCCGCGCCTGGGTGATGACGGCGAGGGTGCCTTCCGACCCGGCCAGCAGCGACGGGTAGTCGTACCCGGTGTTGTCCTTCACCAGGCCGGACAGGTGGGACAGGACGGTACCGTCGGCCAGGACGGCCTCGATGCCGCGCAGCTGGGCGCGCATCGGCCCGTAGCGCAGCACCCGCAGCCCGCCGGCGTTGGTGGCCACCGCGCCGCCCACCGTGGCGCTGTCCCGGCTGGCGATCAGGACGCCGAGGTCCAGGCCGGGCGCGGCCGCCGCCACCTGGCTGAGGGTCACCCCGGCGCCTGCGGTGACCTGCGCCGCCTCCACGTCGGGCGGGCCCAGCCGGTCCAGCCGGGCCAGGCTGAGCACCACTTCGCCGTGCACCGGGACACCCCCGCCGACCAGACCTGTGTTGCCGCCCTGGGGGACCACCGGGATCCCGGCGCCGGAGCACAGCGCCAGCACCGCGGCGACCTGCGCGGTGTCCCGCGGCCGCACGACGGCGGGCGGGTCGCCCCGGAACCGGCCGGTCCAGTCCACTGCGTAGCCCGCAGTGGCGTCGCCGGTCAGCACGTGCGGGCCGCCCGCCACCGCGGCGAGATCGCGGAGCAGGGCCTGCGGCAGTGCCTTCGCAGGGGCGCGCGGCACCGCGGTTACCCGGCGGAGCAGGCGCGCATGGCCTGGGCGAACGCGTCGCCCCGGTCCCGGTAGTCGCGGAACTGGCCGAAGCTGGGCGCGGCCGGGGAGAGCAGCACCACCCCGTCCGGGCGGGCCCAGGCGAAACCCCGCTGCACGGCCGCGGCCAGGTCCGGGCAGGCCAGCACCTCGGCCTTGCCGGGATGCGCGGCCTCGATCGCGGCCGTGATACGCGGCCCGCTGTCCGGCACGGTCAGCACAAGCGTCGGCGCGGGGCGGTCCGCGAGCCCCGCCGCCAGCGGCGCGTAGTCGATCCCGCGGTCCTGGCCGCCCGCGATCAGCGCCACCCGGCGGCCCGGGAACGCGTCCAGCGCCGCCAGCGTGGGCAGCACGTTGGTGGACAGGCTGTCGTCCACGAACGTCACGCCGGCCACCGTCCCGATGGCCTGCAGCCGGCTGCTGAGCGGCTGGAACCCGGCCGCGGCCTCACGCAGCGCCGCGTCGTCAGCCGCCTGCGGCACGCCGAGGGCCCGCAGGCAGGCCCGGGCGATCAGGGCGTTGCGCCGGCTGTGGGCGCCGAGCAGGCCGAGCGGGCCCATCCAGTCCGCCTCCGGGTCGTCGTCGGCGTGCACCCACTCCACCCGCGGCCCGAGCAGCGCCACCCGGTCCCGGAGCAGGCCGCTGTCGCCGTTGGCCACGGTCAGGTCCGCGCCCGGCTGGGAACAGGCGGACAGCTTGTCCCGGTAGTAGTTCTCCACGCCCTGATGCCAGGGCAGGTGATCGGGGTGCAGCGAGGTCACCGCGACGACCGGCGGCGAGCAGCCCAGGTCGGTGGCCTGGTAGCTGGACGTCTCGATCACCCAGTAGTCGTAGCCCAGGCCGGCCTGGGCGGGTTCCCACGGCGGCTGGCCGATGTTCCCGCCGACCATGCATTGGTAGCCCCACCGGGTGAGCAGGTGGCCCGCGATGGCCGTGGTGCTGCTCTTGCCCTTGGTGCCGGTGATGCACAGCACCCGGTCCCGGGGTGCCTCCTGGAGCCACAACCCCAGGCCGCCCACGACCGGAATGCCGCGCGCCTCCAGCTGACGCAGGTCGTCGCGGTACCGGCTGATGCCCGGTGACTTGATCACGACGTCGCAGCCGGCCAGGGCGGCCAGGCCGCCGTCGCCGGTGACGAGCACCGGCTGGCCGTCCACCCCGCCGGCCGGCGGATGGTCGTCGACGAGCACGGGCTGGCGGCCCAGGGCGCTGAGCGCGCGGAGGTTGGCCAGGCCCTCCACGCCGAGGCCCCACAGGCCGACCTGGCCGCCGGCCAGCCCGCCCGGTGTGCCGCCGGCCGCGGCGCGCAGGTCAGACCAGGAGATCGTCGGGCGCATAGGTATCCGGGATGAAGTGCTGGCCGAGTGGGCGGAGCAGCTCCGCGGGGGCGGACGGCCGCGGCAGCCCATCCAGCTCCGCGGCCAGCACCTGGAGCAGCTTGGTGCCGGCCCGGTCGGGCCGCTGCGCGGCGAGCACCGCCGCGGCCCGGCATTCACCGACCTCACCCACGCACTCGAACGGTTTGCTCGTGGGAGTGGTGCCGAGCAGCGACCGGAACTTGTCGGCCAGTGAGCCGTCGTCGCCTGAACTCGTGTCGGCCATGTCGCTGTCGGCCAGCGGCTCGTGCCCGCCGAAGATCCGTTCCAGGTCCGCGGCGGGCAGGAACGGCGCCAGGATCAAGTCGATGAAGCAGCATTTGTCGCAGCGGCCGCACCAGTGGTCGAGCCGGCGCGACTTGTCGATGTGAAAGGCACGGTTACAGCTGCGGAACGTGTCGTGGTACTGGGTCAGCGCGGCGAACCGCCGGGCCACCCACAGCTCGCTGAACGGGCGCAGCGCGGAGAAGTAGGCGAAGTCCGGGCCGAGCGATCCGGCCAGCACGTCGCGGAAGGCCGCCTCGAACGTCGCGCTCTTGGAGTACTGGTGATTGACCGGCGAGCCGTTCACTTCCAGGGTCGGGATGGACGCGGACCATTCGTTGGACATGACCACGGCGTTTCGGCCGTCGAGTGTCGCGGCCAGCACGGCGATGGCTGAGATGATGCCGGTCACCGGGACGTGACCGTTGAGGAACCCCAGGTCGCGGGAGCGCAGCAGTTGCGGGTCGATCTCGCGCCCGGCGCGCAGGATGGGCAGCCCGGTGACCGCCGCGGGCCGCTCGATCGCCTCGAACCGGTCCCCGGGCCGGCTCACGATGAATAGTGCGGGCTCGGCCCGCTCGCGGATCATCTCCGTGGTGACGATCGAGTCGATGCCGCCGCCGAACGGCACCAGGGGGCGGCCGGGCCCCGTCGCCTGGGCTGCTGGCCGGGCCGCGGGCGGCGTCCCGCCCGGCCGGGACGGGCCCTCGATCCGCAGCCCGGACAGGTCCAGGCCGTTGCGGTAACCGAACTCGGCCAGGCCGCCGAGATAGAACGAGCGCAGGAACGCCCGCTCGCTGTCGGTGACCGCGGTGTCGCCCAGGTCGATCACGGGTGGGGCGGCCGTCTTGTAGTAGGACACGCCGGCCAGCAGGAACACCAGCCGCGCCGCCTTTCCCGCGTCCGCGCGGGCCCAGCGGCCCGGGTCGGCGGGCACGGTGACCCGCTCGCTGAAGCGATAGTCACCCACGGAGTACCGGCAGATCAGAAGCCCGCGGGCCGGATCGATCTGGTAGCCGTCGTACCGGAACGGCGGGGTGCTCACGTGCCCTCCCTGGGCCTCAGCCGGACGACCGCGGCGAACCGGCCGCACGGGCGGGCCGCCCGGTCGCTGAAGAACAACTCCGGGCCCTGGATGTTCATGCCCCTGCTGTCCGGGATCTGGCTGGCGGTGCTCAGGCCGCTGCCGTAGATCTGGCCGTCCGGCACCCCAGTCTCGCGGATCACGCGCCGGTTGGCCGCGGGCAGGTCGAAGAGCCACCGCCCCGCGGGTGAAGAACGGGATCCGTCGGGGCGCATGATCCCGCCGGTGTTCCCGCCGAAGAAGCGGTCGGCCGCCGCCGCGACCTCCGGGCCCACCTGGTAGCGGTCCGCCGCCACGGCCGGCCCGATCGCTGCCCGGATCCGCTCCGGCCGTGCGCCCAGCGCCTGCATCGCGTGCAGCGCGGCCCCGGTCACCCCGGCCACCGTCCCGCGCCAGCCAGCGTGTACGCAGGCCAGCACCCCGGCCTGCGGGTCGGCAAGGATGATCGGCACGCAGTCGGCGACCAGAATGGCCAGTACCGTGCCCGGGTCGGCGGTCACCAGGGCGTCCGTGGACGCGACGGCGTCGTCCAGGCGGAGCGCGCCATGTCCACGGTCGGCCGCGGACACGACCGCGACGCGCCGGCCGTGCACCTGGCTGGCGAAGACGAAGTCGCCCAGGTCCGCGTCGAGGGCGGCCGCCACCCTTCGCCGGTTCACCAGCACGTCGGCCGGATTGTCCCCGACGTGCAGGCCCAGGTTGAGGGTGGCGTAGGGCCCGGCCGAGACGCCGCCGTGCCGCGTCGTCACGAACGCGTCCACGCCGAGGGCGTCGAGGGACGGCCAGGCCAGCACGTCCAGATTCCCTTGCCGGCGGACGCCGGCCGTGGTCGATGTTGGCGCTGTCACCACGCCGCAACAGTACACGGGCCCCAAGTCAGCGGCGCCGCAGTCCGCCGCCCGCGGAGGGCTTGCGCGGAAGGGGCCGCGCCGAAGGCGTGTTCTCGCCGAGCCGGCAATTGCCGGGCGGTCCAGGGGGTCGTCCCCCCGGACTAGTAGGGTTCGCCGCATGCGGCCTGAGGCGTTGTAAGAACATGCGCGCGGCTGTGGTCGTCAATCCCACGAAACATCCCGATGGTGACCGATTCCGGGCCCAGGTCACCGAAGCCATGGCCGCGTACGGCTGGAGCGAGCCGCTCTGGCTGGAAACCACCCCGGAAGAGACCGGCCGGGGGCTGGCTGAGGCTGCGGTGGCCGAGCAGGTGGACGTGATCCTGGCCAGCGGCGGCGATGGGACCGTCACCGCGTGCGCCGAAGGGATCGCCGGCCGCGGCGTCCCGCTCGCTGTGCTGCCGGCCGGGACCGGCAACATCCTGGCCCGTAACCTCGGCCTGCCGCTGGCCCTGGACGAGGCGCTGGCGGTCGCGCTGAACGGCCGGGACCGGCGTCTCGACGTGGGCAACGCCAACGGTCACCCGTTCGTGGCCATGGCCGGGATCGGCTTCGACGCGATGCTGCTGGACAGCACCAGCGAGCCGCTCAAGAAGCGGCTGGGCTGGTTGGCCTATTCGCTCTCCGCGCTGCGTCATCTGTGGGCCCGCCCGGCGCGCGCCAGGCTGTGCGCCGACGGCGGCCGCGTGCTGCGCCGCCGGGCCAGCGGCATCATCGTCGGCAACGTGGGCGCGCTGCAAGGCGGGGTGGCCTTGCTGCCGGGCGCGGAGCCGGACGACGGGCTGCTCGATGTCATGGTGCTGACCGCCCGGGGCTGGTCCGGCTGGCTGGCCCTCACGGTGGACGTGTTCCTGCGGCGCGCCCGGACCGGCCGGGTCGCCCGCAGCGTGTTCCGCGAGCTCCGCGTCCAGCTCGACCGGCCGCAGCTGTGGGAACTCGACGGCGAGGTCATGGGCACCACCAGCGAGCTGGTGGTCGTGGTACAGCCGGGCCGTCTGCTGGTGCGGGTTCCCCGGTAGACCGCCGCGCCCCCGAGCTTGTCTGGCTTCCAGAGGGAAAGCCCCGGCTTTGCCCTGTGTTGGCACACGACGGGGCTGCCGTGAATGGGGCGCGGTCGCCTGGGTAGAGAGGGGCAGGCTGCCGCGCTGAGTCCGCGCCCAGCCAGCAGCACCGCAGGCAATGCGGTCATCTACCGAAGGTGGCGCGAACGTGTGGAACCAGCTCGAACAGCGTGAGCTGAAGCGGGTCTCCCGCCGCATTTCCGGCTACAGCGACGGCCAGCTCCCGGCGCCGGGCCAGCCCGCAGGGACCGACCTGCTGCCCCAGATCAAGCACATCGTCGTGCTGATGATGGAGAACCACTCCTACGACAACTACCTGGGCATGCTGACAGGCCGGGGCGAGGGATCCCCGCTCGGCCCGGATGGCGAGCCGGAGGTGTCCAACACCGGCGTCCAGGGCGAATCGGTACCCGCGCACCACCTGGCCAGCACGATCCAGTTGCCCGAAACCCCGTCGCAGAGCTGGCACGCGACCCACCTGCAGTGGGCGGACGGCAAGCTCGACGGGTTCGTCAGCGCGACCCAGCAGCTCATGCCGGACAAGGACGCCACCGTGGCCATGGGTTACTGGACCGAGCGGGACCTGCCCTTCTATTACGGCCTGGCCCGGACGTTCCCGCTGGCGGACCGCTGGTTCTCCTCCTGCCTGGGGCCCACATTCCCCAACCGCCGGTTCCTGATCTCCGGGACCGCCAACGGGCTCATCGACGACCTGCCGATGAACCTGGCCGACTACCCCGAGCACGGGACCATCTTCGACCTGCTCAGCGCGCACGGCATCTCGTGGGTGAACTACCACCCGCTGGCTGGGGGCAAGACCGGCCTGCGGTCGGCGCTGCGGCACCGGCGCCGTATGCTCCGGCGCCGGCTGCGCTCACTCCGCGTGCCGAACCCGTCCTCTCTTGCGGCGCTGGGCAAGGACATGCAGTTCACCGGCGACATCTATCCGCTCGGCGTCGCCCGGTACATGCTGCACGTGCGCGGCACCGACCAGTTCTTCTCGGCCGCCGACCAGGGCACGCTGCCCGCGTTCAGCCTCGTGGATCCCGACTTCAAGGTGTACTCCGAGGAAAACCCGCAGGACATCCACAAGGGCGAGAGCTTCGCCGCGGAGGTCATCAGGCGGGTCATGCACGGTAAGGGGTGGGCCAATACCCTGCTGATCTGGCTCTACGACGAGCACGGCGGCTACCACGACCACGTCCCGCCACCGCCGGCCGTCGAGCCGGACGACGTGCCGGGCCGCAGCGTGTTCAGCCGCCGGACCGGGATCCACGCTCTCCTGCGGATGCTGGCGCCGGCGTACGTCAAGAATGCCCAGAAGGTGGACGCCGGGCCGCAGCGCTACGACCGCTACGGGTTCCGGGTCCCGGCCGTCGTCGTCTCGCCGTACGCGCGCCCGGGCTACGTCACCTCACAGGTCTTCGACCACACGTCCGTGCTCAAGCTGATCGAGCAGAAGTGGAACCTGCCCCCGCTGACCGCTCGGGACGCCGCCGCGGTCGCGCCGCTCGACACCCTCGACTTCGACAATCCGCCCGCCTTCGCCGTGCCCCCGGAACTGCCGGAGCCCGCGCTGCGCTGGGGCTCGTGGCCGGCCGGGACCTAGGCCGCAGGAGGGCCAGCCATGACAGTGAACATGCAGGACGTCAGCTCGGCCATGGCCGAGCTCGGCAGGCTGCGGTTCGGCGAGATGAAGGTGGAGGACGCGATGCACGAGATCGTCCGGTCCACCCACGCCATCTTTGACGTGGACGGGGCCGGGCTGATGCTCGCGGACGCCGACCACCATCTGCACAACGTTGCGGTGTCCGACGAGCGGCTGGCGCACCTGGAGGAACTCCAGATCCGGCACCGGGAGGGACCCTGTATCGCAGCGTTCGAGGACAAGGTCCTGGTCGGGGCGGAAGACCTGACCGAGGACCCACGCTGGCCCCTGTTCAGTGCCGCGGCGGTAAACCGGGGGGTACGGGCGGTGCTGGCCAGCCCGCTGCCCTACAACCAGGACGCGGTGGGGGTGGTGGCCGTGTTGTCGGAAGACCGGCATCCCTGGTCCGCCGAGGGCGAGCTGGCCCTGCTGGCCTTCACCGACCTGGCCGCGCTGCTGATCGCCAGCATGATGCAGGGCCAGGAGCAGACCGTGCTGGCCGCCCAGTTGCAGTCCGCGCTGAACTCGCGGGCCGTCATCGAGCAGGCGAAAGGCGTGCTGATCGGCCAGGAGGGCATGTCCGCGCACGAGGCGTACGAGAGGCTCCGTGCGCAAGCCAGATCGGAGCGCCGCAAACTCGCTGCAGTCTCTGCGGATGTAGTCCGGAATGCCGCAGGCCGGCGATGAAGATTTGCACTCGGCGCCAGTTGCGGCATACTGGAATGGCCGTCACGAAACCGCCGAGACTCCCGCGGTTGTCCGTAAAGCCGGCGCTTGTCATCGATCGGCTCCGCTATTGCGTCGGGGTCGCTCCTCCTGGCAGCGGCCGGCTGGAAACCCAGAGCACCTGTCTCTTATCGGATAACGCCTCTCAAGGAGATCTCATGATCGTCGTCGGAATCGTCCTGCTCCTGCTCGGCTTCCTGCTCAAGGTCGCGATCCTGTGGACCCTCGGAATCATCGTCCTGGTGGTGGGCCTCATCCTGCTGCTGCTCGGCTCGCTCGGCCACGCCGTGGGCGGGCGGCGCCACTACTGGTAGCGGCGCTCCTGGCCGCGACGCGCGCGGTCCCGGCGGCTGACGGCAGCGCCGGGCACCGCGCCCGCCACGGCCCAAGCGCACACGGCTCCAGCCATCCCCCCGGGTGGCTGGAGCCGTTGTCTATCTCACTCACGCAAGGTGATGAGGACGTCAGGGAATGGTGGGGGTACCTGGAAGCCACGCCCTTCGACGACGGGCGTTAGTGGATTATCGAAGTCCATTACGCCGAAGCGTGCCCGGCACACTTCCCGCCCGGGGCGGAAGTTATGCGGCGCGTGGGTCAGCGGGGCGGAACCTCGACGGCGATCTCGCCGCCCAGCCGGGCTCCGGCCTCTAGCTCCAGGTCATCGCCGCTCCAGAACCGGCCGGGGTCATACCACTGCGGCTCGTGCCGCCCGGACAGCAGGCCCATGGCCTGGTAGGTCGCCGCCACCACCTCGGCGCAGTACGCGCTCTCCAGGGCCCGGCCCGGGCCCGGCGGGTTGCCGGCCCGGCCGTCCGCGACGGGGCCGCCCGCAGGCCGGGAGGCGCCGTCGTGGGCACGGCGCAGCCGGGGCGACTGGCGCAGCTGGTCCACCCGGGGGAGCCGGCCGACGAGCCACCGGCTGGCGAGGCGCGCGGTGCTGGGGAACGGGGTGCCGTCCAGCCGGGCGATGGTGCGCAGCAGCGCATCCTCCATCCCGGGCAGTGGCGGGTGCTCCAGCTGGCGCAGCCACGCGTGCTGGCCGTACCGGCCCGTCCAGACTCCGACCGCCGCCCGCAGATCGTGCAGCTGGACGCCGCGGTGCCGGGTCCCTGACCAGAGATCCTCCAGCGCGCGGCCCAGTTCCGCGTGCCACATCAGCGGGGGCAGGTCCTCGATCACCACCGACATGCCGACGTGGTTCACCGGGCTGTTCGTGCCGACCCGGATCGCCCGGTCGGCCAGCGTGTGGCCACGGAACAGCCATATGTCCCCGGTCCGGGTCTGCTCCAGGGCCTGATCCAGCGTGATGCGCGCGGTCGTGGTCGGCACGGTCGTAGCCTAGGCAGGTGCGCTGGTGGAAAGTAGCGGGATTGGCAGGGCTGGCGGGCGTGGCCGCCACGGGCGTGATGATCGCCCGGGGCGAGCGGCGGCGCCGGGCCTACACGCCCGACGAGGTCAGGGAGCGGCTGCACGCCCGCCTGGCGGAATCTTCCCTGGCGAAGCCCGCAGAGCCCCCCGCGGGCTGAGATCAGGGCCGGTATTCATACAGGGACAGCCAGGAGACGCTGACCCGCCACTCGCGCACCAGCTGGAACGGCAGTCCCCGCAGTTCGGCTGGCCGTACGGGCGCCGGGACGTTGCTCTCAGGAACCCAGACCCGGGTGACCCCGGCCAGCCTGCTGCGCACGACCTGCGCCGGCGCGTCAGTGCCGGCGATCGTGTCCGACCGGGCGGCCGACTCGCCCAGCATGACGTCGCGCAGCCGGGCGAGGCCGAGGGGGTAGGCGGCCGCCCATGACCGCGACCCGGCCTGCGGGTAGAGCACGGCGTCCCCCGGGTGCTCGTAGTGGGCCACGATCTGGTCCAGGCGGCGGATGTTGTCGGTGTGTCCGGCCGGCCCCCGCTCACCCAGCTGGAACGGCAGGGCGAGCAGGGCGATCAGGGTCAGCCCGGCGACCGCGTTCACCCGCCCGGCGGCGGCCAGGCCGGTACCGATCAGCAGGGCGGCCGCCGGCACGCAGAACACGATGTAGCGGAACGTGTAGGCCGGCTGGAACTGCGACATCACGAACAAGATCAGCGGGGGCCCGGCCAGCCAGGGCAGGCACAGGGCGGGCAGCCGCACCGGCCAGTCGGCCGCGAGCCGTCGGCCCAGCGTCGAGTACGCCAGCCCGGTCCCCATCAGCACCGCCGCGGCCAGCAGCAGCCCGGCCGCGCCGACCAGCCGCCCGGTGGCCAGCGCGGCCGCTACTCCCGGCGGGCGCAGCCAGCCGACCTGTGCGCGCTGCGCCCCGGCCGCCGCGAACAGCGGCAGCAGGGCCACACAGGCTGCGGCCACCGCGATGAGCCACCAGCGGGCGAGGGCCTGCCGGTGGCGCTGGCCCCGCCAGACCGCCAGGGTCGCGGCGTGCGCCGGGATGAGCAGCAGGCCGAACACGTTGGCCAGCCCGAGGGCCACCAGGCTGGCCGCGTACCAGTACGCCCAGCGCCGGCGGCCGTCGTCCCCAGCCAGCCGGACCAGGAAGTAGCTGGCCGCCGCGCCGGCCGCGGTCTCCATCGCGAACGGACGGGCGTCCTGGGCGAACCAGCTGACGGCGGGTAGGGCCGCGAAGGTGAGCCCGGCGGCCAGCCCGGCCCGGCGTGACACCAGCCGCCTGCCGGTCACGGTGATCAGGGCCGCCGCCGTGGCCATGGCCAGGGCCGAGGGCAGCCGCAGGGCAAGCTCGCTGTGGCCGGCCAGCCGCACCTCCAGCCACATCAGCACGTAGTAGGCGCCGTGGACCGCATCCACATGGCCGAGCATGGCGATCAGTTCAGGGAAGGAACGCTGGGTCGCGGACTGGGTCGCGCCTTCGTCGCGCCAGAAGGACGGCGCCTGGATCTTCCACAGGGTGACCGCGAGAGTGACCAGCACCGTGCACGCCGGGGGCCAGAACGCCAGCAAGGCCCGCCGCCGGGACCGGCGGACGGGCTGTCCAGCAATGGACGGGAGGGCTGGCCGGGGTGGGGCCAAGGCCGGGGGCACGGCGACCACTGGTACCACTAACTCTGCAGTGACAGGCTGACCTAAAGTAGCTACCGTATGGTCAGGCGCCTGGCCATTGCCAGGATATTGATGGGGTCTTTGCGCAATCCTGGCCTGGTGACGACGAGAACCCCGCGGCTGGTGCTGGCGTCCAGTTCACCGGCCCGCCGCCGGCTACTGGACGACGGCGGGTTCGCCCCGATCATCGACGTGAGCGGGGTGGACGAGACCATCGACGCCGCGGTCGGGACGGACGCTGCCGTGTGCGCGCTGGCCGAACGGAAGGCTTCGGCGGTCGCCGGGCGGCATCCGGGTGATCTGGTGCTCGGCTGCGATTCCCTGCTGGATCTGGATGGCGCCGCGCTGGGCAAGCCCGCATCCCCACAGGCGGCCGCGGCGCTGTGGCGGCGCATGTCCGGTCGGCAGGGCACGCTCCATACCGGCCACTGCCTGATCGACACGCGGTCGGGCCAGCGCACCATCGCGGCGGCCAGCACCGTGGTGCGCTTCGCCACGCCAGGGGAGCGCGAGATCGCGGACTACGTCGCCACGGGTGAGCCGGGCCGGATGGCCGGGGCGTTCAGCATCGATGGCTTCGGTGCCCCGTTCGTCGAGGGCATCGACGGTGACTGGAGCACGGTGGTCGGCCTGTCGCTGCCGTTGCTGCGCCGGATGCTCGCCGACGCCGGGGTGGCCCTGGCGGACCTGTGGCCCCGCCCGTCGGGGCCGCTGGTCCGGGACCTCACCGACGAGGACCGGGACTGGCTGGCTGAGGTCGTCACCGCGGCCTGGGGACTGCCGGTCGTCAGCCTGTCCGGCGCGCACGACGTGGTGGCGCTGCCCGGGCTGGTAGCGGAGCAGGAGCCGGGCGGCACCCCGCTCGGCGCGCTGACCTACCGGGCCGGGCCCGGCGGGCTGGAGATCGTCACGCTCAACAGCCTGGCTGAAGGCCGGGGGATCGGCACGGCCCTGCTGGCGCAGGCCCGGCAGCGGGCCCGGCAGGCTGTCCAGCGCCTCTGGCTGACCACCGGGAACGACAACGTCCGGGCGCTCGGCTTTTATCAGCGCCGCGGCATGGACATTGTGGCGCTGCACCGGAACTTCGCCGACGAGGTGAGGAAGATCAAGCCGTGGCTGGCGGAGGAAACCGACGGCGGGATCGCCTTCCGGCATGCGATCGAGCTGGAGTACCCCGCGCTCGGCGGTCAGTGACCGGCTGGAGCCGGGAGAGCGATGCTAGCCGGGAGGACCGTGCTCGCCGGGAAGGAAATGCTCACCGGGAGGACAGTGCTCAGCTGGAGGACAGTGCTCAGCGGGAAGGAAATGCTCACCGGGAGGACAGCACCTCAGCGATCTTCGCCGCCGCCGCGGAAGGATCCTCCGTGTCATGCAGCAGTTCTCCCCAGGACCAGCGGTAATACCAGCGGAGCCGGCCCTTGCCGTCCGTGCCGGGGGTGCAGTCGATGCTCTCGGCGAGCATCGTCGCGCCCGGGATAAATATGTGCAATGCGGCAGGGTACGTGGTCTTCACTGACGCATGCAGGCCCCTGGTATCCAGGGCCGTAGCCAGCCGGTGCAGATGGTAACTGCGCGCGTGATCCCGGGTTCCGTCCAGCATCTCTCCCCTGCCTAGCGTCGATCGGCACATTGTCGCGGCGCGCGGGGTGGGTTTGTCAACCCTGACGAGAGTGATAGCCGCTGTACCCGTCAGGGCCGTATAGGTCATCAGTCTGCCCGTTCCGGTAGCGGGTGTCATCCCGGCCCGCCGCGCGCGGCGTGCCGGGATAGCCAGCCTGGCCAGGCTGAGTGCCGTAGCCGTCGGTACCCGGGTATCCGCGCTCCGGCTGGTACGGGTAGGGGCTAGCCGGCGGCTGCGGCATGGCCGCCGCTGGCGGTGCCGAATACCAGGTGCTGCCCTGCTCCGCTCGGCCGCCGGCGACCGGCTGCGGGCCGCTGGCCGGGTAGCCGCCGCCCGGACCGGAGCCGTACGGGTCTGAGTAGGCCGCTGCCGGGCCGGTCGTGTATCCGGGGTAGCTGTTGCCGCTGGCCGGCTGCTGGGCTGGCGGATACGAGGCTGGGGGCGCTGCCGGGGCAGGTGTACGCGCCGGAGCTGGCGGTGGCGATGCCGAGGCTGCCCGTGGTACGGAGGCTGCCCGTGGTGCCGAGGTTGGGGGAGTCGGCCGGGCCGTGTCCACGTAGCTGCCGTACGGGTTGCTGACGCCAGACTGCGCCGAGGGGGCCTCGGCTGCGGCGCTACGGTCGCTGCCCCAGCCCGGAGCCGTCGCTGCGGTCGCCGGCCCGGCCGGATAGCTCGTGCCGGGCGGCTGGCTGGGCTGGGCCTGGCTGGGGGCTGCCTGCCGGGCCGGTGTGCTGCGCCGCCTTCCCGGGCTGGTCCGCGACCCGCCAGGATCGGTTCGTGACGCACCGGGGTCGGTTCGGTCAGCCTGGCCGGCCGGGTACCCGTGCCTGCCACCGGACGCTGGGGCCGGGTAGTCCCGGCTCCCGCCCGGCGCCGCCGGATAGGCCTCGTAACCGTCGGCCGGGCCGGCGTAGCTGTCGCGCGGCCGGGCCGGTCCGGGGTAGCTGTCCCGGCCGGTCACCGGGTAGCCGCCGGAAGAGCCGGGGTAGCTGGGGGGATAGGCGTCTGCCACGCTGGGGTAGCCGTCCGGCGCGACGGGGTAGCTGCCGGAGCGCTCATCAGCGGAGCCGCCCCGGGGGACGCCGGAGGAGCCGGTGCCCGGCCGGCCCTGCCGCCCGCTGGTGGTCCGGTAAGACCCGCTGTCTTCCGCCACCGCGCTGCGGGCGAACGCCGGGCTGGTCAGAGGGTCGTCGTCGCCCCGGGCCCGTGGCGCCTGGCTCCTGGCTCCTGGCTGTACCCCAGCCTGGGCCGCGGGCATGAACGGTGCAGCGCTGGGCGGTACGGGGCTGGGGGGCGTCGTATCCGCGTCCTCATGGCGGTTCCTGGCCGGGAAGCGCTCGGTGGCCTGCGCTGCCGATCCAGGACGGCTGGCCAGGCCGGGGCGGCCAGGGTCGGTATCCGCGCTATCTGCCCGCTGGGGTGCGCCCGGGCGGCCGGACGGCCGCCCGGCACGGTCGGCGGTCTGGCGGAGGCCTGGGCTATCCAGGTCGGAATCCGGAGCGGGCTGGGGCCGTGAAGCCGCGCGCCCGGGCACCGGCGGCTGGGCGCCAGCCCTGGCCGGCCTCGCGGCCGGGGCGGGCTTGGGCGCCGGGACCGGGGCGCTGGGCTGCGCACTGCGGGCCATGGTCGCGAGGGGCTTGTCGGCGGACAGCTGAGCCCAGTACTGCTCGTCCGAGAGCTTGTCCCACTCCGTGCTCGGCCAGTCGTCGTCATCGTCGTCGTGCCGGCCACGGGACGGCCGGCCACGTCCCTTGGGCTGGTTCCTCGGCCGGGCCTTGGCCTCCGTTTCCGGGATCTCCGCGCGTACCCGTGGGAAGACGTCAGAGTCGGCCAGGTCCGGGTCGGCGTCGATGCGCGTGGTCGCGAAATCCACGGCGGAGGGGCCGGTGTCGTAGAGGGCGGCCCGGGGGCCGGTATCCGTGCCCACGGCCCCACGGCGGGGCGCCGTGGCAGCGCGAGGTGCCCGGGAACCGGCCGGCGCGGCGGGCTCGGGTGTCTCGTGTGAGCGCGCGCCCCGGCGGGCCTCCGGGATGCGCTCGGTGCGCTGGCCATCGCGGCTGGGGGTGGGACGGGCCCCGTAGCCACGTGGCGACGGTTCGTACCCGGGGGACTGATCGAAACCGGCTCGTTCGTAGTCGCGATCCGGGCCGCCGTAACCGCGGGGCTCCCCCGCGGGCCGCCTGGACAGCGCGGCCCCGCGGCCCGCCGTTTTCCGGGCTACGCGCGGGTCGGCGCCCCAGCGGGAGTCGCGGCTGCGGCCGCCGAGCCGGTCCCGGACGGTTTGCCGCCCGCCTGGCTCCTCATCATCACCACGGCGCCGCGCCACGAGGAAAACCGCGACGAGGACCGCGACGATAACGGCGACGAGGCCGATCACGAGCAGGAACATTGCACCACCCAACAAGCCATGGCCGTATGGGCGGCGCCAGCGAGGCCAACGCGGCCATCACGCGGGCCTTCCCCTGTATCGCTAGCGCCTCGAATCCATCCAAGGCTGAGCTACTGATCAGTCAGTCTGGCGGACCGTATGAGCGGTGTCATGCGATTAGGGATTTTTTTGCCAAGTCCGTTTACCCGTTGCGATCGGCCGATTACGGACTGGCGGTTGTCTGCAGTCTGCCGCGCGCGATAGCCGCTTGTGCGATTGCGCTCCAGGCGGTTTTCATGGCCACACCATCCGGCAGCGACAGTGACCTACTAAGGGCGTAGACGGTAAAGCGGTACGTGTGGAGGCCATTCACCGGGCAGGGCGGATCATATCGGTTGGTTCCTTTGCTGTTGTCCGCCTGCCGCGCGCCGGGCGGAACCTGCCCGGCCTGGATACCGGTTGTCTGCGATCCGATATCGAACACGATCCAGTAGATATAGGGCTGGATCGGCGCCGAGGCGTCATCGACGAGAAGGGCCAGTGATTTCGTGCCCTGCGGTGCGCCGGACCAGTGCAGCGACGGGCTCTGCCCAGCTCCGTGGCAGGTGTAGGCCCGCGGGAACAGATGCTGGTTGAACACCTGGCTGGTCACGGTCATCTGGTCCGGGACGTTCGCGGCGATGGTCGTCGGGCCGCCTACCAGGCCGCAGCCGCTGACCAAGGTAATCACGGTCAGCGCGGCGGCACCTGCGCGGACGCGCCGCAGCACCCGGCGGCCCGTTCCCCGGTGCCCACGTCTCTGCGGTGCGCGGCTCACGCTGGCCGATCGTACGCGGTCCGGCCCCCGAACGGGCCGGGAGCCGACGCGATCGCGGGGGTGTTGCGCCGGGCGGGGGACGGGATGCCCGGGCGGAGGCCGCAAATCGGGGCCGGGACCAGGGTGCGGGGTACTGGGGGGATAGCCGCGGCCGGCTGTCAGCCCCATCGGCGTGATGGCCCGCTGCTATCTGCGGGATCCATGCCAGGGGCGGATCGCCCCTGGCATTCGGCTCTGTGATTGATGGCACAAAGGCTCGCCGCCGGGCGAGCGTGCGGGTGTTCGGACCCCGACCGTACTGATTTGTGCGGATCGTGAACAGCGGCCGAATCGGTGCCCGGTGGGGGTCCTGCGCCGCCTGCCTGCAGCGACGCGGCGCAGAAGATTACCCTCGGTAACTGCAAGCCCATTACCGGGAGATGAACAATCGCGCTCCGTGCCCCGCCACGCCACGCCACGGATCGCGGTTATCCGCCCGCTCGGATCACGGGGGGATAACCGAGCGAATCGGCTCGCCCGGGCGTAAGCGCGCCGGAGCCAGGCCCGGATAGCGCCAGAAAGGCGGCCAGGCCGGACCGCTTAAATCCAGTCTGGCCCTATTACTCTGGCTGGCGTGATGTGCCGAACATGATTTCATCCCAGGACGGCACAGACGACCTCCTGGAGCGGCCTCCGGCGGCCTTGCGGGTCCTGCCGCGCTGCGGCGCGGCCGTCTCCTCGCCGTCTGCGTCCGGCGCGGCCTCGGCCAGTTCGGCCGCCGGGCGCGGCTCGGCGGCGTGCGCCGGGATGGTCTCGGCGGCGCGCGGTGAGTGTGCTGCGGCTACCCGCGCCGGCTGGGCCTCCGCCGCCCGTGCTTCCGCCGCCCGTGCTTCCGTGGCCCGTGCCGGGTGCACTTCGGCTGGGCCCGCCGGGCTCACCGCCGGCTCGGGGGCCGGCGCCGGCTCGGGCCGCGCGTCCACGGGGGCGGGCGGCGGTGCGGCCGCCAGCCGGCTGCCGATGGGAGTGACCGTAGCCCGGGCCGGAGCCCGGGGTCCAGGCGCCAGCCCGGCCAGATCGGCCTCGGGCAGCGAGAGCCGGGCCGCGTCATCGTCGGCCGGGGCAACATGGCGGCGCCGGGGATCGAACACCCACTCCGCCATCAGCGGCCTCCCGCTGATCGTGAACATCAGCTGGACTTGCCAGCTGTTGTCGCCCCGCTTGCGCGAGTCCCACTGTGCTTCCTCGGCGGGCACGCCGAGCCCGGCGAGGCGCTCGGTGACGATCTCGCCGAGGCGCGGCCCGGGACCGGAGTCACCGGGCTGCCTGACGGACGCGCCCTGCGCCTCCTGCGCCCGGTACGCGCGCTCGGCCAGCACGGGGCCCTCGAAGCGGCGGACCCGCTCGATAGGCACGCCCGCGGCGTCAGCGATCTCCTCCGCGGTTTCTCCGGCACGGATCCGGTCCTGGATCTCCTTGGGTCGCAAGGGACTCTCCACTTCGATCTCGTACTGAGCAAGCCGGGAGAACTGCCCGCGGGCGACAATCCGCAGCCGGTCATCGATCGGCAGCGAAAAGCGCCCACCGCGCCCCGGTACCGCGAGCACGGCATAACTGCCGTCCTCGCTGACCGCGACGATGCGCAGTTCCTGCATCGGCGTCCCTTCTGCGCCGGCCGGCGAGGCCGGCGAGCGTGATGCCGCGCGAGGGCGTAGCTCGGACTTCCCCCGGTGACGAGTCTGTCTGTCGCAGGCTCTCCTGGCCAGTACCGGGCCGGCATGTCCCGCAGATCACCGCACACTATTCGCGGCCAGGCGGGCCGGTGGCCGGAACGCGGATAGTCCGCAGAGCGCCTGACGCGCGCCCGCCAGCGCCGCTTTGCCGGTCACGGAGCCCCGTTGCGGACGGGGCCTGGCCGGCCGGGACGGCAGGTCTACTTTGGTAACGGCACGGAAGCCTTTATCTCTAGTTTGCCAGTCGGTATACTCGGTTTCATGCCCCCACTACTCGGAACCCAGGTGCACTCAGCAGACCTCGCCGACGCGGTCTCCCGGCTCCGGCGTGCGATGCGCCGCGCCGCCCGGGCCGCTGACCCCGGGGCCGGCTTGTCCGTGGCTCAGCTCGAGATGCTGTCATGCATGGCGGAGAATCCGGGGTCGCGCCCGGGACAGCTGGCCCGGCTGCTCCGGCTCGCGCCCAGTTCGGTGGCTACCCTGTCGAACTCGCTGCGCCAGGCCGGACTCGTGACCCGGACCGGCGGCGAGGGTGACCGGCGTACCGCCAGCCTCGATCTCACGCCCGCCGGCATGACGGCCGTGCTGCGCTGGAAGAGCCTCAACGAGCGGCTGCTGAGCCTGGCGCTGAGGGAACTGCCGCCCGACAGCCGTGTGACGCTGGTCGAGGCGCTCCCCGCGCTCGCCGATCTGGCCGGGGCGGTCGACGCGCTGGCGGACGACCCTTCGGCCACCGACGCGCTGGGGGACGACCCTTCGGCCACCGACGCGCTGGGGGACGACCCTTCGGCCACCGACGCGCTGGCCGGCGAGACTTCCCTGGCCTAGCTCACCTCGGCTCCCTCCGGCTCCAGAGGGCCGCCTGTGCGCGCCTGCTGCCGGGCGTGCGGCCCATGTGGTCTCGGCCCTGATCGACGGGATGGCGTCCAGCCCGGATGTGCTGGCCGCGTCAGCGGCCTTCAGCCCGGTGGCGAACTGGATCGTGTGACCGTCCGGGCTCACGCACTGTGCGGTCGCCCGGTACAGCTGGTAGCCGGCCGCCGGGATCTTCAGCCCGGCTGGCGGCAGCGGCGGCAGCCGCTTGCCGGCTCGAGCAGGGCGTGCAGCGCGGGGTACTGGGCCGGGGTCAGCGCGTACCCGGTCGGGTCGGGCGGCCCGGTGATCTTGATGAACAGCCCGCTGCTGGACAGCTGCCGCCCGGCGCTGGCCAGCGCGGCGCCGTCGTCCCATGCGGGCCGCTTCAGCTTGAAGATGACGTTGGTGGGGTTGGCCGTGCTGCGCGGGAAGTACTTGGTCAGCAGGGCCTGGCCGGCCGCGAATCGCTGTACGCCGGCGCGTTGGTCTCGCCGCCGGAGCCGGCTCCCTTGTACCCGAGCGAGACAAATGCCCGTCTGGGATAGCCCAAGCCCGTCCGGCCGCCGGACGGTATTGGGCCAGTGGCCTAGCATTATGTAGCGCTATTCTGGCGGCAATTCCTTTCCTGGCGGACGGCGCCGTCGCGCCATTCCTGGCCGCCGGGGGACCGGGTGTGGCGTGCTCTTTGCCCACGTGGGTGGCCCGCTGGGACGGGCCGCGCCCGGCGCCTGGAACTGGTGGCTGGCCCGCTATCTCGCCGGCTTCCCGTCCTCCGGTCCTGAGTGGCTGGGGGCAATGTGGCAGGCGGGAATAGCAGTCCTGGCTGCTGCTCATGGGGCGTTCAAGTAGAGTTTTGCGCCGGGATGCACATAAAACCGGCGGCCAGGAGGTGGTGATCACGTGACGAGGCATTTGATGGGAGTAGCGTTCGGGGTCGCCCTGGCCGCGGCGATCTACTTCGGCGGCGGCTGGTCAGTGGCGCACATGACCGGACTCGCGGCGCAGAGCATCAGCCTGACCAGCATCAGCGGCCTGAGCGCACTCGGGGTCCTCGTCCTGGTGGGGTTGTTCCTCGGCATCCTCATGGTGGCGCCGGTCTCCCCGCTGAGCACGGCACTGCCCGGAGCGGTCATGCTGGCCTGGACCGGGGTGCTCGGGCTGAACGCCCAGTTCGCGGCCAGGCTCATCCCGCTGGGCGGCGAGGGGTACGGCGCGGGATTTCACACCATGCTGATAAGCGGCGTGCTCGTCCTGCTGGGCACCCTGATGATCTGCCCGGTATTCGTCCCGTCCCGGTGGCGCCACGAGGGCCGCAACGATCGCGGGAGCGCCGACGCCGAGGACGAGACCCCCGGCCGCCCCACGCAGACCCGGCTGCTTTCCTAGCCTGGCTCCCCGCGGGTGTCCCTACCGGGCCAGGCCGGTCAGGCCGGCACAGCCTGACCCGCTCTGGCGTCCCGGTTCCGCGCCCGGGTTCCGCGCCCGGACGCGGAACTCAGTGCGCCGCGGAGAACTGCTCGCTCTCCGTCGACCCGCGGAGCGCAGTGGTGGACGACTGCGGGCTGATCGCGGACGCGACCAGGTCGAAGTACCCGGTGCCGACCTCCCGCTGATGCCGGGTGGCCGTGTACCCGCGCGACTCGGCGGCGAACTCCGCGTCCTGGACCCTGACGTAGGCGGGCATGCCCTCGGCCGCGTAGCCCTGGGCGAGATCGAACATCGAGTAGTTCAGGACGTGGAAGCCGGCCAGCGTGATGAACTGGAACTTGTAGCCCATCTGCCCCAGTTCACGCTGGAACTTCTCGATCGTGCCGTCATCCAGGCGCCGGTGCCAGTTGAACGACGGCGAGCAGTTGTAGGCCAGCATCTGGTCCGGGTACCTGGCCTTGATTGCCTCGGCGAACTCCCGGGCCTCGTCCAGGTCCGGGGTGGACGTTTCCATCCACAGCAGGTCCGAGTAGGGCGCGTAGGCCAGGCCGCGGGCCACACACGCGGCCATCCCGTTGTGCACCCGGTAAAAGCCCTCAGCCGTACGCTCGCCGGTGATGAACGGCCGGTCACGCTCGTCCACGTCGCTGGTGATCAGGGTGGCGGCGTGCGCGTCGGTGCGGGCGATGACCAGGCTGCTCACGCCGGCGACGTCGGCCGCCAGCCGGGCGGCGTTGAGCGTGCGGATGTGCTGGGACGTGGGGATGAGCACCTTCCCCCCGAGGTGGCCGCACTTCTTCTCGGAGGCCAGCTGGTCTTCCCAGTGCACGCCCGCGGCGCCTGCCGCGATCATCGACTTCATCAGCTCGAACGCGTTCAGCACGCCGCCGAAGCCCGCCTCCGCGTCGGCCACGATCGGCGCGAGCCAGTACTTGCTGTCCGTGCCGTCCGACTCGGCCCAGGTGATCTGGTCGGCGCGCAGCAGCGCGTTGTTGATCCGGCGGACCGCCTGCGGGACCGAGTTGACCGGGTACAGGCTCTGGTCCGGGTAGGTCTCGCCAGCCAGGTTCGCGTCCGCCGCGACCTGCCAGCCGGACAGGTAGATGGCCTGGAGCCCGGCCCGCACCTGCTGGACCGCCTGGTTCCCGGTCACCGCGCCGAGGGCCGCGATGTAGTCCTCCTGGTGCAGCAGGGTCCATAGCCGCTGTGCCCCGAGCCGGGCCAGGGTGCGTTCCTCCTGCACGGATCCGCGCAGCCGGACTACGTCGTCCGCAGAATAGGTCCGTTCGGTGCCGCGCCAGCGCGGGTCGGTGGCCCACACATGGGCCAGGCCCGCGGCCTGCTGCTGCGGCCCGCTGAGCGGTCCCTTCCCGTTTTTGCCGTTGCTCGTGCCGTTCGCTGTGCCCTCGAGGCGACTCTCGTTCACTGGATCCTCCCGACGTTCCGCCGTCCCCTGGTTACTTTCGAGCCTGCGGGCCTTCCGGGGGCAAAGCTAGAGCCGAAGGTCCTGAAGAATGCTCAGATTTCATCTAAGATGAATATGTGACAGAGTTCTTGGAGAAAGAGCTGCCGGGATTTCCATCAAGTGGTCTAGACCTTGCGACATTCGGGCAGCGGCTCCGACATCTGCGCCGCGCCCGCGGGTACACGCTCGCCGAGCTTGGCGCCCGGGTGGGGCGGGCGCCCTCGGCGCTGTCCCTGCTGGAGAACGGCCGCCGTGAGCCGAAGCTGTCCCTGATCGACGCGTTGGCCAAGGCCCTGTCCGTCCCCGCCGAGGAACTGCTGCGGCACCAGCCGCCGAGCCGCCGGGCCCAGCTGGAGATCGCGGTCGAGGAGGCGCAACGCGACCCGCTGTACGCCGACCTGGGGCTGCCGCACCTGAAGGTCGGCGCTCGGGTCCCGAACGACGTGCTCGAGCATCTGGCCGCGGTATACGCGGAGCTGCGCAGGCAGCGCACCCGGCCGACGGCCACTCCGGAAGAGGCGCGGGTGGCGAACGCCGGGCTCCGCGACGCGATGCGCGAGCGGGGCAACTACTTTGCCGAGATCGAGCACGTTGCGGCGGAGGCGCTGGACTCCGTCAGTTACCGGGGCGGGGCGCTGTCTCAGGGGGCGCTGATGGCCATCGTCGGCCACCACGGTTTCTCGGTCAGGTACGCGCAGGATCTGCCGCGGTCCGTCCGGTCCGTCACCGACCTGCGCCACCGGCGGATCTATCTGAAGCAGGAATCCATGGGCATGCACACGCCCCGCACGATCCTGCTCCAGACTCTCGGCCACTTCGTGCTCAGGCACGAGGCACCACGTGACTTCGCGGACTTCCTCCGCCAGCGGGTCGAGGCGAATTACTTCGCCGCGGCCGTGCTGGTGCCGGAACGGACGGCCTCGCGCTTCCTGGGCGAGGCCAAGGAGGCCAGGGACCTGTCCGTCGAGGACCTGCGGGACGTGTTCTCGGTGTCCTATGAGATGGCAGCGCACCGCTTCACCAACCTCGCCACCCATCACCTCGATTTGACCTGCCACTTCGTCAAGAACGACGAGGGCGGCATTATCTATAAGGCGTACGAGAACGACGGGCTGGTCCTGCCGGCCGACTCCGCGGGGGCCATCGAAGGGCAGCGGATGTGCCGCAAGTGGTCCGGGCGCCAGGTGTTCGGGTCGCCGGATCGCTACTCCCCGTACTACCAGTACTCGGACACCCCGTCTGGGACCTTCTGGTGCATGGCACACGTGGACCCGGGCGCCGAGCGCGGCTCCGCCATCACCCTGGGCACCGGCTATGAGAACTCGCGGTGGTTCCGGGGCCGGGACACGACCACGCGGAGGGTGTCGCGCTGCCCAGACGGGGACTGCTGCCAGCGGCCGCCGGTCGCCCTGGCCACCCGCTGGGAGGGGATGGCCTGGCCGTCGGCGCGGGCGCACTCGCACATCCTGTCCGCGCTGCCGACGGGAAGTTTTCCCGGCGTGGACGAGTCCGACGTGTTCGAGTTCCTGGACCGCCACGACACCCAGTAACGTCAGGTTCCCGGGCCGAGCCGGGAGGCACCCGGGACCGGGGCGGCGGGGCCGGCCCGGACTGGCCGTTATTGTTACTTCTCGGTAACTTAGTCGTGCTACTCTTCGGTAACATACGTCCCGTGCAGGATCCCCGAGGAGCATTATGACCACCGGACCTGACGCCCCTGGCGCATTCTCGCTCGAACCCGGGCCCGATCTGCGTGAGATGCGCGACTGGGTGCACGGGTTCGCCGCAGACGTGATCAGGCCCGCCGGTGCCGAGTGGGACGAGCGGGAAGAGACTCCCTGGCGCATCCTGGAGGACGCCGCCAAGATCGGCCTGTACTCGCTCGACTTCTTCTCCGGCCAGTGGCTCGAGCCGAGCGGGCTGGGTATCCCGATCGCCTTCGAAGAGCTCTTCTGGGGTGACGCGGGCATCGCGCTCTCCCTGGTGGGCAGCACCCTGGCCGCGGTCGCCGTGGCCAGCAACGGCACCCCCGAGCAGATCGGGGAGTGGCTGCCGGAGATGTTCGGCGGACCGGGTGATGTGAAGCTGGGCGCATTCTGCGCCTCGGAACCGGAAGCGGGAAGCGACGTGGGTGCCATCCGCACCCGCGCTGAGTACCTCGGGGCAAGCGACGAATGGATCCTCAACGGAACCAAGTCGTGGGCCACCAACGGCGGGATCGCCGATGTCCACGTGGTGGTGGCCTCGGTGGACCCCGCGCTCGGTCCCCGGGGCCAGGCCAGCTTCGTGATCCCGCCGGGCAGCCCCGGCCTCAGTCAGGGCCAGAAGTTCCGCAAGCATGGGGTGCGGGCCTCGCACACCGCCGAGGTCGTGCTGGACGGCGTGCGCGTGCCCGGCCGCTGCCTGGTCGGCGGCAAGGAGAAACTGGACGCGAGACTGGCCAGGGTGCGGTCCGGGGGTCGCAGTGGCGAGCAGGCGGCGATGAGGACCTTCGAGGCCTCGAGGCCGAGCGTGGCCGCCATGGCGGTCGGCGTCGGCCGGGCCGCGGTGGAGTTCGCCCGGGACTACGCCACCCAGCGGGTCGCGTTCGGCCGCCCGATCGGGCAGAACCAGGCGATCGGCTTCATGCTGGCCGACATGCAGGCTGCGGTGGACGCGGCCCGGCTGCTGACGTGGCGCGCGGCGTGGATGGCCCGCCGCGGCATGGCCCTGGATGGTGCCGAGGGGTCGATGTCCAAGCTGGTCGCGAGCGAGACCGCGGTGCGGGTGACCGAGCAGGCCATCCAGATCCTCGGCGGCAACGGCTATACCCGTGACTTCCCTGTCGAGCGCTGGCACCGGGACGCGAAGATCTTCACCATCTTCGAGGGCACGTCGGAGATCCAGCGCATGATCATCGGCCGCGCCGTGACCGGCCTGGACGTGCGGTAATAATCGCAGGTCATGGCGGTATCGCGGGGTCCGGATGGCGGCCGTGCGGGACGGAAAGTCAGGAGGACCGGGGCGCATCCTGCAGGCTCTCGTGCCGCCAGCTGCCCCCGAACTCGTTGTCGTGCAGCTTGCGCAGCTCGTGGGCGTAATGGTCGAGTCTGTCAGCGGCGTGCTGCATCTCGTGGAAGTCATGACCGTGCTCGCGAGCGGCCGTCTTCTCCTCACCACGCTTGCGCACGATCGACAGCTCCTCGCGGCTCAGCTCGGCCACCTTGCTAAGCGTCTCCTCCAGGGTCATGACAAGCTCCTCGCTTCCTTCAGTGTCAGCCGGGCATCAGCACCGGAGAGCAGCCTAACCGGGCGGGCCGCCCTGGTCACCGGCGGCGGTGCGGGGATCGAGCCACCCATCGCGCGCTCGCGCTGTCGGGCCGCCCGCGTGGCGCGGGCTGAGGCCGTGTCAGGCGACCGCCGGAGGGGGGTCGGGTTCACCTGCCCCTTACCCTGGGGACGGTGACCAGCCTGATCGAGCACATCCTGAGTCTCAGTGGATGGCTGGCGCTACTGATCGTCTTTGCTGTCCCGGCCCTCGAGTCCTCGGTGTTCCTGGGCTTCTTCTTCCCGGGGGAGACCGCGCTGATCCTCGGCGGGGTGCTCGCCTCCTACCACCGCGTGAGCCTGTGGGCCGTCCTGGTCGCGGGGATTTCCGGGGCCATCATCGGCGACTCGGTCGGATACCTGGTGGGCCGCGAATACGGCCCGCGCCTGCTCCAGGCCAGGCCATTCCGCCGTTTCCTGAAACCGCGCCGCATCGAGCAGGCCCAGGAATACCTGACCAGGCGAGGTGGCCGGGCCGTGTTCTTCGGCCGGTTCACGGCCGCGCTGCGGGTGCTGGTCCCGGGTCTGGCCGGGATGGCGCGGATGCGCTATCGCGTCTTCCTGCCGTTCAACGTGGCGGGCGGCGCGATCTGGGGCACGATCATGGTGATGCTCGGCTACCTCGCGGGGGCGAGCTGGAAGCAGGTGGCCCACTACGCGACCCAGGTCGGCATCGCGCTGTTCGTGGTCGTGGTGCTCGCGCTCCTCCTCGGGCACCTGCTGCGGTCGGCACGCGATCCGGACAGCTGGGCCGGGCGGCAGATCAGCCGGGTGGGGCGCAGCCGCCTGGCGCGCTGGCTGGAGCGGCGCTTCCCGGCTCAGCTCCGCTGGCTCGCCGCGCGCTTCCAGTCGGGCGTCCCGACCGGGTTCGCCCTGACTGTGGCGGTGCTCACCCTCGGCGCGTGCGCCTGGTCGTTCGGGTCACTGACGAACAGCGTGCTGAGCCACATCAACAGCGCCCGGCTCGATCCCCGGGTGCTGGCGTTCGTGATCGGGCACCGCCAGCCGTGGCTCACCGGCCTGGCCAAAACGCTCACCTGGCTCGGGTCGGGCTTCGTGCTCTGGCCGGTGGTGATCGGCTCAGGGCTGGCGCTGTGGTGGTGGCGCCGGGAATGGCTGCCCGCAGTGCTGCCGGCGCTGTCGCTCGCAGGAGCCTGGGCCTGGTCGATGCTGGCCAAGACCCTGGTCTCGCGGCCCCGGCCGCCGGCCGTGGACTGGCTGGGCACGTTCCACGGCTGGTCCTATCCTTCCGGGCATGCGGCCCAGGCGCTCGGGGCCTGGGGCATGCTAGGGCTGATGGTGATGGCTGGCCGCTCCTTCGGGGCTCGCGCGCTGCTCATGACCGGCGCGTTCCTGCTCGCTCTCGTGGCCGGGCTGACCAGGCTTTACCTGGCTGCTAACTGGATGACCGATGTGCTGTCCGGCTGGGCGCTGGCGGGCCTGTGGGGGTGCCTGCTGCTCATCCTCTACCTGATCACCGAGCGGGCGGCCGCTACCGGATCGAGCCCGCCGTCAGCGCCCCCGCCACGCGCCGCTCGACCATCGCGAACGGGATGACCACCGGGATGGTGGCCCACAGCCGTCACCAGCCTGGACATCGGCTGGCTGCGGCAGGTCATGGCGGGGCGCCGGGCTGCTGCGCCCGGCGCCCCGTCCTGGCGGACCTGGTACGTGCTATCCCCAGGTACGCGATATCGGGCGCGTCCGGGCCCGCGGACCACGGCGGGGCGTTCCAGGGTGCTCCCTTGTCGTTGTCGTTGCTGCACGCGTCGGTGGGATTCAGCGGCGGGTCGGGCGGCGCGCAGTCCTTCAGGCTGTTCTTGCCGACGACCCACGAGTTGGCCATCTCCTGGTTCGGGCGGCATTGAACGCCGGCGGCAACCTCAGCCGGGCCGCAGTACCCGAATCCGGCGGTCACGGAGTCGCCGATAAACGTCACCGTGAGTAAGCGGCCCGCCCGGGAACACGGCGTCCCGCCGGGCAACCCCGGCCCGCGGTGAAGGCCGGCGTCGCCATGCCCGCAGGCCGCCCGGAAGGCCGGCAGACCGGCGGCCCGCGTGTTACGCAAACTTCATCGGCGGCTGCGCGCCGCCGCCGCGCCGCGCGCCCCCGGCTGACGGCGGGGCCACGCCGACCCGGCTGGAAATACACCGCGAAGCCCGCGCTGACCAGTAAATTCATCGGGGCCTGCAGTGATCGCCGGATGGCACGGTGGCGCTGGGCGGCTGTGTGAGAGTTGTCGCGAGTGCTGGCTTTGACGGGATCCGGGCTATATGGACTGTTTGCATCCGCTATTCGCCGGCATGTTCATCCGGTAACATCTGGTGGCGGTCGCGAGCGGTCGCTTCGCGCAAGCTGAGCCCGCCGGGGATAAACGGTCTCGGCCCCTTCCCAGAACGCAGCTCAGCGCGTTTCACAATTCCAGTGCGGTTCATCACTCGCAGGTGTGGTCATCGGGTGGCGCTGTGCGCAGGTTGCTGTGAGGTTCAGGCGAGTAGGGCTGAGGGAGCAGATCAGCAGTGAGCGGAACGATTGCGAGGCCGGCCGCAGGCGGGTCGCCCGGAGAATCGCGCAGTGATGCGGGGGCCGCGCGGAAGGATAGCCGGAAGGGCTGGCTGACCCCGGTCAGCGTGGCCATCGGCGTCTGCACGCTGCTGGCCCTGGCGCTCCGGCTGCTGCTGCTGAGCCGTCCCGGCTACCTGATGGGCGTCACCGAGTACGACGACGGGCCCTACTTCGGCAGCGCCGTCAACCTGATCCATGGCATCCTGCCGTACCGCTCGTTCATCCTGGTCCAGCCGCCGGGGATCACCCTGCTCATGATCCCGTCCGCGCTGCTGTCCAAGGCCACCGGCACGGCCACCGCGATGGCGACCGGGCGGATCCTGACCACCCTGGCCAGTTCGGCGGGCGTGCTCCTGGTGGGCCTGCTGCTCCGGCACCGCGGGCTGCTTAGCGTGATCGTGGGCTGCGGGATCCTGGCCGTCTACCCGGACAGCGTGGCCACCGCCCGCACCATCCTGGTCGAGCCGTGGCTGGTGCTGTTCTGCTTGCTCGGAGCGGTGGCCCTGTTCGACCGGGACCACCTGACCAGCAGCGGCAAGCGCCTGTTCTGGGGCGGTGTCGCGTTCGGCTTCGCGGGCTGCGTCGAGGTATGGGCGATCTTCCCGGTCATCGTGCTGGTGGTCATGCTCCTCCCGCGGATCAGGCGGGCTGCCGTGTACGCGGGCGGGGTCGCGGTCGGCTTCCTGGTCCCCGTCATCCCGTTCGCCGCCCTGGCACCCAGGCGCTTCTACCAGAGCCTGTACGTGGCCCAGGTCGCCCCCCGGGCCGGGTCGGACCGGGTGCCACTGCCCGCCCGGCTGAGCAACATGCTCGGGATCAGCAACCCTGGACTTCTCCCCGCCCATCCGCGTGCGCTGATCCTGACGGCCACGGTGGTGCTCGTCATCGTGGTCACCGCGATGATCGCCGTCGCGTGGCGGATGCTGCGCCAGGCGTCGCCCGCGCTGGACTGGTTCGCGCTGGCCACGACCGCCGTGATCGTGGTCATGTTCATGTGGCCGGACCAGTTCCACTATCACTTCGCCGCGTTCCTGGCGCCGTTCTTCGCGATGTCCATCGCGCTGCCCCTGTCCCGCCTGCTCGAGGCGCTCGGCCGGGGCACCGGCTGGCTGCCGGCCGCGGACGGGCAGCGCCTGTGGATACCCGCCACGGTGCTGGCCAGCCTGGCTGTCCTGGTTCTGGCCCTGGATCAGGGCAGCTATGAATCCCATGTCCAGCTGCCTCTCGGCCCGGTGCCGGCACAGGTGGAGAGGATCATCCCGAAGGGGGCGTGCGTCGCCACCGACCAGGTGTCCTACCTGCTCATGGCCAACCGGTTCAGCCCAGACCAGCCGGGCTGCCCGCACATGCTGGACGGGCTCGGCAGCGATCTCGGCTTCTCTAACGGGCTCAAGCCTGGCACCGGCGCGGGCGACGTCGCCGCCGTCCAGGCGCTGTGGAAGGACGAGTTCACCCGCTCCCAGTTCGTCTGGCTGTCCTACAACGCCTACCGCCGGGTGGCCTGGGACCCGCAGCTGCGGGCCTACTTCAGGGCCAACTTCGTGCCGGTCTTCAAGCACGCCTGGCACGACACGCTGTATGCGCGCAAGGGCACGCACAGTGGCTGACCCGTGCACGCCGGCTGACCCGCGTGCACCGGCTGACCCGCGTGCACCGGCGGGCGGCCCCGGTCAGGACCGCTGCGGGTACCCGGTGTAGTTCTCGGCCAGCGAGGCCGCGGCCGCCCGCGAGGTGGTGACGTAGCGGAGCTGGGCCAGCTGGAGCTCGGCGTCCATCGGGTCCGCGCCCGGCGTGGCGTGCAGCATCGTGGTCATCCACCAGGAAAAGTGAGTACGCCGCCAGACCCGGTCCAGGCAGGCGTCCGAGTAGGAGTCGGCCAGGCGGGGATCGCCGCGCAGCAGCTCCCCGAGGGCGCCGGCCAGCACCGCGACGTCCCCCAGGGCCAGGTTGAGTCCCTTGGCGCCGGTGGGCGGCACGATGTGCGCGGCGTCCCCGGCCAGGAACAGCCGCCCGTGGCGCATCGGCGCGCTGACGAAGCTGCGCATGGGGGTGATGCCCTTGTCCAGGATCGGTCCTTCCTTGAGCTCCCAGCCGGGCACCGCGAACCGCCGCTGGAGCTCGGCCCAGATCCGGTCATCGGGCCAGGCGCTGATCTCATCGTCCGGGGAGACCTGGAGGTACAGCCGGCTGACCAGCGGGCTGCGCAGGCTGTGCAGCGCGAACCCGTCCGGGTGATAGGCGTAGATCAGCTCATCGGTGGACGGCGGGACGTCGGCGAGGATGCCCAGCCAGGCGTACGGGTATTCACGTTCCCAGACGGTCAGCAGGCCCGCCGGGACCGCGGGGCGGCAGATCCCGTGGAAGCCGTCGCAGCCGGCGATCGCATCGCAGGTGATCTCGTGCCTGGTCCCGTCCGCGCTGGTGTACCGCAGTACCGGGTGGGTGGTCTCCAGGTCGTCCACGTCGGTGCCGGTTACGTCGAACTCCAGGTGCCCGCCGGCCGCCAGCCGCGCGTCGATGAGGTCCTTCACCACCTCGGTCTGCGCGTAGACGGTGACGGTCCGTCCGGTCAGGTCGCGGAAGTCGATGTGGTGCCGTCCGCCGGCGAACTGGAGGTAGATCCCGCCGTGCTCCAGGCCCTCGCGGTCCAGGCGGCCGGCCACGCCAGCCTCCCGGAGCAGTGTGACGCTGCCGTTTTCCAGGACGCCCGCACGCTGGCGGGCCTCGCAGTACGCCCGGCTCCGGTCTTCGACCAGCACCGAGTCGATGCCGCGCAGCGCGAGAAGGTGGGACAGCAGCAGTCCGGCCGGCCCGGCCCCGACGATTCCGACCTGGGTACGCGTGCGCAATGGTGCGGCCGGCATTTAGAACGGGTAGGGCGCGATCTCGCTGCGCATCGTGACCCAGCGGGTGTCGGTGAACGCGTCGAGGTTGGCGGTCCCGCCGAACCGGGCACCGGTGCCCGAGGCGCCGATGCCGCCGAACGGGGTGTTCGGCGCGTCGTCCACGGTCTGGTCGTTGATGTGCACGATGCCAGTCGGGATCTTCCGGGCCAGGTCCAGGCCGCGCAGCACGTCCTTGGTGAGGATCCCCAGGGACAGCCCGTATTCGGTGTCCGCGGCGAGCTTGGCGGCCTCGTCCGCGGTGGAGAACCGGATGACCGGGGCCACCGGCCCGAAGACCTCGCTGGCGTAGGCGGGCATCGCGGGCGCGACCTCGGCCAGGACAGTCGGCTGGTAGAACAGGCCGTCGTAGGTGCCGCCTGCGGCGAGCCGGGCGCCGGCGTCCACGCTCCCGGTGACCAGGCCGTGGATCTTGTCGCGCTGCCGCTCGTCGATGATGGGGCCCAGCGCGACCTGGCCGCTGGCCGGGTCCCCGACCGGCAGGTGACTGGCCTTGGCCGCCAGCGCTGCCACGTAGTCGTCGTAGACCGAGTCCTGGACCAGGTGCCGGCCGGTGGTCATGCAGATCTGGCCCTGATGCAGGAACGAGCCCCACGCTCCGGCCGACGCGGCCGCGTCCAGGTCGGCGTCGTCCAGCACGATCAGGGCCGAGTTACCGCCCAGTTCCAGGTGCACCCGCTTGAGATGCTGGCCGGCCAGCGCGCCCACGTGGCGGCCCACCGCGGTGGACCCGGTGAATGAGATCACCCGCACCAGCGGGTCGGTGATCAGCGTTTCCCCGGCGTCCGCGCCGCCCGGCAGCACGTGCAGCACCCCCTCGGGCAGCCCGGCCTCCTCGAAAACGCGGGCTAGCACCACACCGCCGCATACCGCGGTGCGCGCGTCAGGCTTGAGCACCACCGCGTTGCCCAGCGCGAGCGCCGGGGCTACCGACCGGATGGCCAGGATCTGCGGGAAGTTGAATGGGGAGATGACGCCAACCACCCCCACCGGGACCCGCTCGGCCCAGCTGAGGTGAGGTGACTCCGTCGGCAGCAGTTCCCCGTAGGGACGCGAGGGCAGGGTAGCTGCCTCGTAGATCTCCTCGGTGGCCACGTGCGTCTCGAACTGCGCCGCGGGTGCGATCTTGCCGCCTTCGCGGATGCTCCAGCCCTCGATCTCCTCGGCGTGCGCCTTCCAGATGTCCCCCGCCCGGCGGAGGATGGCGGACCGCTCGGTGTGCGGGAGCGCCGCCCAGGCCGGCTGCGCCGCGGCCGCGGCCGCGGCGGCGGCGGCGATGTCCGCGGGCGAGGCGACGCCGACCCGGCCGAGTTCCGCGCCCGTGGCTGGCTCAGTGACCGGGGCCTCGCCCCCGGAGACGGCCTTCCAGCCGCCGCTGAAGGCCTTGCCGCGCCACGTCGCCTCGTTGAGGAAGGTCACGGGAACTCCTTTGATCACCGATGACGGGGAGGGCCAGAAAGGAGAGGTTCCACCCGGGAGGATGAGCGTGCGCTGCTCGCACAGCAGTTCTATCGTCGAACATTGCGAATCTAGGGGATGACGGCTTCCAGTGTCAACGAGGCTGCCGCGGCCGCCTTTCCGGGCTCCGGGCGCCCGGTTTCCGGTGTCCGGGCACCGGGTTTCCCGCGGCCGGGCACCGGCTTTCCCAGGTCCTGGCACCCGGAATACGGTGAACGACAGGTCTGCGGATTTCGTTGTACGGCGGCGGTCCCGCGTGCTACCTCTGTCCCATGAGTGACTACGTGCCAGCAGGGTCCGCGGACGATGACGCGGTCAGCGCCGTCGTCGAGCGCGCCAACGCCAGCCAGGTCTCCCTCGTCCGGTTCCTGTACGCCGACCACGGCGGCATCATCCGCGGCAAGGCCGCGTCGGCCGCGATGCTCCCGGCCCGGCTGCGGACCGGGATCGGGCATACGGTCGCGATGATGGCCATGTCCATGCTGGATTCCCTGCAGCCGGTGGACGGGATGGGGCCGGTCGGCGAGGTCCGCATCATGCCGGACCCGTCCACGTTCGTGGCCCTCCCGTACGCGCCCGGCGCTGGGGCGATGCTGGCCGACCTGGTCCAGCCCGGCGGCGAGCCCTGGGACGGGTGCTCGCGCACGTTCCTGAAGCGGGCCATCGCGGACCTGGCCACCGACGGGTACGCGCTCCACGCGTCGTTCGAGCCCGAGTTCACCCTGGGCCGCCGGGAAGCCGATCCGGGCGGCGGCCCGGACCGCCTCGTCCCGGTGGACGACAGCCTGTGCTACTCCTCCACCGGCTTCGCGCTGGCCCACGACTTCGCCATGGAGCTGCTGGCCGCCCTGCAGGAGCAGGGTCTGCAGGTCGAGAACTACTACCCGGAACTCGGCCACGGCCAGCAGGAGATGACGATCCGGCACGCCCCGGCGCTGCGCGCGGCCGATAACCACGTCCTGTACCGGGAGACTGTCCGCGGTGTCGCGTTCCGCCGCGGACTGTGGGCCAGCCTGGCCCCCAAGCCCGTGCCCGACCAGGCTGGCAACGGGACCCACCTGCACGTGTCGCTGACCGACCTCGGGCCGGATGGCCAGCCGGGGGAGTATCCGGTGTTCTACGACCCGGACGATGAGTACCAACTGTCCGCCACCGGCTACCACTTCATCGGCGGCCTGCTCGCCCACTTGCCAGCCCTGGTCGCGCTCACCTGCGCCAGCGTCAACTCCTACCGCCGCCTGGCCCCGCAGATGTGGAGCAGCGCCTTCACGGTGTATGGCATGGACAACCGCGAGGCGGCGGTACGCATCTGCTCGCCCATGCTCGGCGATCCGGGCGGCACGGTGAACCTGGAGCTCAAGCCGTCGGATTCCAGCGCCAACCCGTACCTCGCCCTGGGGGCAGTGATCCACGCAGGCCTGGACGGCATCCGGCGCAAGCTGGACCCCGGCGAGGCCGTGAACGTCGATCCGGCCACCCTCACCGCCGCCGAGCGGGAGGCCCGGGGCGCGCACCGTCTGCCGGACTCTCTCGGGGCGGCGCTGGGCGCGCTGGCCGCGGACGACCTGCTGATGGAGGCGCTCGGGCCGCTGCGCCGCGAGGCCTACCTGGCGGTGAAGCGCTCCGAGGTCACCGCGTTCGCCGGCGCCGACGCGGCCTGGGAATGCTTCCAGCACTTCACGAAGATCTGAACCCGCTCTGGCTCTTCGGTGTGACATGTGCGGCAGCCGGATCCGCCGTCGATGATGAGCATTTCCCTGATGGAGGCGCCGGCCTCGATCAGGCCCGGGGGGCGCCGGCCCGCCCGCCCCAAACCTGCCGCTCAGTCCGGCCCCTCGTGCCGGGCTGACTCGCACTATCAGCCTCATGGGTCACATCGATCATGGCCAGCGGCCAGGTTTCCCGCGGACCGTGTGCGAATCGGGCAAAAACCCCCGAAAAGGCGCACCGTCCGCGGGAAACGTGGGCGCGAGGGGCCAGTGTGACTGGAGGGGAGGTCCCGGAAAGCCATGGCTGCGGGCTGGTCACGTCCCATAGGCCTCTCAGGCCGCGGACTCCGCCAGCTCCACATACGCTGCAGGCAGCTGCCCCACGGAGGTGGTCGATGATCACGTCAGGAGATCATCAGGTCATCTCAGAGATGAGGGTAACCAGGTTAGCCAGGTTCGCTCTGGCAGCATGACCGCTGAGAACAGCGGGGACTCCTCCTTCCCGGAGACCTTGAAGCCGAACTGAGGCGGTGAACCCACGCACTGGCCAGAGCGGGGGCTGCTCGGCGATCATGACGTCATGCCTGACCTGATATGGATCCCGTCCCCCAGCGCCCATGGCTGATCCGTCCCCGGCCGGGTCCGGCCTGCTGGAGTCAGGGATCGGCGCGCTGGCCCTGGTCGACCACCACGTCCACCCGGCCCTTACGGCCGCGACGGGAACGGCTGAGTTCGAGCAGCTCATCACCGAGTCGGACCGGCCCCTGCCGGCCGGGCTGACCCAGTTCGACTCCCAGGTGGGCGTGGCGATCCGGCGCTGGTGCGCGCCGGTCCTGGACCTCGCGCCCTTCGCCGCGCCCGCCGAGTACCTGGCGCGGCGCTCCGCCCTGGGCCCCGCCGAGGTCACCCGGCGGCTGCTGCGGGCCAGCGGGACCGCTCATTTCCTGCTCGACACCGGTTACGTGCGGCCCGGCCTGCTCGACCTGGACGGGATGCGGGAGGCGGCCGGCGCCCAGGCGGACGAGGTCGTCCGGCTGGAGAGCGTAGCGGAGCAGGCGGTGCTGGACGGCGACGGGAGCGCGGCCGGGTTCGCAGCCCGCTTCTCGGCCGCCCTGTCCAGCCAGGCCGCCGGCGCGGCCGGCCTGAAGAGCATCGTCGGCTACCGCTGCGGCCTCGATTTCGACCCCGAGCCGCCCGCCGCGGCCGAGGTGACCGGGGCGGCGGGCGCCTGGCTGCGGCAGATTGAGGCCACCGGCCGGGTCCGCGTCGAGGACCCGGTGCTCCTGCGCCACCTGCTGTGGACCGGGCTGGAACTAGGGCTGCCACTGCAGCTGCACACCGGGTTCGGGGATCCGGACGCCGACCTGCGCCGCTGTGACCCGCTGCTGCTGCGCGGGTTCCTGCAGCGCACCGAGCCCGCCGGGGTGCCGGTCATGCTGCTGCACTGCTACCCCTACCACCGCGGGGCCGGCTACCTGGCCCAGGCGTACCCGCACGTCTACCTGGACGTCGGGCTGGCCATCAATTACACCGGCGCGCGGGCCGCGGCCGTGGTCGCCGAGTCGCTGGAGCTGGCCCCGTTCGGCAAGCTGCTGTTCTCCTCGGACGCCTGGGGACCGCCGGAACTGCATTACCTGGGTGCGCTGCTGTGGCGCCGCGCCACCGCCCGGGTGCTCGGCGGATGGGTGGCCGACGGTGACTGGAGCCACGCCGACGCGCTCCGGGTCGCGGAGATGGTGGGGGCAGGCAACGCCCGACGCGTGTATCGCCTCTGACGCGAGGCCACCGCACGCAGCAGCTCGCCGCGCGCACTCACGGTTGTCTTTCCGCCCCAAGATCTTCCGCAACGAAAACCGGACCGTCGCCGGTGCCCCGGTCCCCCAGAGGTGCCGCGGTGACGTACCCCAACGACACCCCTGGGGGTCGCTGAGCGGCATGACCGATCTGACCAGCCCAATTGCGATACTGCTAAGTTTCATAGTGACGTAAAGTGTGATGTAAGTCACTGCTCGTACTCGTCACGAATTGCCAGCAGGGCATCACTAAGCGTGCGCTGATATGGCAGGGTGAAGGGCTGTATGGCCCGCTAAAGGGTGCTGGCGCAAGGAAGGGCCAGAACATTGGTGCACGTCAATAACTTCACCTACGGTCCGCTGACGCCGGCTCTAGGCTTCGTGATGTCGAGCCTGGGCTGCTTCCTTGGTCTGCGGTGCACGACGCGGGCGCGTGCCTCGCACGGTGCTCCCCGGGCCCGCTGGCTGCTGCTGGCCACGGTCTCGATCGCGACCACGGGGATCTGGGTCATGCACTTCGTCGCCATGCTGGGCTTCACGATCCCCGGCCAGACGATCACCTACAGCGTGCCGGTGACGGTGCTGTCCATGCTCATCGCGGTGATCGTGGTGGGTATCGGGCTGCTGATCGTCGGGTTCGGCAGCGCCGGCTGGCGGAACCTGCTGGCCGGCGGCCTGATCATCGGGTTCGGCGTGGCCAGCATGCACTACATCGGCATGGCGGCGATGAGGATGCCGGACACCGTCCGCTACAACAACGCCGTCGTCGTGCTCTCTGTGCTGATCGCGGTGGTGGCCGGGACCGCCGCCCTGTGGGCCGCGCTGCGCCTGGCCGCGGTGGGGTCGACCCTGGTCGCGTCGCTGATCATGGGCGTGGCGGTGAGCGGGATGCACTACACCGGCATCGCCGCCATGCATGTCTACGGCACCCAGAATCCCGGGATGCTCGCCAGCATGTCCGGCGGCGTGAGCGCGCAGGCGTTCCTGCTGCCGCTGATCATCGGCATCAGCATCCTGGCCTTCGCGCTCACCGTGATCATCTCGCTGTCGCCGACCGAGGCGGAGATGCGGGAGGACGCCGCCCTGATGGCCCACCTGTCCGGCCAGGCACCGGAACCCTCCGTGGGCGCGCACCGGCCTGCCCGCCTGGGGGAGGAGCCTGGCGATCCGGAGGCCGGGCGCTGGTTCCGGCCGGGTCACTAAGGCGGCCCGGCCGGGTACCGGCCCGTTTCCCGCGCGGAAAGCGGGCTGCTGGCCTATCTGTTCCCTCCGCGAGGGCGGGCTGCTGGCCTCCCTGTCCCCTGCTGACCGGCGCGGCTCACCGCGGGACGGGACACGTCTCCTCGGGCCGGGCCAGTATGGGTCCGGCCAGTCTGGGCCGGGTCGCTAAAGGCCGCGCGAGGACCCGGGCCACCGCCGGCGCAGGGCGCTGGTTCCGCCCGCAGCAGTAACCGAGTCAGCTTCGCCGGGCCCTAACTTCCGGGAGCACCGCATCACACCTGTGCATATCCGAGCGTAAATCGGGAATTGCTCTCCGGGAGGGTGCCTGGCCTGGCCAGCGCCCCGGGAGTTCACCGTGTCCGGGTCGCGATGGCTGGCGGCCGGGGACCTGGCGGCGGCGCAGGGGAGTGCCGGAGATCCGCCAGGCCCAGTGTCGGACCTGGGTGGAAATGCTCCACCCATAGGCCCGCCGTGGTGCCGGAGGGGGACAGGCGGTGCCGCCCGCCGGGCGGCAAGCGAGATCGTCTCAGCACGGCAGGGCCAGCTGAACGGGGGACGTCTGGTGACAACGGTGATCGCGGTGATCGCCGCCTTGCTCGCGGCGTTCTGCTTCGCCGTGGCCGCACTCGTGCAGCAGACCGTGGCCCGGGCGACCGGGGCGGATGAGGCCCTGCATCCGAGGCTGCTGCTGGACCTGGCCCGCAGGCCCCGCTGGCTGGCGGGGATCGGACTGGATGCGCTGTCGTTCTTCATCCTGGCCCTCGCCCTGGCGTTCGGGCCGCTGGCACTGGTCCAGCCGCTGGCCTCGCTGGACGTGCTGTTCGCGCTGCCGCTCATCGCCCGGCGGCAGGGGCGACGGCTCACCCTGCAGGACCGGCTCGGCGCGGTCACGGTGGCGGGCGGCATCGTCATCTTCCTGAGCGTGGCCCCGCCCAGCGGCGGGGTGAAGACACCCAGCCTGGGCGAGTGGGCCCCGGTGTTCCTCGCGGCCGGGGCGCTCAGCGCGGTGACGGCCCTGGCCGGGCTGCGGGTCACCGGGAAAGCCCGGGTCATCTGGCTCGCCGTGGCCGCAGGCTCGGTGTACGGGGTCCTGGCCGCCCTGACCAAGGCCAGCGTGGACGTCGTGGCCGTCCGCGGGGTGGGAGCCCTGGCTACCTGGGAACCGTGGGCCCTCCTGCTGTGCGGGATCGCGGGAGCACTGCTCGGGCAGAGCGCGTACAGCTCCGGGGCGCTGTCCCTCAGCCTGCCGGTACTGGACACGCTGGCACCGATCGTCGCCGTGGTCATCGCGGCCACCGTTTTCGACGAGAAACTCGCCTCCTCGGCCTGGCAGCTGGGCCTGCAGCTGGCCGGCGGCGCGCTCGCGGTGGCGGGCATCGCCGTGCTCAGCCGATCGTCGATCGTGGCCGCCGAGACCGTGGGCGGCCGTGAGCGGGCGCTGGCCCGGATGGGCGCCGCGGCCCTAGAGGGGGAGTGATTACGCATACCCGGCAGGGCCGCGTAAGAATGACCTATGAGCAAGCAGTCACAGTCACCGCCCCGCGGGGACAAGCCGACCCCCACGGCACCCCCGCCTCCGCCTGGCTGGCGGCACTGGTTGTGGCCGGCCGCGCTGATGGTGGCCCTGGTGCTGTTCTTGTTCCTGCCCCGGTTCGGCGGGATGACCTCGGTCAACCTGACCTACTCGGCGTTCATCAGCGACGTCCAGGCGCACAAGGTCAAGACGTTCACGCTGGACAACAGCACCGGCTCCACCGCGCCGGCTACCGGCACGCTGAAGAACGGCGACGACTACACCACCGTCATCCCGCTCCCGTTCGCCGGCACTCCGCTGGAAACCACGCTGCAGAAGGCCGGGGTGCAGATCGACGCGGCCGCGCCGAGCAGCGGCCTCGGCACCGAACTGCTCTACTGGATCATCCTGCTGGCCCCGTTCATCATCGTGTTCTGGCTGGTCCGGCGGATGTCCCGGGCTGGGGCGGCGGGCGGCCCGCTGGGCGGGCTCATGGGCGTCGGCCGGGCCCGGGCCAAGGTCTTCGACGCCGAGCGGCCGCAGACCAAGTTCTCCGACGTGGCCGGCTACGAATCCGCGAAACGGGAAATCAGCGAGGTCGTCGACTTCCTGAAGCGTCCGGAGCGCTACCAGCGGCTCGGCGCCGTCGCCCCCCGCGGGGTGCTGATGGTGGGACCGCCCGGCACCGGCAAGACCCTGATGGCCCGGGCCGTGGCCGGCGAGGCCGAGGTACCGTTCATCTCCGTGTCCGGCTCCAGCTTCGTGGAGCTGTTCGTGGGCGTGGGCGCAGCCCGGGTCCGTGACCTGTTCGCCGAGGCCCGCAAGCGGGCCCCGTGCATCATCTTCGTGGACGAGATCGACGCGATCGGCCAGCGCCGCGCGAGCGGTGGCGCGTACGTGTCCAACGACGAGCGGGAGCAGACACTCAACCAGTTGCTGGCCGAGATGGACGGCTTCGACACCACCTCGGGCATCGTGGTGCTCGGCGCCACCAACCGGCCGGAGGTCCTGGACCCCGCCCTGCTGCGGCCCGGCCGGTTCGACCGGCAGATCACGATCCCGCTGCCCACCCTGACCGAGCGTGCGGCCATCCTGGCCGTGCACTGCAAGGGCAAGAAGCTGGCCCCCGACGTGGACCTCGACGTGGTGGCCCGGGGCACTCCCGGCTTCTCCGGCGCTGACCTGGCCAACCTGGTCAACGAGGCGGCAATCTTCGCGGTCCGGGCCGGCCGGGACAACATCGCGATGGAGGACTTCAGCGACGCCCGGGACCGCATCCTGCTGGGCAGCCGGGCCGACTCCAACCTGCTGCTGCCCGACGAGAAGCGGGCCGTGGCCATCCACGAATCCGGGCACGCCCTGGTCGCGGCCCTGTCCCCGCACGCCGACCCGGTGGCCAAGGTCACCATCCTGCCCGCCGGGCAGGCGCTCGGCGTGACCGAGCAGCTGCCGCTGGTCGAGCATCACCTCTACGGCGAGGACTACCTGAACGAGTCGCTGGCCGTCCGGCTGGGCGGGCGGGCGGCCGAACTGGTCGTGCTGGGCCAGGGCTCCACCGGCGCCTCGAATGACCTGGCCTCGGCCACCGACCTGGCCATCAAGATGGTCCGCGAGTTCGGGCTTTCGCCCAAGCTGGGGCCGGTGGGCTACCCGGAGGGCGGCTCGATGTTCCTCGGCGGCGGCGGGCCCGTGTCCAGCCGCCCGTACTCCGAGTCCACCCAGGCCGTGATCGACGGCGAGGTCTCGCGGCTGGTCCGGGAGGCGGAGCAGCGCGCCGTCATGCTCATCCGCACGCATCAGGGTGACCTGGACCGGCTGGCCGGCCTGCTGGTGGAGAAGGAGACCGTGGACGGCGGGGAGGTGTACCGGCTGCTCGGCCTGCCGGTGCCGGAACACCAGCCCGCGGGCCAGGAAATCGCGCCCGGCCGGGCCGCCGCTGCCGTGGCGCCCGTCCCCAGCCCCGCTGCCGTGCACGGCAGTGGGGTGGACGGCAGTGGGGTGGACGGCAGTGGGATGCACGGCAGTGGGGTGCACGGCAGTGGGGTGCACGGCAGCGGGGTGCACGGCAGCAGCGTCCCCGACCCTGATCCGGACCCCTCCCAGCGGGACGCGCAGGAGCCCAACAGACGGGGGTAAGTGGTAGCGCATGGCCGGCCGACCCGATAGGCTCACGGCCATGCGACCCAGCAACACACCCAGCCAGTGGTGGCGCCGCCGTTAGGCGGTTGCTGGTTCGCGCATTCCGACAGCCAGAAGCGACCGTCCGGTAACGGCGGTCGCTTCGTGCGTTCGCCTGGCGCCGGCGGAAAGCCCCATAGAAAGCAGGCGACCAGGTGGATCCGCAGCGTGTCCAGCGGACGGAGTTCGTCACCGCCGGTGGCGTCCACGTCACCCGCACCGCCGAGCCGTTCAGCCCGGACGTACTCGCCGGGCTGACCCGGAGCGTGGATGAACGGCGCGGCGGGGTGCTCAGCTCAGGCATGGAGTACCCCGGCCGGTACAGCCGCTGGCACCTGGCCTACGTAGACCCCTGCGCGGAGATCGTGGCCCGCGGCCGCCGGATCGCGGTCCGGGCCCTGAACCCCCGGGGCGAGGTGCTCCTCCCGGTGCTCGGCGAGGCGCTGCTCCGGGCCGGCCAGCCGCTGTCAGATCCGTCCGCGTCAGCGCCCGCCCCGGGCGCGCGCGAGATCGAGGTGGTCGTCCCCGAGCCGTCCGGCCTGGTCGCCGAGGAGGATCGGAGCCGCCGCCCCACCGTGTTCACGGCGCTGCGCGAGGTGATCGCCGCGTTCGCGGGTGACGATCCGCATCTCGGCCTGTACGGGGCGTTCGGCTACGACCTGGCCTTCCAGTTCGAGCCGGTCCGGCTCCGCCGCGACCGCCCCGGGCGCCAGCGTGACCTGGTCCTGCACCTCCCCGACGAGCTGTATGCGCTGGACCGCAAGCGCGAATCGGCAATGGTCTACCGCTACGAGTTCGCGGTCGGGGGGACGAGCACCGAAGGGTTGGCGCGCGAGACGGCGCCGGCGCCGGTCCGGGTGAGCGGCCACGCGAGCGGTTCCGTTGCGGAGAAAAATGACCGCGGCCCAGGGCCAGACGGGACCTTTCGCGCGCGGCCGGAACCGGGCGCGTTCGCGGAGGTCGTGCGGCAGGCCAAGGAGCGCTTCGCGCGCGGCGACCTGTTCGAGGTCGTGCCGAGCCACGTGTTCCGCGCCCGGTGCGACTCCCCGGCCGCCTTTTACGAGACGCTCCGGCAGGTAAATCCGGCTCCGTATGAGTTCTTCTTCAACCTCGGGGAAGGGGAGAGCCTTGTCGGCGCCTCGCCGGAGATGTATGTGCGGGTCAGCGGGGATCGGGTTGAGACGTGCCCGATCTCCGGCACGATCCGGCGGGGCGCTGACCCCCTGGGCGACGCCGAGAATATCCGCACCCTGCTCAACTCGGCCAAGGAAGAGTCTGAGCTGACCATGTGCACCGACGTGGACCGCAACGACAAGTCGCGGGTGTGCGTGCCGGGCAGCGTCACCGTCATCGGCCGGCGCCAGATCGAGATGTACAGCCGCCTGATCCACACCGTGGATCACATCGAGGGGCGGCTGCGCCCCGGCCTGGACGCACTGGACGCGTTCCTGTCGCACATGTGGGCGGTCACCGTGACCGGGGCGCCCAAGACCTGGGCCATGCAGTTCATCGAGGACCACGAGGACGGGCAGC